>Ga0114966_10006118_pt1 | contig 10076 bp, 10 predicted proteins | sample M_130207_XF_Meta_FD_87029 | JGI IMG/M metagenome (GOLD analysis project Ga0114966, IMG submission 87029) | Freshwater microbial communities from Lake Montjoie, Canada to study carbon cycling - M_130207_XF_MetaG | ecosystem: Environmental > Aquatic > Freshwater > Lake | place: Lake Montjoie...
CGAATTGCTCTGCCAGGCCGCGGGCTACGACGAGGGCTTCACCGTCCACATCGATAAGCGCATTCCACACGGTGCCGGCCTTGGTGGCGGTTCGGCCGATGCGGCCGCGGCACTGCGGTTCGCGAACGAGCTCCTCCCAACGCCGCTGATTCCGAGCGAACTGACTCGCATTGCTGCGTTGATCGGCTCCGATGTTCCTGCACTACTCCACGACGAGGCCACCTTGGCGCGTGGCCGTGGCGAGCACGTCGAGGTGCTCGGAGAGTTGCCGCGCGCCTACCTCGTGCTTGCCCATCCTGGCCGCCCGCTCGCCACGCGCGATGTCTACGCCGCCTACAAGCCGGTCGAACGGCCACTGCCAAGCACAATCGCGCTGCCGACAACGCTCGACGAGCTCGTCAACGTGGTCGAGAACGACCTCGCTGTGCCGGCCGAACAGCTCGAACCGGCCTGCGCGGCGTTGCGCGAGGAACTGGTTGCTGCCGGCGCATTGGCGGCCGACGTCTCGGGCTCTGGCTCCGTCGTCTTCGGCATTTTTGCCAGCGAGCAGGAAGCAGAGGCTGCGAGCGCGAATCTAACCCACGCAGAATGGAAAGTGACGAGCACTCTGGGGATCCGGTAAAGCGGATCGAAGTAGACCCCTCCGACGTTCGCGTCGTGCAGTCAGAGACGTGGTCGTACACATCATCGTCGCCCACGGGTGGTGTGCCCGCCCCGTTTCTTCGCCGCCATCGCGCCAAGCTCGCTCTCGCACTCGCAATCGTCGAACTGTTTGCCCTTGGCTTCGGCCCCGGCGACCTTCTCCGCCAGTGGCTTGTGCTGCTCGCCGTGGCAATCGGTGCCGTGTTCCTCCATGTCGTGGTCGCGCGCTACCTCCCCTATAGCCTGCGCCAGCTGACGTGGATTTTCGCACTCACCCAAGCCCTCGTCGCGCTGTTCCCGATCTTCCTTGGGGTGGGCGTCGTGATCATTGTGATCCTGCTCGTCTTTGCCGTCTTGGCTGGTCTCGCCCTCCTGCTCGGCGATCGGCGCTAACCCAGATGCGTCGACTTACAGTCTTCACACTGGTCGCGTTTGCCTGCATGGGTTCGAGTGCCTTGGCCGGCAACTTGTCGGGCAAGACCGTCGTGATCGATCCAGGCCACAACGGCGGCAATACCAGCCATCACGAGATCACCAGCAAGCAGATTTGGGCCGGCACGCTCTGGAAGGACTGCGATGCCGATGGCGCCTCCACCGGCAACGGCTACAGCGAGGCTCAACACAACTGGGATGTTGCCCTCTTGGTCCGTTCGCTGTTGAGAGAGCAAGGAGCCCGCGTCGTCTTGACGCGCACGTCGAACACCGGTGCTGGACCGTGCATCACTCGGCGGGCCGCGATCGGGAACCAGCAGCGCGCCGACGCCGCAGTCTCGATCCATGCCGACGGTAACGCCAATGCGAGCAACACTGGCTTCCACGTGATTCTCCCAGCCGACACCGGGCAATCGCAACGCATGCTCCGCGGCTCGCAACGGCTCGGCCTTGCGATCCGCAACGCACTGCGCGACCAGGGACCAACCTCGATCTCCAACTACATTGGTAGCGATGGTCTGATCACCCGCAGCGACCTCGGTGGCCTCAACCTCTCAAAGGTGCCCAAGGTCTTCACCGAGATCGGGAACATGCACGCACCTCACGATGCAGCGGCGATGACGTCACCGGCCGGACGCCAACTCGAGGCGTCAGCGATTGCTGCTGGCATTGCGAACTTTTTGACTTCGCGTCGCGGCTAGCCGTTCTCGCTCGGGGGCTGATGCAACCGTGACCATGCCGAGCGCTACCGTACAACCAGCGTTGCAAATTGAGGATGTGCTGGTGTGCTGACGAACTCGATGCCCCGCTACGAGCCACTTTCGAAGGACGCACTCGCCACGATCCATGCCGGCTGGGAGCGCCTCGGCCAAGAGGTTGGCGTCCAGTTCGACAATGAGCACGCGCTCGAGCTGTTTCGCGATGCCGGTCAGACCGTCGATGGCGACACCGTCCGCTTCGACCCAGACTTCTTGCTTGCACAGGCCGCGCTCGCGCCGGCGACGTTCTCGATGCGCGCCCGTAACACCGAGCGCGACCTTGCCATCGGCGGCGACTCGATGATCTTCTGTGCCGCTCAGGGCCCACCCTTCGTGCGGATTGGCGATGAGCGGCGTGAGGGCACCTACGACGATTTCAACAATCTGCTCCGGCTTGTTCAGATGACGGACACGCTCGACACTCCGGGCCGCAACGTCCTTGAGCCAAACGACCTGCCGCTCGACTCGCGCCACCTGTTGCGGGCGCTCTCTGCGATCCGACTGACCGACCGCGTTTGGGCTGGCGAGCCCTCGAGCGGTGAGGCTGCGGCCGATTGTCTCGCGATGGCTGAGCTCGTCTTTGGCCACGAGGTGATGCAGGGCAACGACCCCGTGCTGTTCGCCAACTGCAACGTCAATTCGCCACTCCGCTTCGACGCGCGCATGCTCGATGGCATCGTCAACTACGGCGCTGCCGGCCAGGCGATCATCATCACGCCGTTTCTCCTGATGGGAGCGATGGCGCCCGTCTCGGTGCCGGCCGCCCTCGTCCAGCAGACGCTCGAGAGTCTAGCGGGCATTGCGCTCGTGCAACTGATCCGGCCAGGGACGCCATGCGTGATGGGGTCCTTCCTCTCCAGCACAGACATGAAGACAGGCTCTCCTGCCTTTGGTGGTCCCGAATCCGCTTTCGGCCTCTACGCGTCGGGCCAGATCGCCCGCGACCTCAACCTGCCCTGGCGATCGGGTGGTGGCACGCTCACGTCGAGTCCGCTCCCGGATTATCAAGCGGGCTACGAGGCGATGAACACCCTGTTATCGGCCTTTCTCGCGGGCGCCAACGTCTGCTGGCAGTCGGCCGGCTGGCTCGAGGGTGGCCTCGTCACGAGTTTCGAGAAGTTCATCGCCGACACCGAAATCCTTGACTTACTCCACAACCAGTTCCGTCCAGTCGAGATTACGCCCGAGAGTCTCGCTTTCGACGCCCACGTCGAGGTCGGGCATGGCGGACACTTCTTCGGCGCGGCCCACACGCTCGAGCGTTTTCGCGACTGCTTCTGGCGCCCCACGATTGCTTCGACCGAAAACAATGCTCACTGGGTCAAAAATGGTTGCCTGGACCATTCGCAGCGTGCCACTCACCGTTGGCAAGAGGTGCTCGCTGAATACGAACAGCCACCTCTGCCGGAAGGCGTCGAAGAATCCCTGATCGAGTTCGTCGCCAAACGCGCGGAAGAACTTGGGGACGACGTGCCGCTGCCGGGGCGCTCGTGAATCCCGGCGCCGCAGCCGAGCCCGAGGCCGCCGCCGCGATTGGCATGACCTTCACTTCGCCGCACCTCGTCTGAGGCTGCCCCGCTACGCTCTGCAATTGCTCTGGGGCGTGGCCAAGTGGCAAGGCAGCGGGTTTTGGTCCCGCGATCGCAGGTTCGAATCCTGCCGCCCCAGCCTTGTGACGACAAGAATAGCTGTCAGACGTGGCTCGGAGCGGGTGAAAGCGAAAGCCAATTCCTGCCACTCGACAGGCCTCGACAACTTCGACGATGCGACGAATGGGATGTTGACCGGACGCGCGCGCAGTGCAGTAAATTGCCTGAATCCAGCAGGTCAAATTACCCTAAAACCACACTAGTTCGCCCTCATACCTAGGTTGTATCTAGATACAAAATCACCTATGGTTGCGGGATGCCTCGTATGCGCATCGTCGGCTTCGTCTTCCTGCTTGCAGCGATCGTGCTGACAATCGTGACCCTGCGGGGATGATGCGCGCGTCCCTTGCCCTGCTCGCCACGAGCGTCGCCCTCTGCAGCGCGCTCGCACCGAGCGCTCACGCCACGACGATCTATGCGGCGTCATCGCTGACCAAGGTCGTGCCGACGATTGCGCCTGGCAACACCTACTCGTTCTCTGGCTCCGACACGCTCGCCTTCCAAATCGAGAACGGCGCACCGGCCGATGTCTTCCTGTCCGCAGCCCCGCTCTACGCCGAGCGTTTGCACAGCAAGGGGCTCTGCACGACACCGGTCGTCTTCGCACTCAATACGTTGACGTTCGTCACCCCGATCTCAAATCCCGCTGGCATCACCCGCGTCCAACAGCTCGACCGGCCCGGTGGCTACCGCCTCGCGGTTGGCGGCAAACACGTCCCCCTGGGGATCTACACACGCACGCTGCTCGGCAAACTCGGTCTTGGACGCGCCCTCCAAAAGAACACGGTCAGCAACTACCAAAAGGCCTCTGACCTGACCAGCGTGATTGCTCTGGGCTCTGCTGTTGCCGGCTTCGTCTATACCACCGACTGGCACGCAAATCGCTCGCGGCTGCTGCAAATCCCCGTACCGAAAAGCGCTCAGCCACTGATCCGCTACATGGCCTGTGCGGTGATTCGCCCGGGAGCCGATACGGCTGCTGCCCGCACCGTGATCGCTCGCCTGCTGAGTCTCAGCGGACGCCAAGCACTCGCTAACGCCCATTTTGAACTGCCAGCGAAGACGTGAACGCGCGGACCCAACTCTTCAGGGGCGTGCTCACGCTGGCACTCGTGATCACGCTGCTCTTCTTGCTGATTCCGATTGCAGCACTTCTGCTGCAGGTACCCGTGCGCGAACTTCCCGCCTTGCTCCGAGAGACCGCGGTCACTTCGGCGCTGCTCGTGTCGCTGAAGACCAGTCTGATCGCGAACGTCCTGTTCCTCGCGATCGGCACACCCGCGGCCTATCTGATGGCGCTCGGACGCTTCCGTGGCCGCCCACTCCTCCTGACGCTGATCGAGCTGCCGCTCGTGCTCCCACCCGCCGTTGCCGGGATCGCACTCCTGACTGCCTTTGGAGCCTTCGGACTGCTCGGCTCGACGCTGGCCGAGTTTGGCGTCGTCCTGCCATTCACGCAGGCTGCAGTCGTGATCGCCGTGACCTTCGTTGCTGCGCCGTTTTATCTCCGCGCCGCGATCGCTGGATTCGCCGCTCTTGACCGCAACCAACTCGATGCTGCCCGTGATCTCGGGGCGTCGGAGGCCGTCGTGTTCCGTCGCATCGCACTCCCCCTCGCAGCCGACGCGCTGCGAGCAGGCTGGGCGATGGCCTTCGCTCGCGGCATCGGCGAGTTCGGTGCCACGCTCCTGTTTGCCGGTAGCGTCGCGAGCCTGACCGAAACGCTCCCCCTCGCCGTGTACGCCCAGCTCGATGTCGATTTCAACTCTGCGGTCGCCGTCAGCATCCTGCTGCTCGCGATTAGCGGCGGCGTGCTCCTCGTCGCCAAGCTGCCGCCACTCTGGAGCCCTACCCCAACGTCACCGACGGCCGGCGGCTGGTAGCCTCGGACCATGGGTGAGCAGATTCGAATTGGCTCGGCGGCGAGCATCCTCGGCGTAAGCGTCGACACGTTGCGGCGTTGGGAGAAAGACGGGCGTGTGACGTTCGCGCGTTCGGCGGGCGGCCAACGCACGATCGATGTCGACAGCCTGCGCGATCTCTTGCGCGAGCGAGCGCCACAGACGGGCGTCTCGGCGCGCAACCAGCTCGAGGGCACGGTCGTGGCGGTCGAGAAGGATGGTCTGATGGCGAAGATCGAGCTGTCCTGCGGCCCCTACCGGATGGTCTCGATCATTACGCGCGAGGCAGCCGAGGAGCTCGACCTTAAGCCGGGCGACACCGCGACGGCGGTGGTTAAGTCCACGTCGGTTGAGATTCGTCGGTAAACGAACGTCGTGGGTCCCCACTCTGGGTACGAGACCCGTGGCAGGAATTGCCATAGTCGAACCGTCGAGACGCGATACGCTCCGCTCCATGAATGACCGCATCGCCGCTGCCGCGCAAGGTCTCCTTGCGGCGCGCCAAGAGAACCGTATTGCCCTGCTCGATCCAGAGATCGCCCCACGCGATCTAGCCGAGTCCTATGCCGTCCATGTCGCACTGCTCGATCTGCTCAGTGCAAATGGAGGTGGCCCACGCATCGGTTGGAAAGTCGGCTTTACGAACGACGCCGCCCTCGCGCGGATGGGTGCCAAGGAACCCGTCTTGGCGGGACTGCTTGGACAACACTCGTACGTGGGTGAGGCCGAGCTGGCGAGCCCCGGCGGCAAGGGACTCGGCGTCGAAGCAGAGCTCGCCGTGCGACTCCGCTCGTCGCTGGCTGGCTCCGTCTCGCGCCAGGAAGCGGCCGCAGCGATTGAGGCTGTCGCGATCGCCATCGAGATCGTGCAGAAGCGTGGTGGTCCCGACGAGATTGGGCTGCCCACGCTCGTGGCCGATGGCACCCTGCAGTACGGCAGCATCTTCGGTCCATGGAATACGACGATGGATCCGATGACGATCAAGGAGTGCGACGTCAAACTCCAAGTCGACGGCCAGACCGACGGCTTTATGGGCGCCACCGAGGTCCTCGGTGATCCACTCAACGCATTGACCTGGCTGTCCGCTGCCAGCGAACGTCACGGCATAGAACTACAGGCCGGCGACGTGATTCTGCTCGGGGCGATCATCCCAGCCCAACACCTCGAGCCAGGCCAGATGGCCGAGGTTGCGAGTGATGGCCTGGGTGACGTGCGCCTCTGGGTCGACTGATGTCACAAAGGTCTGACCCCTTTGTGACATTCGACTTAGGGCGACAGCAGCGTTGGCACGGCCCCGGCGGCCCAGGCGCGCGCAACGTTGCGCTCGACCCAGTCGCTCTGCTGTTCTGCAAACGTCGTAAACGGTTCGTCCCAGGTAGTGGCCGATAGGCGACAGGCGTCGGCAAGCGACAGCACGCCCGTGTGGCCCTTGATCGTCACGAGCCCGGTCAATGCGCGCCACGCACCCATCGGCTGACGCTCGACTAGATGGCGCAGAGGCCGTGATCCGCGTCCCCCCAAAATCGCCGCGTTTGTGATGCCAAGCTGATTCCGCGAGAGCCCGAGCGCCGCCGCCTGGGCGCGCTCTGCCATTCGCGCCTCAACGAGGACTAACGCTCCCCCCGGTGCAATCGCGGCGGCGATCTGGTCGATCCCCTCCATCGTCTCGTCATCACCGGCTCGAAACTGCTCGAGCAGGCCGGACAACACGAGTACGACAGCGAAGGTTTCGCCGGTCGTTGCGAGGTCGGCATAGGCACCAGCGCGCAATTCGAGATCAATTGCTCCGGTCTCGGGGAGCCGCGCTCGCCCGGCGCTAATCGCGCCCTCCGCCAAATCGAGACCAACGAAGTGCCGGTTTGGGTGGCGCGACGACAGCCACGCTTCGAGGTAGCCCGCGTTGCAGCCGCACGACAAGACAGGACCAGGTGGAAGTTCGCGGAGCAAGGCATCGGCCCAGACGCCAAGCGTCAACACCTCAACCCAGACGCGCGCCAGGTCGACAGCAATCAGGTCGCGCCATCCACCCTCCGCAAGGGCCGCGGCAACCGCTCCTTCGCCCTCGGGAATTGGCCGGTCGTAACGACGACGGATCGCCTCGCGCCAGACCGGGTCTTCGCCACCACTCTCTGCCTCGCGTTCGAAGCGCAACCGATCGCCACGCAACGCGCGCAGCAAGACAGGATCGAGGTCCGACTCGGCCGCGAGTGGCCGAGCACCCCAGACCGTCCCGAGATACTCCGCGAACGCGTCAACAGCCGTGCGCTCGATCTGCGGAGTCTTTAGAGGTGCGTTCATTTGTGATCCTCGGCAATTTGGCGACGAGCCATGGCCAAGCGTGCTGCCAACGCTGGGTCACTCTGCGCTCGCTCGACGATCGCAGCGGCAAGACGCACAGCTGCTTCAGCCGGCGGCTCGGTACCGGTCAGTGCGACCTCTGCAGCACCGGCCAACGAGCCGGCACCAGAGGCCGCAAGCAAGGCCTCGACCCGGGGGCTCAGCCGCGGCGGAACGCGATCGCCTTGCGGGCGCGGACGCCGCGGCTCGACGGCACCGCGCTCGCGGAGGATGCGACTGATCTGCACCTGCACGCTACCGACCGACGCGAGCCCGTGCTGCCCAGCGAACTCGTGGGCGAACTCGCTCCACGGGCGCGTGTCGGTCTCTGGACGCGCATCGATCGCCGCGCGCAAGAGCGCAGCCGTCGAGGTTCGCTTCTTGGAAACGCCGGTCATCGGGAAACTATCCCACGGGCGTGTCGCACCGTGTCGCGCAACCCTGGCCTCAGGAAGAAGTGACAGTCGGGAGCAAGAGTCGTTCGGCGACGGTGATCACGCGCTCGCAAACCTCAGCACCACTGATGTCGCTGTCCATTGCGAAGACTTGCAACGCCATCCCGTCGAGCACGCCTGAGAGCACATCCGCGATATCTTCGGGCGAGAGCGCCGGCGCGAATTCGCCCAACTGCTCACCCTCACGGATGGTCTCGGCAATCTGCTCGCGCCAACGCAGCATCGACCGATACGTCGTACCGCGCAGCTCCCGATCCTTGAGGGCGGCACCGGTGAAATCGAGCCACATCCGCCACGAATCGTGGCGCTCGCCAATCCGAATACTGGTGAAGGTGAGGAGCCCCTCAAGGCGCGCCCAAGGAGTACCCTCGCCGTTTTTGAGGATCTTGACCTGCTCATCAATATCCTCAATCCACTGCACGAGCGCTTCCGACAACATCCGGCTGCGCGTACCAAAGTGGTGCTGCAGCGTGCCGACGGCAACGCCGGCCTCCTCGGCCACATCTTGGAAGCGCGTACCGGCGTAGCCACGGCGCGCGATGACTCGCGTCGTCGCAGCGAGGAGGTCGGCGCGGCGCTCCGCCGACACCTCACTGGCAACTTGGCCAACACTAATTCGCGAGTTCGGCATCTGGGTAGCGTCGGGGGATTTCCCTGCAAAGTCAAACAATTTATGCCAATGCGACGCTGAGTAGAACTTTTTTGGTGACCCCACTTGCTTGCAATCTGCGCGATCGCAGTCACAATATGGTGGTACGGGAGAGAGGGAGAAACCGTGGACGGACATATCGTGCTCGACGGAGTGACGAAGGCGTTTGGAGAAAACGTCGTCGTCAACAACATTGATCTCAGCATCGGCGAGGGCGAGTTCTTCTCGATGCTTGGTCCCTCCGGCTGCGGCAAGACGACGACGCTGCGCATGATCGCGGGCTTCGAGGTGCCGACCGAGGGGACGATCATCTTGACCGGCACCGACGTGACGCGCGTGCCGCCAGCCAAGCGCAACGTCAACATGGTCTTCCAGGCCTACGCACTCTTCCCCCATATGACGGTTCAAGAGAACGTCGAGTTCGGGTTACGCATCAAGCGCGTCAAGCGCGACGAAGTGCGTGCCCGCACGGCCGAGGCAATCGAGTCTGTGCAGCTTGAAGGCTTCGAGGCCCGCAAGCCAGCCCAACTCTCCGGCGGCCAGCAGCAGCGCGTCGCACTGGCCCGCGCGCTCGTCAATCGCCCCGCCGCACTCCTGCTCGACGAGCCACTTGGCGCACTCGACATGAAGCTCCGCAAGGAGATGCAGCACGAGCTCAAGGCAATTCAGGTCCGCACGGGTACCACGTTCGTCTACGTGACGCACGACCAGGAAGAGGCACTGACGATGTCCGACCGCATCGCGGTCATGAACGACGGCATCGTTGAGCAGTGCGCTGGGCCCCGCGAAATCTACGAGCACCCGAGCACCGCCTTCGTGGCGGGCTTCATTGGCACGTCGAACATCGTCAACCTGCGCGTCGACCGCTCGGTCGACGGCAACGCCGTGATGGACGTCTCCGAAGGCAACCGCATCGTGGCCAAGTCGGACGCCAAGGCCGGCGAGTCGCTGCAGGTAACCGTCCGCCCCGAGAAGATCCACCTCAGCGCAGGTGGCCTCGGCGACGATGCCTCGATGGTTGGCGGTCGCATCTCGGACGTCGTCTATCTCGGCTCGATGACACAAATTATGGTCGACCTCGCCACGGGCGATTCGCTGACCGTCCATCGCCTCAACGACGAGGCGACGACGACGGAGGCCAAGGTCGGCGACACGGTCACCCTGCACTGGGCGGCCGCAAACAGCTTCGTGATCAAGGGCGTGCCCACGATCGCGGATAGAGAGGGAGACCCGGCGCTAGACACGTCGGACAA
>Ga0114966_10006120_pt1 | contig 10076 bp, 8 predicted proteins | sample M_130207_XF_Meta_FD_87029 | JGI IMG/M metagenome (GOLD analysis project Ga0114966, IMG submission 87029) | Freshwater microbial communities from Lake Montjoie, Canada to study carbon cycling - M_130207_XF_MetaG | ecosystem: Environmental > Aquatic > Freshwater > Lake | place: Lake Montjoie...
GTAGAAAAACATTTTAAAAAGCCCGTTATCTTATCAAATTATCCCAAAGAAATAAAGGCCTTTTATATGCGCCAAAATGATGATGGTAAAACGGTCGCTGCAATGGATATTTTAGCCCCTGGTATTGGTGAAATTGTTGGTGGATCACAAAGAGAAGAGCGACTTGAAAAACTTACAGAAAGAATGAAGGAAATGAATATTCCTACAGAGGAACTAGATTGGTATTTAGATACAAGGCGATTTGGTGCCTGTCCACACGCTGGCTTTGGGCTTGGCTTTGAAAGAATAGTTCAGTTTGTAACGGGCATGGGTAATATCAGAGATGTAATTCCTTTTCCACGGTACCCAAAAAGTGCTTCTTTTTAATTCTTCGGCTGTTTATAAATGGGGACCGTGCTACAAGGCTCTCCATACATAATGCTTTTTACAACAGGGCGAAGCTTATTGGTTATTTCTACATACGCCTCTTCTGGTATCGGACTTTCTCCACAACCCTTTACCACGACCCGTTGGTTTCTGTATTCTTCTATATCAACTTGTTGTATGTTTTGAATGAATAATTTCTTTTTTATTTCTTGTTCATTTCCAAACATAATAATTTTTGCAACTGGCTGAAGCAGGCTTACTACAAGCATATACGCCCACATAGGTATTATAGAATCTACACTACAAGTAATAGTAATTATTTTGTTTTTATATTTTTCTATATCTAACTCTTTTAGTGATTGCCTAAAATCTTTTTCCTTTATGATTAATTCCATAAAAAGAAAGTCTTTTATATCAAACACTACAATTTCTTCTTTTGATATATACTGTTCTAGGTCTATTGTTAATATTCCACTTTCAGATACTTTGTTGTTAATAATGTCAGACATAATACAAAATTAAATTAAAAAACCGGCCCGGTAAGGGTCGGCTTTTAAAATTATTTACGATAACGGAAAGGAATTAAAAATGTTCACTTCTTTTATCTTCAATATTGGCTTGTTTTTTCAACCCCTCGTACCATCCGTTTGTTTGACCCCTTATTGCTCCAAGCTTTGTGCTTGCTTGCTGTGCTAAGGCTTCGGCAGATAAAGCTGCGTTTTTTTGAATGCTAGTTACTTTAATAAGATAAACGCCATTTGTTCCTTCTATTGCCGGAGAGGCTTTTGATTGGTATGACTTATTAAAAGATGCACCAATTAATTTAGGCTCCATTCCTACACTATTAATTATTTGTGCGCCAAAAGTTAATAAAGAGTCTGATCCAGCAATTTGAATCGTTTTGCCATATGCCTTTGCCGCAGATTCTAATGAAGGATTTTTATCTAATTTATTTTTAATTATTTGTGCCTTTTTCTTATTTCTAATAATCACCTCACATCCGCTTCTTGCTGTTGCCGCGTCTTGCACACCTTTTTCATTTATCTTATCAACAATAGCTACAATAAATTGATCTGCCACACTAAACGGTTCGCTTATTTCTCCTTTTTTCGCCCCAAATGCCCATTTTACAATCTGACGTGCATCTTGTAAAGCACCAACGCTAAAATCATTTTCTTTAATAATTGAAGGAACAGCAATTAAACTAAAGCCGTTTTTTGCCGCATATTTTTCAAGAGTTGATTTATTTTTTTCTACAGACGCTTTTGTGGCAAATAAACTTGCTTTATTAACCGTTTCTTCTGAAGGTAAAATGTCTTTTCCAACGTATGCAATTTTATACGCCGGTTTAAAATCTTTTTGTGAAACAATATCAATGATATGATATCCGAATTGTGTTTTTACAACCCCCTTAGAGCCTGCTGTTTTTGTAAAACAAAAATCATTAAACTCTGCAACCATTTTTCCATATCCAAATGTACCTAAATCGCCACCCTTAATTTTGCTTCCATTATCTATAGAATACATTAATGCCATTTGTGTAAAATCTGCTCCTTTTAATATTGCATTGTAAATGCTATCTGCTAATTTCTTTGCGGCAGAATCTGACATTATATCTTTTCCTGAGTTTAAATCTTTTGGACTTATTAATATATGCCTAGCTTTTACGCTATCTGGTATTTGTTTAACAGCAAGCATTTTCGCTAAAACAAAACTTCCATTATCTGCATACGGTCCAAAAACAGAGCCAACGGCAATTTTCGACAGCGTATCTGCCATACTTGGAGATAGTTTTGCTTTTTGTGTAAACTCATCGTTAAAGTCAATAGAGGATAGGTTTTTTACTACAAACATTTTTGCATTACTATCAGACTCAAACGCTGGCTTTATAACACTTAATTGTTCTTTTATTTTTATGCTATCATCGGCGCTTGGCGATTGTGTAAAAGCTATATAAGATACATTTCTTCCTTCCTCTTGTTTAAACATCTCCTTATTATCACTTACATAAGCATTAATATCTTCATCACTTACCTTGGTAGCGCTATCAGAAATATCAGAATAAGGAATGCTTACATAAGAAATATTTGAAAAGGAAATATTGTCGTTTGCCTCTTTTTCTCTCATCCAAGTTGGATAATATCCGCTTGCGCTTAAAAGGCCCGAATATTTTGCAACGGTTTTATTTAATTTTAAAGGGTCAATAACTTGCGTGTTAATCCCTTCTCTTTGTTCTCCTTTTAGTTTTTTAATATTCATTAATGCGTCTTGCGCCTTTTTAATATCAAGCTGTCCGGTAACTGAATCTTTTAATGATTGTTCTTGTAAAAATGGATTTGAGGGGTCGTTGCTTAATAATATATACGAAAGTTCTTTTGGGGTAAAGTCTATGCCAATTTTTTTACTTTCATTAAAAAATATTTTTTCAGCCACAATTTGATTCCAAACCTGTTCGCGAATTTGATATGTTTGAATGCCACTAGGCCTTTGTCCTGAGCGCTGCTCTTGCATATCTTCTGCCTGTTTAACTTTTTTATTAAATTCTGCCAATTCAATAGTCTGATTATCTACCTTTCCTACATTTGTAGATAAAGAGCCGAAAAGCCTACTTCCGCCTTGTTTTGCATCCATAAGGATAAAGCCTATTAAACTTAGGGCTATAACAACAATTACAATTGCCGCGCCTTTTTCTCTGATACTTTTAATAATTTGCATAATTATATAAATTAAGGACGGCAAAAATAAGATAAAAAAAGGTATAAACCCCTTGAAAATCTTGATGTGTTTTTATATATTTATATGCTTTACGCCTTTTTTATACTAAAATGATTAAAAAAATCATTATCAACATCAATGGTGTTAATAATGGCTTTTTTAGTGAATAACCTTCCTTTTAGAATAAAAACAATCTAATAAAATGTGTACTTAAATATTTATTATTATTTATTATTATAATTTGAATTATTTAAAAACAAATTATCCCTTTTTAACTAACACCCTTTTTTTATAAAAGCGTATTTTTTTTTATAACAGACTTTTTTATTAACTACTGTTAATTTATTTTAATAAAATGATTAAAAATCTTTTTACTAGAAGCTATTAGGATATATATATAAAATGAAAAAATGTTAATCTAGTGTTTATTATCGTGTATAACTTCGCTTTTTAATAAAAACAATAGCGCCTTTAAATATTTTTTACACTTATTAACACCCCTAATAGTAATAGGTAATTATTTAAATAAAATGTATTAATACATATTATGGTAGATATTCACAATGATTTATTGATAAAAGAATCTCTTCAAAAAAATGGATTTTATAATATTGAAATAAACCCATCGCTTGATTTATTTGAGGAAATTAATAAAATTAAAAAAGAAAAAAATGCAATAATTCTGGCACATTATTATCAGGAGCCAGATATCCAGGATATAGCAGATTTTATAGGAGATAGTTTGGGCCTTTCTCAAAAAGCTGTAAATACTAATGCGGATATTATAGTTTTCGCTGGTGTTCATTTTATGGCAGAAACAGCTAAAATATTAAATCCTAATAAAAAAGTTTTATTACCTGATCTTAAAGCTGGTTGTTCTTTAAGTGATTCAGCGCCGCCTGTATTATTTAAATTATTTAAAGAAAAATATCCAAATCATTTAATTATTACCTATATAAACTGTAGCGCAGAAATAAAAGCAATGAGTGATATTATTTGCACTTCCTCTAACGCAAAACAAATTGTGGAAAGTTTGCCAATTAATCAACCAATTATTTTTGCACCAGATAAAAATCTAGGAGCATATATTAATAAAGTTACCGGAAGAAATATGTTACTTTGGAATGGTTCCTGTATGGTTCATGAAATATTTAGTCTTGAAAAAATAATAAAATTAAAAATTAGACACCCAGAAGCTAAATTAATTGCACACCCCGAGTGTGAAGAATCTATTTTAGCTATTACAGACTATATAGGGAGCACCACGGGACTTTTAAAGTATTCCCAACAAAAACCCTCTAAAATATTTATTGTGGCTACAGAGACCGGAATACTTCATCAGATGCAAAAATTATCTCCTAATAAAACTTTTATACCAGCCCCACCTAATAATTTATGCGCTTGTAATAATTGTCCATATATGAAACTAAATACCCTTGAAAAATTATATATAACAATGAAGTATGAAAACCCAGAAATAATTTTAAAAGAAGATATAAGACTTGCTGCAAAAAAATCAATTGATAAAATGTTAGAAATTAGCGCATCTCTGGGATTATAATTTTATTTATTTATTTTATTATATTCTTTTATTCTACACCGTATATTTTGCCTGATATTTATATAAAATAAATTAATATCACCAATATGATAATTCTTTTTTACTATAAAAACCTTTCCAATTATTTTTGGTTTACACGACCATAAAATATTATCATGAATTTTAGCACTTACTATCTTTGGAATAATTTTATTAAAGTTTTTTATTACACCACCCTTGTTCATTTTTGAAGAATAAAAATTATTATCTATTGTCCAGCTTAATGGATTAACAATGATAGATTTTATTTTTTCTTTTTTTATAAAATCTGGTGTATAGCCCTTTTTAAAAGTTCTCCAACCAACAAAACAACCTGTTTCAGTTGAATCTATACAAGGATTTAATTTTGTAAAATAATTTTCAGGAATTGGCATTCCTATTAAATAAGCACAAACAAGTTTTTTTTGTAATTCTTTTCCCTCAAAAAACTCTTTTAATAATCTTCCAGCGTGCTTTGTACCCTGACTATGAGAAGCGATTATTATAGGCCTACCATTATTAAAGTTTTCTAAGTAATAGATAAAAGCGTTTTTTATATCCTCGTATGCTGTATCAAAATATTCTTCAGCTTCTTTATTATTGATATAAAATGATTTTAGATGTGCCTGTCTATACCTCGGACAAAAAACCCTACAAGACGCATTAAATACACTTGCCTGATATAATATTGTTGAATAATCGGTTTTATCATTTAATTTAATATCATTAATATCAGCATTCCAATTTATAAAGGTTTTTTCAGTGTAGGTAGTTGGATGAATAAAAAAAACATCAACCGACGTGTCTTTTATTTCATTAATAATTCCTTTTGGAACACTGTCAGAAAAATCTTTTTTCCAGGGATGAGCAGCCCACATCTTTAAATTTTCGTATTTTGGAATACTAGAAAGTTCACTAGCATTTAAATTATTAATAGATTGTGCAAACAATGGCTGATTATAAAAGAAAAAAGAAAGAATAAATAATAATATAATTAATCTTTTAAAAAAGAACAAAGACGGTATGTTTTGTTTCATAAACAAAACTACAAGTCATTTATTAAAACTAAAAATATCATTTAATAAAATAGTATGTTTTTTAAAAAAAATAAAGACTTTTTAAAAGAAGTTTTTTTATATACCATTACATCATTTGGAGGACCGCAAGGCCATTTAGGAATGATGTTAAAAACATTTGTAAATAAAAGAAAAGACCTTACAGAAGAAGAATTAATTGAGTATAACACTTTTTGTCAACTCCTTCCAGGAGCTAGTAGCACCCAATTAATTAGCATTATAGGCTATAAAAAAGGAGGCGTTTTTTTATCAATAGTTACTTTTTTGATATGGATTTTACCGGCTTGTATTTTAATGACATTATTTTCTTTTTATATTACAAGCCATATTAATAAACAACCAACTATTAATATTTTTAAATACATCCAACCAATGATTATTGGTTTTTTATTATTCACCTCTCTAAGAGCATATAAAAAATCAATCACCAATAAAATAACTTTTATAATAATGGTGTTTGGGTTTGCCCTTTTGATCTTTTTTTTTAAAATACCCTGGGTGTTACCAACCTTAATTGTTGCGGCAGGTTTATCAACTAATTTTAGCAACAAAAGATTTCCAAAACCTACATCTGAAAAACCCCCAATAATTAGGTGGACAAACATCTGGTTGTTTGTATTATTATTTACATTGGCTGGATTTTTGAGTGAATCTGCGAGAAAAGAAAATTGGGAAAACAGAAAAATATTTAATGTCTTTGAAAATTTTTATAGGTTTGGAAGCCTTGTTTTTGGTGGAGGCGATGTTTTATTGCCTATGATGCTAGATCAATATGTAGCAAGACCCGATAACATAAAAATAATTAAGAAAAACCCAGGAATTATTAAAATAGATAAATCGCAACTACTCACAGGATATGGTATTGTTAAGGCAATTCCTGGTCCTGTATTTTCTTATGCCTCTTATATGGGAGGCTTAGCATTACAGGAAGATGGAAGAAAAAAACAATTGTTGGGATGTATAGTAGCTGGTACTGCTATATTTTTACCAAGTATATTATTGGTAATGTTTTTCTTTCCTATTTGGCAAAATATAAAAAAATATGTTGTCTTTTTTAGAGCACTAGAGGGAATTAATGCAGTAATAGTAGGTGTAATGTTAGCGACAACCTTATTTTTAATAAATCAACTAAACATAACAACATTTAGCACAACAGCCTTTTTTGAAATTGGTATTATCCTTTCTACCTTTTTGTTATTAAATTTTACTAAAATAGCAGCTCCAATAATAGTATTAATTTCTTTATTATTCGGATGGGTTTTCTAAGGAATTATTATAATATCCATTATTTATTATTTCTTCCATAATTATATCCGGGACTAAATAACGGATAGATTTTCTGTGCTTTATTTTATGTCTAATTTGTGTAGCAGAAATATCAAGCAAAGGCGCCGATATAAGTATAGTTTTTTCTGAGATAGGCTTTATTTCCTCAAAACCCGGCCTCGTAAAAAGCAGTATCTGAAAATTATTTAAAATATAGTTAGCGTTCTTCCACTTATTAATATTTTGATATCCATCACTTCCAATAATTAAAGAAAACACACGACTAGGGTATCGTTCTTGTAAATGTATTAAAGTGTCACATGTATATGAAGGACGAGGCAAACTAAACTCAATATTATTCGCCTTAAGTTTTCTGCTTCCTTCAATAGCCAATCGAACCAATTGTAGACGATGGCTTTCATTTAATAAAGTGTTGTTTTTTTTAAATGGATTTTGTGGAGTTACAATAAACCAAACTTCATCTAAATCAGTTTCTTCTACAACATGATTAGCAATAATTAAATGACCTAAATGTATAGGATTAAATGAACCAAAATATAAACCAACATTCATATTATAAAAAATAAAGTTATATAATCTCTTCTACAATAATGCTTTCTGCTTCGTTTATTCTTAAACTTAATGTATATCCCGCAACTAATATTGAAATAGGGTCTTTTAAAGGGGCTATTTTTTCTACTGTAATTATTTCTCCAGGAATACAGCCCATTTCCATTAATTTAAGATAAAGATCTTCGTTTTCAAAAGCGCGAATTATCACTTTCGACCCAACAGTAATTTCAGAAAGCCTTTTAAACATATAAAATTTTATAAAACATAAAGGTAAGTCTCTAATAAAGATATTATTTTCGATAAAAGAAACAAACACCCAAAATAAATCATCGAAAACAGCAATGGATATTCACTTTTGTTTTTTAAAGAGTATAAGTTTAAGTAATAGAACAAAGCTTAAAGCCTTTCTGGTAAAGCTTTCTGAAGAAGAAAAAACAAAAGTTGAATCGTTAACGATTGTTTTTTGTTCAAACCAATATCTGTTAGACATCAATAAGCGCTTTCTAAAACACGATTATTATACAGATATTATAACGTTTGATTTAACCTCAAAGGGAAGTAAAGAAAAAACTGCTGAAATTTATATTAGTACAGACCAGATAAGGAAGAATGCAGCTGATTTTAATACAACCATAGGGAATGAATTACATAGGGTTATTTTTCATGGCGTTTTACACCTTTGTGGCTATAATGATAAGTCTCGTCGACAAAAAGAGAAAATGACCGAAAAAGAAAATAAGTATTTGGCCAAATACAGGAGCTATAAATAAAAGTTTCACGTGGAACAATAATTTACCCGACACGGTTTGTTTCACGTGAAACAACCATCTCTTATTCAGTTTTAATTAGGCTATAATAATCTTTTAATTAAAAAAGCTCCGTCTTATCTTTGTAAGTATGTTTCAAGAATATGATGTTATTGTAGTTGGCGCTGGTCATGCGGGTTGTGAAGCTGCTGCAGCGGCCGCCAACATGGGAAGTTCGGTCTTGTTAATTACCATGAATATGCAAACTATTGCTCAAATGAGCTGTAATCCTGCAATGGGTGGTATTGCAAAAGGGCAAATTGTTAAAGAGATTGATGCGCTAGGAGGATATAGTGGAATTGTTACCAATAGAAGTATGATTCAATTCAGGATGCTTAATCGCTCAAAAGGCCCAGCCATGTGGAGCCCAAGGGCGCAAAGCGACAGAATGTTGTTTGCAACTACGTGGAGAGAGGTGTTGGAACAAACTCCAAACCTTGATTTTTATCAGGACACAGTAAACGAGTTGATAATAAAAGATGGCGCAGCCGTGGGCGTAATCACCGGACTTGGCCACCGAATAAGATCGAAGTCTGTAGTATTAACCAATGGAACCTTTTTAAACGGGGTGATACATATTGGAGAAAAAAACTTTGGCGGAGGACGTGTTGCAGAAAAAGCGGCATTTGGAATCACAGAACAGTTGGTTTCGCTTGGTTTCGAAAGCGATAGACTAAAAACGGGAACACCCCCAAGAATTGATGGAAGGAGTTTGGATTATTCTAAAATGGAAGAGCAAAGGGGTGACGATGAAGTTGTTGGGTTTAGCTATTTAGAAAAACCATCTTTAAAAAAGGAAGATCAAAAAAGCTGCTGGATAACGTATACTAGCCAAGAAGTACACGACATATTAAAAACAGGTTTCAACTCTAGCCCAATGTATCAGGGAAGAATTCAGGGCTCCGGACCAAGATATTGCCCTAGTATTGAAGATAAAATAAATAGGTTTGCAGAGAGAGACAGACATCAGTTGTTCGTAGAGCCCGAAGGTTGGAATACGGTAGAAATTTACGTAAATGGATTTTCAACTTCTTTATCAGAAGAGATTCAAATTCAAGCACTTAGGAAGGTTCCTGGGTTTGAAAACTGTAAAATGTTTAGACCTGGTTATGCAATTGAGTATGATTATTTTCCACCAACCCAATTAAAATTTAGCTTAGAAACAAAACTAATTAAGGGGTTGTTTTTTGCGGGACAAATAAATGGCACAACTGGTTATGAAGAGGCTGCTTGTCAGGGATTAATGGCGGGCATAAATGCGCATCAAATTACAAAAAAGCTAGCCCCTTTAGTATTAAGCAGAAGCGAAGCATATATTGGAGTGTTAATTGACGATCTTATAAACAAAGGAACAGACGAGCCATACAGAATGTTTACAAGTCGCGCTGAATATAGAACGCTTTTAAGACAGGATAATGCAGATATGAGGCTAACAGAAATTGGATACAAAATAGGATTAGCATCAAATGAAAGAATGCAAAAGCTAGCGGATAAAAAACAACATGTAGAAGAGCTTAAAGAAACTATCGGAAAAAGAAATATAGAACCAGAAAATGTAAATGAATACCTAAATATCGTTTGTTCGGCACCGTTAGTATCAAGACAAAAAATAAGTCAACTCTTATTAAGGCCGGGGATTAATTTAAAAGAAATGATCCAAAATATTCCAGAGCTAAATGATTTAATAGGACACTA
>Ga0114966_10006122_pt1 | contig 10075 bp, 8 predicted proteins | sample M_130207_XF_Meta_FD_87029 | JGI IMG/M metagenome (GOLD analysis project Ga0114966, IMG submission 87029) | Freshwater microbial communities from Lake Montjoie, Canada to study carbon cycling - M_130207_XF_MetaG | ecosystem: Environmental > Aquatic > Freshwater > Lake | place: Lake Montjoie...
CGCAGCGTGCCGGCAGTCAGATAGCGGTCGGTGATGCGGGTGACATAGCCGCCGTAACTGGTGAGCGCCCCACCTTCAAAGCTTGCCCGCAAGGTCGCATCGCCACTCATCACCTTGGTTTCGGCCAAAGCCCGCACCGAGGTTTGCAGCACTTTGACATCACCGCCCAAGCCCGACACATCATTGCCAACCTGGACCATCACCCCACCCTTCGGGCGCAGGCCAGAATTGCGGTCATCCCATGTATAGGTAAAGCCCACCGAAGAACGCACGGCAGACCCCGACTCGGCCTGAAGGATCGTCGAAGAGTTTACGTTGGTGGTTGAGCCCCCAACATTCGAAAGATCCTCGCTCGCCAAGCTATAGCTCAGGCGCACAACCGCCAAATCACTGACCGCAAAGCCCAAGGAGGGCGAGAGGCTGATCACCGTTTTATCATAGTTCGAATTTTGCTGGGTTGCGGTGGCATAGCCAGCGGCGAACCCAAAAGCCAGATTGCGGCCCATAAAGGCCGGTTCCACAAAGGCGATCTTACTGTCAAGATTGTCAGTTCCGGTTTGCACGTTGACCGTCAGCGCCTGGCCACGGCCTAAGAAGTTGCGCTCGGAAAAGCCGATGTTCAAACCCAAACCGGTCGAGGCCCCATAGCTGGCCCCAAGGCTGAGAGAGCCCGTGGGCGCTTCGGTCACGGCCACTTTCACCACTTCTTGGTCGGGGGCTGTGCCGGGCACGTTATCAACCTGCACGTCGTTAAAGAACCCCAGCGCCTTGATGCGTTCGGCGGCTTGGGCAATCTCACGCGGGTTCAGCGGATCGCCTTCAACGGCGCGGAACTGGCGGCGCACAACGGAATCCAGCGTGGTTGTGTTGCCTTCAATATCGATGCGTTCCACAAAGATGCGCGGGCCTTTGATGATGGCAAAGGTCACATCCACCGTGCCGGCGCGGTCGTTGCGCGTCACACGCGGTTCGACCGAGACAAAGTTCAAACCCTGTTTCAGCGCCAAAGATTCCAGCGCCTCGACATTGCTTTGAATGATGGTGGGCGTATAGGTCACGCCCGAGCGCAGGCGGCGCAATTTGTCGTAGTCGGCCGGATCAATGCCTTCGACTTCCGAAATCGTTTTGACCTCACCCACGGTGAAGCTTTGGCCTTCGGAAATGGTGAAGGTCATAAAGGTGGCGTCACGTTCGCGCGAATAGGTGGCGCCCGCATCCAAGATTTGGAAATCCAGATAGCCCCGCGACAGATAGAAATCTGTCAGCATCTTTTTGTCGGCTTCAAGCCGATCAATTTGGAACATATCGCGCTGGATCAAGTTGTGCAGAATGCCAGCTTGCTTGGTTGTCAGAATCTGGCGCAGCCGGTAGTCTGAGAAATCTTTGTTGCCGACAAAGCTGACGCGGGCCACTTCGGCGACAGCGCCTTCGACAATCTCAAACACCACATCGACAGTGTTATTGGCGCGCCGGATGATGCGCGGCGTGACAGTTGCGGCCATACGGCCATTGGCGCGGTAGGCTTCAGCGATGATGGCAGCATCGGCTTCGGCCACGGCGGGCGAATAAATCTGCCCTGCTTTCTCGGCGGTAAATTTCTGCAGATCGGGGTCTTTGATCAGGGCATTGCCTTGGTAATCGATCGTGCCAATCATCGGGTTTTCGACCACTTTGATCAGCAGGCTATCGGCCCCCGGAACCAAAACCACCCGCGCAAATAGGCCCGACGCGATGATGCGCTGATAGCCGTCGTTCAGTGCAGCATCTGTGACAACTTGTCCCTTGGGCAAGCCAAGAAAGGCCACAATCGTGGGCACATCGACCTTAACATTGCCCTCAACCGTTATGGTGGCAATCATATATCCGGCGGGCACGGGCGGCAAAGGTTCGGGCGTGGCTTCCACGCCAAGTGACAGGCCCGATGTATCGGTGGTTTGGGCGGCAACCATGGCCACCATGACACCTGTGCCTATCAGACCAAAACCTGCAGCAAGGATCAAATTGCCGGTGGCCCCAAGCCCCAAACGCTTGCGCACCCCGCTCTTTGCCGCTTCGCTCTTGCCCATGTTCATCTTGCCACAGCCTCGCCCAAATGCTGCAAGGGCCGATCGTGGCACCTGCTTGGTCTTGACTAGCTTTTTGCGGGTGGCTTGTCAAAAGCGCCAAAGGCCCGCAGCGGTCGGCATCGCGGGGTTTGGCCCATTTCCTGTGGATAACTTTTGGCCAGCCAAATTATAGGGCGTTTAGACGCACCCGATCACGTCGTTAAAGACCGCAAACAGCATCAGCGCCGCCAGCAAGCCTACCCCAACCATCGTCAGAACCTGCAACGCACCAGCGTTGGGCTTTTGGCCTGTCACCGCCTCGTACAGATAAAACACCAGATGACCGCCGTCCAAGACGGGGATGGGAAAAAGGTTCAACAGGCCAATCGACAGCGACACCAAAGCCAAGGTTTGCAAAAAGCTTTCCCAACCCGACCGCGCCGCAGCCCCGACCGCTTTGGCCATGCCGATGGGCGACGAGACGTTGCAACTGCTGATCTTGCCCGCCACCATATAGCCCAAGCCTGACAGGTTGACCTTGGTCATATACCAGCCCTGCTGCCAAGCCAGACTGACGGCTTCGGTGAGCGATGGGCTGCGAACAAGGGGGTCAAACACCATACCGCCCGTGACGCCAATCAACCAACGGGTTTCAAACCCGCCATCTGCCGTGGGCAAATCGCGGCTGCGCGGGGTCAAGGTGACGTGGAACACCTCTCCTTTGCGCCACAGCATCAGATCAACGGGGGCGCCGCCCGAGGCTTCGATCAGCTTTGGCAATTGGCTGAAACTTGCAATCTCTTGACCCGCCGCTTTTAAGATCACATCCCCCGCCTGAATGCCCGCATCCTCGGCCGCACTGGGGCTTTGCACGCTGTCGGCATAGGCGGGCAAGGGGTTGGGGCCATCTAGGGCCAGGCTTTGATCCGCGCGCGTCACTTGATAGCGCACAATAGGCTTGTCGGCCAAAGTGTCGGCCACAGTCAGAAAAGCGGTCAGATCAGGGGTCGCTTGCCCCTCCATTGCGGTGACCGTATCGCCAACTTGCAAATGCGGCGTGGCAAAAGGCAGCTCTTTCAACCCGCCAATCACCGGTTGATCGACAGCCACACCCTTCCACAAGATCACCGCCGCAAACAGAACGAGCGCTAGAAGAAAGTTGGCTACAGGCCCCGCCACGACAGTAGCGGCCCGTGCCCAAAGCGGCGCGCCATTCATGGTTTGGCGCTTTTCAGCCTCGGATAGCCCGTGCAATCCTGCGGGGTCTGGGCGCGAACTGGCATCGACATCGCCTTTAAAGCGCACAAACCCGCCCAAGGGCACAGCGGCAATCTGCCATCTTGTGCCGCGCTTATCGGTCCAAGCATAAAGCCTGCGGCCAAAGCCCAGCGAGAAAACATCGGCCTGAATGCCGCACCAGCGGCCGACGATATAATGGCCAAACTCATGCACCGTGACGATGACAACGATGGCGATCAAAAAGCTGCCCAAAGTCCAGACCAAGCTGGCAAGGTTGGCTAAGTTGTTTGCGAAATCCATAGCCTGCCCTGCCTTACGCTGTCTTGGTCAGGCCGCTAGCCAATTCCCGCGCCGTGACCCTTGCGAGGTGGTCTATCGCCATGACATCGTCAAGGCTTGATGCCACTTTGCCCAGCTGTGGATCGGCAGAAAGCCGCCCGAGGGTGGCGTCCACCAAGTGCGCCATCTGCATAAAGCCGATTTGGCCCGCGATGAACTGATCCAGCGCAACCTCTTTCGCGGCGTTAAGGACAGCGCCCGCCATGCCGCCCGTCTGCATCACCTCTTGCGCCAGCCGCAAAGCGGGGTAGCGAGAAAGGTCGGGGGCGCGGAAGGTCAGTTTGCCAAGCGCCGCGAAATCCAACCGTGCCACGGGCAAAGGGTCGCGGGCGGGCCAGTTCAGCGCATAACCTATGGCATGGCGCATATCGGGCGCACCGAGATGCGCCATCACAGCGCCATCGTGAAAGCCCACGGCGGAATGGATGATCGATTCGGGATGGATGATCACCTCGATCTGCGAAGGCAAAAAACCGAAAAACTCTTTCGTTTCAATCACCTCAAGCGCTTTGTTAAACATCGATGCGCTGTCGATCGTGATGCGCTGGCCCATGGCCCAGTTGGGATGAGCCGAGGCGTCTTGCAGCGTGGCGCTGGAAAGTTTTTCCAAAGGCCAATCACGCAAAGCCCCGCCAGAAGCGGTCAGGATGATGCGTTCAACGGCTCTCAGATCTTCGCCGGCAAGCGCTTGGAAAATGGCGGAATGTTCAGAATCGACGGGCAAAATCCGCGCGCCGTGTTGGGCCGCGGTCGCAAGCATCAGCGGCCCCGCGGTGACCAAACTTTCCTTATTGGCCAAGGCCAAAGTGGCCCCCGTGGTCAGCGCCGCAAGCCCGGGGGCAAGGCCCGCAGCCCCCACAATGGCCGACATCACCCAATCGGCAGGGCGCAGGGCGGCTTCGATGATGGCATCTGGGCCAGCGGCAGCTTCGACCCCGCTTCCCGCCAAGGCAGCGCGCAGATCGGGGAGCAAAGCTGCATCGGCCACCACCGCCACTTCGGCCCGCAAGGTCCGCGCCAATTCAGCCAAACGCGGCACATTGCGCCCGCCTGACAGCGCCACGACCTGATAGCCTTGGGTGCGTTGCAACAGATCAACGGTGCTTTCCCCGATCGATCCCGTCACCCCAAAAATTGACATGCGCCGCGGCTGGGTCATAGCGCCGCTCCCAGCGGTAAGGGGACCACCAGTTCCAACAGCCAAACCGCCAAAATAGCCCCGATCATCGCATCAAACCGGTCAATCACCCCGCCGTGGCCGGGGATCAGGCGCGAGGCATCTTTGACCCCTGCCCTGCGTTTGATCAAGCTTTCCGCAATGTCGCCCAACTGGCTGGCCAAGGCCACAAGCGGTGAGATGGCCAACAAGCCCCATCCCGCGCCTTCCACCAGCACAAATCCCAAGCCTACCAAACCCGCACCCAGCCAGCCAGCCACGGTGCCTGACCACGTTTTCTTAGGGCTGATCGAGGGCCAAACCTTGGGCCCGCCCAGCAAACGGCCCGCGAAATAGCCAAAGACATCCGAGGCCACGACGATGCACACCAACCAAACCACAATCACCGCGCCACGATGATCAAGCGCTATGAACACATGGGCGGCGAGCAGCATGACAAAGCTGTAGGCCGCAATCAGCCATGCATCGCGGCGCGGCGTTAGGGCAAGGGCCAAGGGGGCAAAGGCCAGCGCCACCAAGGCCCAGCCCTGCACTTGCGTCAAGACCAAGCCAAGCCCCGCCAAAGCCGCAATTGCGATCCGCGCCACGGGTTGGGCGGGTTGATCGGTGAGGGCGGCCAATTCCCACGCCATCAGAGCAAAGATGAATACGGTCATGCTGAGAAACACCCAGCCACCCAAAGCCACTGACAGCGCGCCCAAGCCCGCCAGCACCAAACTTGACACCAAGCGCAACCCCAAATCGCCCCAGCGGCCGCCAGCCCGAGTAGGCGCAGAGGGCGACATGGGTGTTTTGGGGGATGCGCCTGTCATGCCCGCGCCACGCCGCCAAACCGCCGATCGCGGTTGCCAAAACGCTTTAAGATCAGCGCCAGTTCATCGGGGGTGAAATCGGGCCAAAGGGTTTGGGTAAACTCAAACTCGGCATAGGCCGCTTGCCAAGGCAGAAAGTTCGACGTGCGGGTTTCGCCGCTGGTGCGGATCACCAGATCGGGGTCGGGCAGATCGCTGGTATCTAGGCGCTGCGAAACAAGCGCCTCGGTCACGGCAGACGGGTCAAGGCGGCCTTCGGCGACATCAACCGTAATGGCGCGAATGGCACGGGTGAGTTCATCACGCCCGCCGTAGTTAATGGCAACGGTCAGGTTCAGGCGGGAATATTGTGCTGTGCGCTCTTCGATCCCCGCCATCAGGCGTTGCAGGCGGACGTCAAGACGCGAGCGGTCGCCGATAAAGCGCATCCGCACCGATTCCGCGGCCAACCTGTCGGCCTCGCGTTCGATGTAGCGGGCAAAGATCGACATCAGGCCCAAGACCTCTTCGGTCGATCGTTTCCAGTTCTCGGTCGAAAAGGCGTAGATCGTCAGCCATTCGATGCCCAGATCTGGGGCGCAGCGCACGATTTCTTTAACACGTTCGGCCCCTTTGCGGTGGCCTACCAAGCGCGGCCAGCCCCTTTGGGTGGCCCAACGGCCATTGCCGTCCATGATGATGGCGACATGGGTGGCGGCAGGCTTTGCGCCCAGATCACTTATGTCGTTCGCGTCCAAAAAAGCCCCCATGCCCTGTGCCGCGCCTGCCTGCGGCAAGGGTTAGACCTGCATAATCTCGACTTGTTTGCCTTCGAGCAAGCGGTCAATCTGCGCGATGGCCTTATCGGTCATCTCTTGCACTTCTTCCTGCCACATTTTTTGATCGTCTTCGCCCATGCCCGCCGTCTTGGCTTTCTTGATCATGTCCATCCCGTCGCGGCGCACGTTGCGCACGGCGACCTTGGCACCTTCGGAATATTGGGCGGCAACCTTGGTCAATTCGCGGCGGCGTTGTTCGTTCAGTTCTGGGATAGGCAGCCGGATCAAGGGGCCATCGGACACAGGGTTGATGCCAATGCCGCTTTCGCGGATGGCCTTTTCCACCTTGCCGATCAAGCCCTTATCCCAAACGTTGATCACCACCATGCGCGGTTCGGGCACGTTGATCGTGCCCAACTGGTTGATCGGCGTCATCTGGCCGTAAGCATCGACCTGAATAGGATCAAGCATCGAGGCCGACGCCCGCCCCGTGCGGAGTGAGGCAAAGTCGCCCTTGAGCGCATTCAGCGCCCCGTCCATCCGGCGTTGCAGGCCGTCGCTGTCGATATCCAGATCATCTTGCGCCATGGTGTCCTCTATCTTGCCTTGGGCGGGGGCGGACCCCTGCCTTGTCACCTTGTGCCGCTTCTAGCAGCAAATCTGCGGCCTGTGAAAGACCGCGCGCGGGCAAAACGTGGCCGCAATGCCGCAGGGCCGCCCTAGCCATGCACGCGGGTATAGGTGCCTTGGCCCGACAGAATGCCTTTGAAACCGCCCGGTTCATCCAAGGAAAACACGATGATCGGCAGGTCATTGTCGCGCGCCAAGGCGATGGCGCTGGCATCCATGACGCCCAAGTGCTGTTGCAAGACCTCGTCATAGGTGACGGTTTTATAGCGCTTGGCATCTGCGTGTTTCTTGGGGTCTTTGTCATAAACCCCGTCCACCTTGGTGCCTTTGAAGATCGCCTGACAGGCCATTTCATTGGCGCGCAAGGTCGCTGCCGTGTCGGTGGTGAAATAGGGGTTACCCGTGCCTGCGGCAAAGATACAAACGCGCTTCTTCTCAAGGTGGCGCACGGCGCGGCGGCGGATATAGGGTTCGCAGACCTGATCCATCGGGATGGCCGAAATGACGCGGGTGAAGATGCCGATGGCTTCCAGCGCTGCCTGCATCGCAAGCGCGTTCATGACGGTGGCGAGCATTCCCATATAGTCGGCGGTCGTCCGCTCCATCCCCTGCGCGCTGCCTTGAAGCCCGCGAAAGATATTGCCGCCGCCGATGACCATGCAGATTTCCACGCCCAGATCATGGACCGTTTTCACCTCTTGCGCGATGCGGGTGACGGTGGGGGGGTGCAGACCATAGCCAAGGTCGCCCATCAGCGCCTCGCCCGAGATTTTGAGCATGACGCGGGAATAGGTGATCTTGGCATCTTTTTTAGACATGGCGTCCCCGCTGTGCGTGTTGTTGGCATTGCGCGCAAAATGCGGCAAAACGGGGGAAGGTTCAACCAGTCGTCAGCAAAGCGGAGGCCAGTCCCCGCACCCCCGGAGCATTTAGATCAAGATGAAGGGGATAGAGCGGCTTTCACGCGACCTGCCTGTGCTGATTGCGGGGCCTACGGGCAGCGGGAAATCGGCCTTGGCGATGGCACTGGCGGCGCGGGATGGTCGACTGATCGTCAATGCCGATGCTTTGCAGGTTTACGACTGCTGGTGGGTGTTAAGCGCGCGGCCTTCGGTGGCAGAGGAAGCGGCGTTGCCCCATGCGCTTTATGGGCATATCGGGCGCGATCAGGACTATTCGGTCGGGGCTTGGCTGCGCGAGGTTGCGGGGCTGCTGGCGCAGCCTGTAGTGATTGTGGGCGGCACGGGCTTGTATTTTCGCGCTTTGACCGAAGGATTGGCCGAGATCCCCCCCATCCCCGCCGCCATTCGCGCCGAGGCAGATGCTTTGCGCCTATCGGGGCAGGTGGATGTGATGCGGCAGGCCTTGGATGCCGCGACAGCGGCGAAAACCGACCTGCTGAACCCCGTACGTGTGCAGCGCGCTTACGAGGTGCAGCGGGCCACGGGGCGCGGTATGGCCGCGTGGCAAGCCGACACATCCGCGCCGCTTTTGCCCCTTTGCGACGTGCAGACCCTTGTCTTGCAGCCCACAGTCCCATGGCTTGATGCCCGAATTGCGCAGCGTTTTTCCGTGATGTTGGACGAAGGCGCGGTTGAAGAGGCCCGCGCGGCCCTGCCCTATTGGCAGCCAGAACGCCCTTGGGCCCGTGCCATCGGCGCCCCAGAATTGGTGGCGCATCTGCGCGGAGAAAGCACGTTGACTGCGGCGCGCGCGGCGGCCATCCTCGCCTCACGTCAATATGCCAAGCGCCAGCGCACGTGGTTTCGCACCCGAATGACGGACTGGACAACCATCGTTCCCGGCTAACGCGCACCAGAGGCGAAAGAACGCGCTGTCCCACCAAAGGTTTGACAGGTCCGCCCCAAAGGGGAATTTTTCGTTAGCATCTTAAGCCATCGCAAGGTATAAATGGTGCGGTGAATTGAGGATGAGATAAGCCATTTCGATGCAAGCCAAGTCTTCGAACTCACTTGTGCGCTTGACGGCCATTCCTCGTTTGTCGGGGGGAGAGCGGTGGCGGGTTGAAGGCATGCGTTCTTTGGAAGAGCCCTGCTTTTTATGGTTCACAAAGGGTCAAGGCCGCATCACCATCGCAGGGCAAACCCGTGGCTATACGGCCCACAACGGCATTTTCATTCCCAAAGGCGTGATGCACGGCTTTGAGGTCGGTGCGCAAGTTTTTGGCATGGCTGTATTTTTCGGCGCAGATGCCGACCAGGACCTGCCGCAGATATCGGTGCATCTGCGCATTCGCGAAGGGCATGTTCAACAAGAGTTGAACACCATGCTGGACGCAATTCAACGCGAATTGGACAGCGACCAACCGGGCAATCTACGCGCCGCCCAAGCCTATATTGCCCTTCTGTCGGTTTGGATTGAACGCCAAGCCCTGCGATTGGGCGAAGAAGGCCAAAAGAACGATGCCCCGCGACGGTTGGTCGCGCGCTTTACCGCCTTGATGGAAGAGAAGTTTCGCTCTGGTATCGGGGTTGGGTTGCTTGCGGCAGAATTGGGGGTGACGCCCACCCATTTGACCCGCTGCTGCCGCCAAACCTGCAGCCGATCGGCGATCGATTTGTTGCAAGACCGCCGGATATTTGAGGCACGCAAACTTTTGGCGGAAACAAAACTTCGCATAAACGTCATCGGCACCAGCCTTGGCTTCACCTCGGCCGCCTATTTCACCCGGGCCTTTCAAAACCGCACCGGCACCTCGCCGCGCGAATTTCGCCGCAATCTGTAAGCGATTCGCTTGCAAGCGCAGATCGGCAGATATCCGTTTAAGCGGAAATTTCTAACGGTAAAGCCCAAGTTCCTGACCGCACGATCGGCCGCAAACACCTGCCTTTCTTATGCCGCAGCGCAGCAACTGCGCAAAGCGGCGCGTTCTTGTCGCAAACGTTACAGGGGGCGACGAATCCAAGCGTTGACGCAGACCCCGAAAAGGTGCGGAATAGGCGGGTGAGCACGTGCACCGCGCCAGTCACACCGGATTACCGGATCAGCGCGCGCAAGCGGTGCCGCTGACAAACGATAACTAGGGCAATAGCCCGACAGGGAGACGACCATGAA
>Ga0114966_10006123_pt1 | contig 10075 bp, 10 predicted proteins | sample M_130207_XF_Meta_FD_87029 | JGI IMG/M metagenome (GOLD analysis project Ga0114966, IMG submission 87029) | Freshwater microbial communities from Lake Montjoie, Canada to study carbon cycling - M_130207_XF_MetaG | ecosystem: Environmental > Aquatic > Freshwater > Lake | place: Lake Montjoie...
CTGTTTTTTCTGAGGCCACTTTACCAGTACCAGAAAAAATATTTATGCAGCTCGGCGGTAAAACAGGTGTACATACTGAATATCTTGGCTATATACTTACAGACCTTCAATATCTGCAACGTGTTTATCCTGGAGCTCAATGGTAATATTTGAATTTTGAAGATAGCAATTAACAATATTAACAACAGTAATAAAATTTCTGAAGAAGAAATCTTAACTATTTTATCAGGAGTTACCGATCCAGAAGTGCCTGTACTTACCATACTCGACTTAGGAATAGTAAGAGGTGTACATATTTTAGAAAATGAAATTGAAATAGTTATTACTCCCACTTATTCTGGTTGTCCTGCTATGGATGCCATTGCCACTGATATCAGGCTGAAGCTAATAGAAGCGGGATATAAAAATATAAAGATTACAACTGTACTTCATCCTGCCTGGACAACAGACTGGATGAGTGAAGCGGGAAAAATTAAACTTAAAGAATACGGCATTGCCCCTCCCGCACGACTTTCGGCTTCAAAAGAAAGTGCAATTGCTTGTCCTCAGTGTAATTCAATCAATACCAAAATAGTAAGTCAATTTGGTTCCACTGCCTGTAAAGAGCTATGCCAGTGCAATGACTGTCTTGAATTCTTTGATCACTTCAAATGCCATTAATCATATTACATTTGTAAAAAACCGGAGTATGTCATCTATTCTATTTGAAATAAAAAATAATATTGGTTGTATTACACTCAATCGTCCGGAAAAATTTAATTCCTTTAATAGAGAAATGGCTTTGTTGTTGCAGCATGCGCTTGATGAGTGTGATACTGACAAAAATATTCGTGCTGTTTATATTACAGGTGCTGGTAAAGCTTTTAGCGCAGGGCAAGATTTAGGTGAAGTAGTTGGAGAAAATCCTATGTCATTCGACAAGATTCTATTGGAACACTATAATCCTATTGTCAGAAAAATACGTCAGCTTAGTAAGCCTGTGATATGTGCTGTAAATGGTGTAGCTGCGGGGGCTGGAGCCAACATTGCACTTTGTTGTGATATTACTATTGCTAAATCATCTGCTAATTTTATTCAGGCTTTTTCTAAAATAGGACTGATACCTGATAGTGGTGGAACTTTTTTTCTTCCTAGGTTAATAGGATTTCAAAAAGCATCTGCACTGATGATGCTTGGAGAAAAAGTAACTGCAAAAGAAGCAGAAGCAATGGGCATGATATATAAATGCTTTGATGATGATGTATTTGATACAGAAGCTTTCAAGATAGCTGCTGTATTATCACAAATGCCTACAAAGGGTTTGTCGCTTACAAAACAGGCATTGAATGTTTCAATGCATAACAATCTGATGGATCAATTAATTGAGGAAGATCGTTTACAAAGAAAGGCTGCAGATACAAAAGATTATAATGAAGGAGTAGCGGCCTTTATAGAAAAAAGAGTACCGGTATTTAAAGGAGAATAATCATTAAAATAAAAAGATATGAATCCAAATGATGCACTTGCCCGCAAGGTAGTAGATCACATGATGGAAAAAGATCTTTTCAGCCAATGGTTGGGTATTGAAGTATTAGAAGTAAGGGAAGGCTATAGCCGAATAAAGATGGAAGTAAGAAAAGAAATGATCAATGGATTTAATATTGTTCATGGAGGAATTGCTTTTTCTCTAGCTGACAGTGCTTTTGCTTTTGCCTGCAACAACCGAAATGTTTTGTCTGTTGCTTTGGATACATCTATTAATTTTTTGAAACCAGTAAGTGTAGGTGATACTTTAACAGCAGTGGCTGAAGAGTTGCATAATGGAAAATCGACAGGACTTTATCATATTACCATTACAAATCAGTTTAATAATAAAGTAGCTATTTTTAAAGGAACCTGTTTCCGCACTAATAAAAATCTTATACAGAATAATGATATATAAATTCGGAAATAATATTCCTGTTATTCACGAATCAGCTTTTATTCATCCGCAAGCTGCCGTAACAGGTAATGTTATAATAGGTAAAGATGTTTATATAGGACCGGGAGCAGCTATTAGAGGTGATTGGGGAAGAATAATTATTGAAGATGGTTGTAATGTGCAAGAAAATTGCACGATTCATATGTTTCCAGGTACTACTGTATGGCTGAAAGAACATGCACATATTGGACATGGTGCTATTATTCATGGTGCTGTAATAGGACGGAACTGCCTAATAGGCATGAATAGCGTAATTATGGATAATGTAATATTGGGAGATGAGTGTATTGTAGGTGCATTAAGTTTTATCAAACAAGATGAGCAATTTGCCAATCGAAGTATGATTGTTGGAAATCCTGCAAAAATGATCAAAGAGGTTTCTGATGAAATGATCAAATGGAAAAGTGAAGGAACCAAATTATACAGGGAACTTCCTAAGCAAATGTTTAACAATTGGACAGAAGTTGAGCCTCTTAGAGATGTTACAGCTATAGTCGATTTGCCTGAGGGTAGTTATAAAACATGGAAAGAAACAATAAATAAGCCCTCATAATTTTATTTCTAACATATTCTTTGCCAATTAGGCCAAATATTTCTCACCTTTGATGCAATGGAAAGATCGAATTTCGTAGATCAGATTAATATTTTCTGCAGAAGCGGACATGGTGGTGCTGGAAGTAAGCACTTTATGCGTAACAAACTGACTGCTATGGGTGGCCCCGACGGAGGCGATGGCGGACGTGGTGCACATATTATACTTAAGGGAAATGGTCAACTCTGGACCTTATTGCATCTTCGTTATTTTAAAAATGTACTTGCCGAAAACGGGCAAAATGGAGCTGGCAATAATTGTACCGGCAGAAATGGAAAGGATATTATTATTGAAGTACCTCTGGGCACTATTGCCCGCGATCCGGAAACGGGTAAGGTAGATGCAGAAATACTAAAAGAAGGACAAGAGGTAATTTTGATGAGGGGAGGAAGAGGCGGTCTTGGAAATTCAAATTTTAAAACTGCCACCAACCAAGCTCCTGAATATGCTCAACCTGGAGAAGCAGGTATAGAAGGTATTAAAATACTTGAATTAAAAGTGCTGGCTGATGTGGGTTTAGTAGGTTTTCCCAATGCAGGAAAATCAACCCTCTTATCTCGCATCACAGCTGCCAAACCTAAAATTGCTGATTATGCTTTTACTACTTTAATACCTCAATTAGGTATTGTTGAATACCGTGAAGGAAAAAGCTTTTGTGTAGCTGATCTTCCTGGTATCATTGAGGGGGCCGCCGAAGGTAAAGGGCTGGGACATCGATTCCTTCGACATATAGAAAGAAACTCAATCTTATTGTTTCTAATTCCTGCTGATAGTAAAAATCATAAAGAAGAGTTTGCTATTTTGAGAAATGAGCTTGAAAATTATAACCCTGAGATGCTGCAGAAAGATTTTGTAATTGCTGTAAGCAAATCCGACATGCTTGATGAAGAATTACGGGAAGCTATTATCAAAGAACTGCCCAATAAAATTCCTCATATATTCATTTCATCCCAAACGGGAGAAGGTCTTGTAGGTTTAAAAGATCTTTTGTGGAAGACTCTTAACGCATAGTATCACATCAATATCACTTATTTAGTTTTCTTTTAACTGAAAGAGGCTAACTCCATAGTGAAAAACTCAATATCTTTCGTGATACATCATGAACCGCAAGATTATTTTTCTGATAAATCCTATTTCGGGCACCCGAAACAAATCCTCACTTCGTAAAAAGATTGAAGAAAAAATGGAGGATAGTGGTTTGTTTTATAAAATTGCCGAAACTTCATCGGAAGGGAAATATGATGACCTGAAAAATAGAATTACTGCCGAAAAAATAACAGATATAATTATTTGTGGTGGAGACGGTACTATTAATAGAGTAATTGGCGCTTTATATAAAGAACCTGTAACTTTTGGCATCATACCTATGGGATCAGGAAATGGTCTGGCATTTGGAGCAGGCATTCCTATTAATATATCAAAATCACTTGATCTTATTATTAAAGGTAAAAATGAATTAATAGACGCATTTAGCATTAATGGAAAATTCAGTTGTATGTTGTCGGGACTAGGATTTGATGCACTAGTAGCACATAGTTTCGCTAGGAAATCGGTCAGAGGTATTTTTTCTTATATTTTTCAAACTGCATATCATTTTTTTTCTTGCAAAGCCTACCCATTTATTATTACATCAGGAAAAATAAGAATCCATACTGAAGCCTTTTTTATCAGTATAGCAAATAGTAATCAATTTGGAAATAAAGTTACAATTGCTCCCAAGGCCAGTTTAAAAGATGGTCTATTGGATATTGTGATTGTAAATAAGATGAATAAATTAAAAATGGCGTGGGCGCTCTTATGGCAAATTACAGCCGGAAAAATTAATACAGAAACACAGGCTGCCGAAAATAGAAATGTTTATTACTTGCATGTAGACCACTTGAATATCAAAAATCCACTTGAAGCTCCTTTACATATAGATGGTGAGCCAGAAGAAACAGCTCAGGAAATAGAAATATCAGTAATTCCGAAGGCTATAAATCTTATTGTACCTTAATGCTTAAGTAACTGGTAAATTTTATTGATAGCTTCTTTATTTTCAGGGACACCATAAGCATGTATCACATCATTTTTTTCACGGGTTGTTAAATGAAAACTTAACCGAGCAGTTTTATCAGCATCCTGAGGTTTATACATAATAATAACTCGTTGAATAGTACTATCATTATCTGATCGATAATAACTGTAATTATCCGCCTGCGAATAATCTTGAAGTTTAAACCAATTATGTTCAAGCATAGTGGCAGGCCCTAATAACATATCAGTAATAGATTTTGAAACAAAAGGCTGTTCCCAATTATCTGTTACCCTATCACGAAATTGTAAGATCACTACACCGCCAGTATTTTCTTTTATCCAATCTTTAAATTGATCTATAAATCTAAGTGTTGTTTCCTGGCCATAATTATCTCTGATACCTGCATCTACTACATCTAAAACTGGATTGCTCGGAAGCCAAACACTAGGTAGCACATAGGGAAAGGTTGCATTCATACGCAATGCTGTAAGAATGCGCAAATTGCCTGGATCTACATTGCGAAAAAAGGAAGAAAAATCTATTGCATCTGGACTGAAATTTATATCATTATCAAAAGCTGATGGTTTCATCATAAAACTAACAGGTAGTGAACTAATAACAAGTTTTCTTCCATCACTTTTTACAACAGGAGTGAAGAAAATGAGAGGTATACGAGCGGCGGCCTCGTCTTTGGCGATATCTTTTAACTGAATATTAAGCATACCCTTTGTATTGCGAGATAATTTTTGCTCAAAGGCATAGCCTCTATCTTTTAAATACTCGTTACCCGAAATTGAAAACTTTTGAACAGGAGCAAATATGTCGCGGGCTATCATAGAGCTGAATACGGGATTCAGTAAATCTTCAGAAATATTATCAGTATAAGTAGAAGAGTATAATTTAATACTAGAATCAGAAAGGTGACGACGGTAAATCTCTCGGTAGTAAGTAGCAGCAAGCATCCCACCACTGGCACCACTTATAAGAAATGTCTTTTTCATTAATGCGCCCGAAGTGGAAGAGTCTAGTTGCTGTAGGGCATTCATTACAAAGGCAGCACTTCGCAAGCCACCGCCGCTTACATCAATAAATACCATTATAGGTTTATCTTCTGATTGCCTTTGTTTCCATTGATTTAAAATCCTAATCATATTGTCTTTATCAGCACTAATTTGCTGTGGGGTGGAAATAGATAGAAGAGAATTTTTATTATAAGGAGTGAGATTATTATCCTTTGAATAATTAAGTCCGTAGGCTTTATTTCTTGGATCAACGATTTCTTTTTCGAGTAAAAAATTTAAGGCAATAATCATTAATATTATTGCTGGCAAACTCCAGCTTTGTAAAAAATAAGTTAGGGCTCCTATTACGGCAGTCATAATAGCCAAAAAAATAAAAAAACTAGCGGCTGCGGGTAATTCAAACAACGAATATTCCTGCATAAACCCTACAAATACAAGAAAAAGAAAGGACAATCCAACGCTAATAATAGCCGCAATATGGTGGCGTTTGAATACCATCTCAATAAACTCACGCGAATAATGTTCTATATGACGCACATGTCTTAACCTTAAGCTTGTGCCCAGATAAGAAACAACCTGCAGCCCATATTCATTACTTAAAAATTGATGGTTCAGATAGGTTTTTTGAAATCTTTTCGAATCTGTTATTATTGGCGCTATGCTCCTTATTATTTTTCTATCTGCGGTGAAAAAGTAAGCCAAAGAAATGAAGGTTAGAATTAAAAAACCAATCGCAATACCTGAAATAATAGATAAAATTTTAACATCAGTCATTAACTCTCTATAATCATTAAACCTAAATAACTTATAAAAATAAAAGACAATAAAAATAATAGGCAGCAGCGCATTATTAATACAATATTTTAGAAAGGGCTTATCGCTTGTTGCGAGAAAATGAAACCGTTTGCTATGTAAAATGAAAGTGGTGATATTCCAACTCATCACAAAAATACCAAGCGATATTCCAGTGATAATTGAAGCTTTAATACTTACTTTTCCGAGATATTCTGGAGCAAGAAATAGAGCATCAGATCCAAAATTTTGCAACAAAGAACTGTTGATGATGTTAAAAAGAATAAACCAGAATAATAGTAGAATTTGGTATTTCCGGAAATGAAGAATAAATAACTGAATAGGAAAGGAATAATAAATATTTGTAAACTTTTGCTTCATTTCAATGATTCTAAAGTTAATAAATAAGAAGCAATAGTTTTGATATTATTATAAGAAGGAGCTAAATATCTATCACGCTTTTGATTCTTACCAAATAAAAGAGGCTGACAAGGCAAATAAGCACTAATATGGCCACAAACTGATGAGCAACTCCAAACCATACAAGCCCCGAAGGACTTGCTGCATGTAACACTGTGGTTATACCAAGAATTACCTGAGTAATAATCAACATCAAAAAAGCAATACGAAGTTTTTTAAAAATATTATTATTTGAAGTTTTGCGAGTTTTAATGAAAAAAATAACAGCAGAAATAAATATCAGATAAGCAATACTTCGATGAATAAGCTGTATAGTTAATTTATTATTGATAAGATTTTCTTTCCATGATGAATATTCAGTAATTGCAGCAGGAATAATTTCTCCATTAATCAGCGGCCACGTAGGTGCAGTCGCTCCTGCTTTTAATCCAGCCATAAAACCTCCATATACAAACTGACAAAAAATTAAAAAGAAAAGAAAATATAAAAATTTTCGCGTAGCCACATCATACACCTTTTGTTTAAAAGCAGGTAATAAGCTCATTGCAAACCACCAGGTAAAAGCTAATAATATATTTGCAGCAATAAAATGAGTTGTAAGTTCAACGTGACCAACAAAATATTTTTCTGGAACCAAGCCACTTCGAACCATTATCCATCCTATAGCTCCCTGAAGTGCCCCTAGTATAAAAAGCATAATCAAAGGTGATACCATTCCCTTGTCTAGTTTTTTTCTGAAAAGAAAATAAACAAAGCCAATAAGAAATACCATTCCCATTATCCTTGCCCAAAGTCTATGAAACCATTCCCAGAAAAAAATGAATTTGAAATCACTAAGTCCAAATGATTGATGAACATATCTGAATTGATCAGTTGTTTTATATTTAATAAACTCTTCATGCCATTGAACATCATTGAGCGGTGGCAACATTCCTGTTATTGGTTTCCATTCTGTTATAGATAATCCGGATTCGGTTAAGCGCGTAACGCCTCCAAGCATTATCTGAATTACAAGCATGGCCACTCCTATTAAAAGCCAGTTAGCTACTTGCCTTTGATTTCTTATAATATTGGCTTGATCCATACCGTAAAGGTAAATAACAGATCAATGTGAATAAAAACGATATGCTTAATAAACTGATTTGGCAGATATTTGTCAGCTAATGTTGCAGCCTTATTTATATAAAACCAAAAGAGAAGCAGGAGTAGATGAGGCCGGAAGGGGCTGCTATGCAGGTCCTGTTTGCGCTGCTGCAGTAATATTACCCAAAGATTTTTACCACCCCCTACTTAATGACAGCAAGCAGCTAAGTGAAAAGGAAAGAGATTTATTGAGGCCTATCATCGAAAAAGAAAGTATTTCCTTTGGAGTGGCTATGGTAGACAATGATGAAATTGATATCATTAATATATTACAGGCTTCTTTCAAAGCCATGCACCTGGCCTTAGATCAACTTACAAAAGCTCCTGAATTATTGCTGATTGATGGCAATCGATTTAAATCCTACAAGGATATTAAACACAGATGTATTATTAAAGGAGACGGTATTTATACTTCGATTGCCGCAGCAAGTGTATTAGCAAAAACATACCGAGACGAATACATGTTGCAGTTGCACAAGGAATTTTCTAATTACGGATGGAATAGGAATAAGGGATACGGTACTGCTGAACATCGTGAGGCAATTCAATTATCAGGCATTTGTAAATACCATAGAAAAAGTTTTAATATTCTGAATCCTCAGTCCTGATCATTCAGCTTTAATTTGTATCAATCTAATTGGCCCATTCCTTGGCGGATTACTTCAGGGTCTGGAGTAGTACAATCTACCACCGTGGAAGGAATGATTCCTCCTATGCCTCCATCAATCACGATATCTACGAGATTCCCGAATTTTTCAAATATTATTTCTGGATTGGTATACTCCTCCACCATTTCGCCAGGAAGGCTAGTAGTAATAATGGGATTGCCTAGATCTTCCAGTAAAAATCGACATATATTATTATCTGGAACCCTAATGCCAATCGTTGCCTTTTTATGATGGAGAATTTTGGGCACTAACTTAGAGGCTGGTAAAATAAAGGTAAAGGGCCCCGGCAGGTGTTTCTTTAGCATACGAAAAGTGCTATTATCAATGCTTTTAGAAAAATCACTCAGATGGCTAAGATCTCTGCAAATGAAGGATAGTTGGGCTTTTTGAGGATGAATGCCCTTTATACGGCAGAGTTTTTCTATGGCATCAAAATTAAAAATATCGCAACCCAGCCCATAAATAGTGTCAGTAGGATAAACAACCACCCCACCCTTGCGAAGACAATCCCCCACCTGTTTTATGAGGCGCGGCTGAGGGTTATCGGGGTGAATAGATACAAGCATATTTCAAGTTAACACAAAATGTGTTTCAGATATCAAAAACAAAAATTTATCGCCTACATTTGCTGCGATAAAAATCAAACAACTTTTATGTCCCTTATTTCAGTAGGCACTATGGCCTTCGACGCAATTGAAACTCCATTTGGAAAAACAGACAAAATTATTGGCGGTTCAGCAACTTATGTTGCTTATGCAGCAAGTAATTTTGTAAAATCTGTTCAACAGATATCTATTGTTGGATATGATTTTCCAAAAGAAGAAATGGATATGCTTTCGGCACGTGGAGTGCAAATGGAAGGTGTAGAAGTAGTAAAAGATAAAAAATCTTTTTTTTGGAAAGGGAAGTATCATCTAGATATGAATACTAGAGATACTCTAGTTACTGATCTAAATGTATTAGCAGATTTTAATCCCGTTGTTCCTGAATCTTATCAGGATACTGAATTTCTTATGCTGGGTAATCTTATGCCGAAACTTCAGTTAAGCGTAATTAATCAGTTTAAAAAAAGGCCTAAGCTGATTGTAATGGATACCATGAATTTCTGGATGGATATTGCAATGAGTGATTTGGAAGAGGTGTTGAAAAAAGTTGATGTGTTGCTAGTAAATGATGGAGAAGCCCGACAGCTAAGTGCAGAATTCTCTCTTGTAAAAGCGGCTCGCAAGATAATGGCAATGGGGCCGCGTTTCCTTATTATCAAAAAGGGAGAACATGGCGCTTTATTATTTCATGAGAATCATGTTTTTTATGCCCCCGCACTCCCGCTAGAGGATGTATTTGACCCAACAGGTGCAGGTGATACTTTTGCTGGAGGATTTATAGGACATCTTGCAAAAACAAAAGACATCAGTTTTGAAAATATGAAAACTGCCATTATTGTAGGAAGTGCTATGGCAA
>Ga0114966_10006124_pt1 | contig 10075 bp, 10 predicted proteins | sample M_130207_XF_Meta_FD_87029 | JGI IMG/M metagenome (GOLD analysis project Ga0114966, IMG submission 87029) | Freshwater microbial communities from Lake Montjoie, Canada to study carbon cycling - M_130207_XF_MetaG | ecosystem: Environmental > Aquatic > Freshwater > Lake | place: Lake Montjoie...
AAATTCTTTGCACGAAAACACATCTATATAAACATCACCTGTGCTATCTATAAAGTGAGCCACGATACTTGATGTAACTATGACCTGTATAGCTGTAAAACCAGCTTTGTCAGAAAAATCTGCGGCAGTATATTCTATGTGTGGGTCACCGATGGGTTCCATGTCTATTGCACGAACTAGTCCTGTGATCCAATTATAAACGTTTTCACGGTTCTGTATGCTGGGCACGTGACATGCTGAGCAGTCAAGTATTAGATGATAACCCCAGAATTGATTAGTATTTGTCATATTATTTAGGTAGTTGAAATTTAAATCCTGTAGCAGTTTCAACAGCGGCCACGGTTGTTTGATATTTAGGTAAATCTGCCACTGGTAGTGGGCCATTTGGCATCAAGTATGCCATGACTTTCTTGCTATTCTTTTCGATGATGATCTTGTATATGCGTGTAGGAATACCCAGACCGTTGCCTGTTTTAACGTAGCCTGCATCATAGATACCACCGCTAATAATGTAGAAATCTGTGCCCGGAGCAGCGGCCCATTGACGTTCAAATGTTTCTAACTGTTTCCAGATACCACGATTGTTGTTAGCCACTTGTGCTATCATGTTGCTTAAGAAGAAACTCTCGCTCATGATATCATCGTTGGTAGTGTTATTTCCAGCTGGGCTCATATGCCCACGATCGTGTGTGCTGCCAACTGTGGCATAGTCAGCTAAGGCTGCTGAACAAGCTGGAGTTACCTGTGGATCTGGACGGAAGTCATTTTTACGTTTGCTTGGGCCTGACATGGTTGCAACAGTCAAATGCTCAAATACTGCCACTGGAGCTTTAACTTCACAACGATGGATCACAGCATAGTTCTTGTGACAAAGTTCTTGATCGCCTGCTTTGGCTTTGTATTTCGGAGCACCAGCGGCTGTAAATTGGCTACACGTTTGATTGATACCTGCATAAGCCGTCACGCTTAAAAATAGGCTTAATGCCAATACTAATTTCTTCATTGTAAATCCTCGATTATAGTTGTATATTATTTATACTATAGGCATCCAAGTATTGAGTAAAAATGGACTTCCTTGTATGTATTTCATTGGTACCATATCCATGCTGACGGTAATTCTAGGCTCGTCTAAAGTCCAGGATTCTACCATGTGCAGATCACCTACGTCTTCATATAAAGTAATAGTATTGTTACGATTTTTTACTTCATAAACGTGCCCATCTGGAAACTTGTAGACAGTATTGCTGGGTTCTGCGTTGATATAAGCACTGCATACATAGGTTTGAGATAGTCCACTTAACGCACCCCAATGATTATGCCAAGGTACACTGTCACCTTTTTGTAGATAATTTAACCAAGCATGAGTATAGTAGGGTTGATCATACTCACACGTTTCCTTAAAGAAACTACATACTTCTCTATACAGTTCATTGATACCATCATAGGGAAAAGTGAATACATTATAGTAATCGTGCAAGCGACTGCTCATAGGAGCCGCATCTAATTGTTCTTTGAGTGTAGATTGGTATGAGGTGTCGCTAGGAATTTTTAGATCGCCTAATTGCCGGCAGACTTTATTATTGATCCGCCTGGCATCACGTTTAAGACGCTCTAGATCTAAAGTGGTTTCTTTGACTTGGATAGGATTTTGCATATTTGATAAGTCCAGTCTACGCCTTGGCCTAGACTATGATCGACTAAACTAGGATCATCATGATGATTTTTGTGCCATGTTTCACCAAAGCCAAACCACATATATGACCGTGTATTACTAGGACCTTGATTGTCGTGTTGTAATAATAGAACAAATGCTACTGCCCATAGAGTTAAACTAGCTGGTAGTAACCAACAGAATAATAGGACATTCCATCCACCTAGGATATACATTAAGCCAGCACAGCCAAATACCCATAACCAATAGTAGTCATGTAAAAGTTTATAACGTGCAGTTAGTTTTAACAAGTTGCGAGTGAATACCATGTCACAGGGCCATAGGTGTTTGTGATACCAGAACAACACTGACCTCCACCCACGTTGACGACCATGTGGATCTAAAGGTGTATCATTGTGTTTGTGATGGACATTGTGTATGTTTACATAACTCAGTGGACTACCTAAGCAGGCCATAAACGCACACCAAGATACAAAATATTCTACAGGTTTACTCATTTCAAAGTATCTGTGACTATAGTAACGATGCATGCCAATATTATTACCGATACATAGATATAGGAAATAGAATACAAAGGCCAACAACCACCAATGGAGTTCTGCACCCCAGGCAAGATAAACATATACAGGTAGCATGACCTGCATGAGTGTCATCCATATGTAGTTAGGTTGTAAGATCCACTTATTCTTTAACATCTATAGGTTGTCCTTGCCAGTTAAACTTAGGTCTAAATATCTTACTGAATTCGTGTGTCCAATCTATCTCTGTTGGTCGCACTGCTGTATTGGGAGCTGAAGGCCATAAGTGATGATTTAAGTGTAGACCTTCATAGACCCAATCCCAACGGTGTAGAGGACTGTTATTAGGTTCCATATGCCAATGCTGACGCCATACTGCCCATCCAATACCCCAACAGGCAATGCCCGCAGGTATCAACCATAGGAATAGGAATACTTTAAAATCTATTAACCACAATAATGTAGCATTGGCTAATACAAAAGGAACATAGAATCTATGTAACCATCCCCACTTACGACTAAGTCCTACGATATGTTTACTAACGATAGGAGTCTTAGCAGGATCTATTTCGCGTTGGAACCAAATAAAGATTGAACGTTTGCCGTTGGTAGGACCATGGGGATCGATCCCAGGAATATCACTGTATTTGTGATGGATAACATGTGTCATGGCATAGCTTAGTGGTTCACCTAGGCCGATCATACTACCTGTCCATAGGAATACCCATTCAACAGGTCGACTGACTGAGAAGTGTCCGTGTGTGAAATAACGATGTAGGGCAATGTTATTGCCAATCATCGAGTAGACGATTAGATAAAAGAATACTGTGCCCGCCCACCAATACCAGGCTACATCTAAATAGATACCATAGGCAATAGCAAAAAATACAGTGACCTGCATTAGGCTAGCAAACCAACGACTAGGGCGTAGTTGTCTAGCTATCCAATCTAGCGAGAACCATGCTGGCATTTCTTCCTCCAAATCCAAAACTATTCTTTATAGCGTATTTAACATCTAATACAATTGATTCTGTGGGTAGTATCATACCATTCCCCAGTGGATCTACTAGATTAGCATTGCCTGGAACTTGACTATCACGCATACCTTGTAGGGTATAGATAGTTTCAACAATACCAGCACTACTCATGCTATGTCCGATCTGTCCTTTGTTGCTGACCATGGTCTTACCTGGAGTTAAACTACACATAGCATTAAATTCTATTTCATCACCTACTGGGGTGCTGGTAGCATGGGCGTTAACGAAGTCTACATCATCGGCTGTGATACCTGCTTTATCAAGTGCACCTTGCACACAGGTTCTGGCGCCAATACCACTAGGATCTGGACTGGTATCGCTGTCAAACAATGTATATAAATTTGTGCTCAAGATAGCACCGTAGATTTTAGCACCACGGGCTTGAGCTTTACTTAGTGGTTCGATAACCATAGTTGCTGCACCTTCGCCCATGACAAATCCACTGCGGTTAACATCGAATGGCCGATTGTCTTTGGGGTTGTCACTAGGGCATAGTGCGCCTAGACTTTGGAACCAAAATATGTTAATGGGCTCACACAAGTGATCGGCACCACCTACTATCATCGCATCTAATGTGGGATCCGCTTTAAGACTGGTAATGGCATAATCGATACTGGTAATACCTGTTGTGCAGGCACTGTCCATGGCTGTGTTGGTTCCGCAGAATCCATAGATAGCTGCGACCTGCGCCGCTGGAAAATCTAATCCAATGTTTAGAACTTTGCGTGGGGGGTATTTGGTACGACCTTTGTCGATGGCATTAAACAAATCTAATCTTAAACTAGTGCCACTGCCAAATGTAGTTATGATAACACCAGCACGATTTGATGCTAGTCCACTGTCACGCACTGCTTCGTCTACACTCATCAAGCAAGCACGAGTATTAGGATCCCAATGGCGCCAACCATAGTCAAAATGTTCTGGGTGCTGATCATCTTCAGTAAGTTTAACAGCTGGTGCTGCAATACGTGTTTTGGCAACACTGGCATGTGTTGCAGGATATGATGTTGGGTCATCTAAAGGCCAACTAATTTGCTGAACTGCTGACTTACCGGCTAATAGATTACTCCAACTTTCTTCAGCTGACTTGCCAAGACTGTTATAGATGCCTATGCCTGTAACTACGTATTGTTCCATTGGGTCGCCCTGAGTAATATGTATATATAATTACTTATCTGACACCAGTGCGCAGACTGTGTTTTCTGGTAGGTTTAGTTCCGCAGTTTTGCCTGGAAATACTTTGGCGTGCTGTAGACTATTTAGATTTTTATCATTGGCTGTGATTGGTCCAGTGATACAGACTATGGTTACTCTTTTATCTGTTGATGTGACTGTTTTAGTTATGGGACCTTTGATTATTTCTACATCTAATATCCTATCTGCAGGGATAGGATTAAACATTATAGTAGTTAATCCAACATCTTGTGTTTTGGTTGTATGATAGTATCCTTTAGCGGGGCTTAGGTCGACTAACTGTCCTTGGCTATCGCCATCTTCATAGCGTATAACTTCACCATCCGGAGTAGCAGTTATTGTTCCACTGCCACGGCCTTCTACTATATAGATACATTGATGATAGTGTCCATCACCATCATTGAAATAGGTATTAGATTCGTGTGGACCAAAGTAGGCCATACAGTAGATAAATCCGCCAGCGTTAATAGCATTGTTTAAAATCATAGGATAACTTCTGGATTGACTAATGCATCTATAGGAGGTGCCCCCGGGGCAGCTGGGGTTGCTATTTCAACTACGTGTGCTTCTACTTCTGCCAGATGACCGTGCCAAGCTGTAAGATCCACGGGATCTTGTGGACTTTCTGCAGCATCTCTCTGTTGGACATATTGTGTGATCTGCGGACGGATTGTTTCAATAAACTCTTCAGGAGAGCGTGAACCAAAATTAGTAAGTTGGAATGCTATAGCAGGATATTCGTCTATAGGTTTTAGACTAGTTTCGCTGGCATACTTTACTAATAATGTTTGTGTTGCTTGATCTACTTCTACAATCTTGATTGAAATCTTGCTCATTAGAATCTCGACTTATGCTGTTGGTCCAACGATAGTTCCTGTGACTGTGACTGTGAGTTTAGCATAGCCTGCAATAGCTTTACCACCTACCCCACCTGCGCCACCTGCCGATCCTGCTACACTTGTGCTACCTTTACCGTTGCTGTTAGTTACAGTTTGTGTTGCACCATTGGTGCCTGCTGTGCCATTTGCGCCACTTGATCCACCCGCACCACCATTGCCTGCACCTGCTCCACCTGCGGTTAATGTACCTGCGTTGGCACCTGGACCGTAGCCTGCGCCACCACCACCTTGGCCTCCACCTGTGCCGTTGTAGCTGATACCACCACCACCTCCACCACCACCACCTGCACGGATAACACCATTATTTTGTAAGGTAGCTATATAGGTTACTGCTAGAGCTGTACCACCTGTTCCACCCGGTCCTGCTGATTCTACTGATGTTGATGTAGTTGAGTTTTTACCGCTACCAACGGTACTTGTTTTAAGCCAACCAGCAGCACCACCATATCCACCACGGCCTAAAATAGTTCCATTATTAATAATGATTAAACTGTCACCTGATGTTAATCCATCGATGGTTAATGCAGCACCACCGGAATCATTGCTGTTAACAGTAACTCCTGCATTGATGGTTAATGTTATATCTGAATAACCTGGATAATATGTACCTAGAGTATTAAGCGTATCTAATAGATTATAACTGCTGGTATTACTGGCTATGACTAGATTAATCACCGCACGCCTTGATGGAGTGCCAGAAACCTTGCTCGAGATTAACGTCAATGGAGTTGCGATATTTTGCCATACTCCATCTTTTTTCAACCAACCACGGACGATCTGTTTCCATCCGCCTGCGGCTACAGTCCTAACAGTTGGCACTGAAGTTGTGGTTGGACTGGTAGTGGTTGTAATTAAATCATAACCGATATTAATATATCCAGCACCTTTAGCGTTTCCAGCTCGGGACAATGATGAACCTGCTGGAATTATACCGACACCGCCACCTCCAACACCACCCGATCCAGTAGATTTACCTGATCCTAACCCAGTTGATCCATCACCACCATTACCGCCTGGTGCTATAAGGACAGGTCCACCACCTGTTAATATTGATGTTGCTGCTCCGCCTCCGCCTCCAGCACCAGTTGCACTATATGAGGAAGTAGTAGATGGGGTGGTGATTGTGTAGTTATATGCACCAACAGTTGCAGTTATGACTCCTAATCCGTATCTTGTACCATCAATGGTTATTGTTCCAGAATAGGCCAGGCTACCTCTGGTATATGTAATTGATCCAACTGTGATAGTCGTTGCTGTTGTTGATGATGCGTATGCGCCGGTATCTGCTCCATTGCGGGCTACTAAAACAGATTTATTATAGTATGGTTTTCCGATAAAAATAGATTGATTTAACGGAGGGGACACGGTATACCAAATATTTTCATTAGGATCCGGAGCAGTTGTCGCACCACTTAATATACTGAGAAAATACGTTTGTAGTGCACCAAAAGTTGTAGGATATGCTGTTACGTATGTGTCGGTTGTAGTTGTGGTCGTTCCTAAACGAGATACAGCCGCACCTGGGCTACCTGCATATAACCCAAGTGGGTCTCTTCCACCCGTGCCAACACTAGCAGTTCCAAGCAAACCTGGAGAAAAGGCACCGGAACCACCACCACCCCCAACATTTAAGTTTAACACTTGTCCGGGAGTCACTGATAAACTACAAGATATTTGCTGACCACCTATTCCTGGTGAAGTTATTCCAACTGCATCACCATCACCGCCGCCTCCGCCTGCCGCGGTTACTTCAATTGATGTAACACCTGAGGGAACAGTCCAATTAGTAGATGAGGTTGTTGAAACTACTTTTCTTTCTGTAATCGTGGATGTAGTACCAGACGGAACTACCACTGTAGAATATGTTGTTACTGTTTTATCAGGAGTTTTAATATAAGCATTGGTAACCTGTTTCCAGCTACCTGATTTTTTGATCCAAGCTGTGAATAATTTTTGGAATACTACTATGACGCAACCGTCATAACCAGCAGTGCCAAGTTGTTTACCAGGATAATATCCGTTGGTAGTTCCTGCTGTGTTGGTTCCTGATCCTGCTAGTAGTGAGCTTGAAGTTACTGTAACGTTGGCATAGTTTTGACCACCATAGCCACCTTCACCACCCGGACCATCATCTCCATAACATGCACCAGTTGCACCACCAAATGGATATCCACCGCCACCACCACCTGATCCGCCAGCACCGCCAGTGCCACCATCTTGACCGCGTGGAGCAGAGTAAACTTTAGTCGCAACACCACCCGGTGATCCAGCAGTTGCTCCACCGGCACCATCTTCTCCGTAACCACCACCACCACCGCCACCTGCGGCTACGAGCATCGCTATACCATTTACAAAAACAGCACTTGCAGCACCGCCACCACCTGAGCCACCTGCATCATTATCTTCTGGATCACTGCCCGGAGCACCTGCACCACCAGAAAGATCCACAATAGGATTATTACCTAGTCCTGCACCACCAACTTTGGTCGTTAAACTATCTGATACTAAAGTCCAGGCACTGTAAGTGGTAGTTCTATAAAGTGGAGAGCCTAGAAAGCTAGACCCAGGTATTATCACTGATGTTGTTACCCCGGGGGTTGGGATTACCCCACTCGCAACAGTAATAGTTTCTGTTGTTCTTGTGTCTAGTGTTGCTGAAAATGTTGATCGTATTATTCCCGCTGTGGTTACTGTTCTTTCATAGGTTTGTGTCGTTAGTATTCTATCACCTCCACCACCACCTCCACCAACTGATATAGTAACACTATCACCTGCATTGATATTAACCACGCCGGCGGCATAACCACCGCCACTGCCAACTGCTCCGGTTCCGTTACCGCCACCACCACCCCAGGCATAGATTAATACTTGATTGCTGTAGCCACTAGGCACGGTAATATCAAAGCTACCTGCTTGTAAATACTGATATATTACTGATTGACTCATTTAGTCTTGGTCCTTAACTCGAGCAAGTTTGGCTGCTGTTTGGTGTATTCGTGTGCTGTATTTTTTACCATGGTGTTTACGTAGGTGTTTTATGAATTCAAAATATTCGTCTTTTAATCTTAGATCATCTAGTGCATGTCCAATCAGGCCACGTGCAGTGACTATGTCTGACATTTCTTCAGCCATTTCATTCAAGTTTAATTGGAAATCGTTTTCAAAGAATTCTGCTAGTAACATAGATAATCCATAATATAAGATATTTATCACCTTTTTAACACTTGACAACTTTAACGAATGAGTGTATAATAGTTCTACTTACAACAATTCTTGGATCCAAAACATGCAAAAATTAGCAGACAAATTAAATAGTATCATAGCAGATCCATTCAACGGACCATTCGAAGGCGAAGATTATTGGATCGATGATACTGGTGTTATCCAAGTAGCAGAGAACAATGTCAGATTGGCGGCAATCATCATGCGAAAAGCTAATTTAAGTGGTGAATTTGACAAGAAATTAGTTAAAATTGGTGCTCAAGGTGACAGTATTTTACTTGGGTTTGACTCACTTACAGATACCGCTCCAGTATACACAGCTAAGATTGGTTATAAAGGTGACATGCTAGCAGAAGTGCGTGAAGACGAATCGGGTAAATTTTGTCTATACGTCAACGGTAAACGCGGTAATAAGATGTTTGCCAAACTATCAATAGTCAAATCAGCGATTAAAAAGTTAGACAAGGAAATGCAGTTTGTTGGTCAAGAGCCAGAAGACCTAGACGACTAGGTAGTCTGTTGTTGCTGTTGTTTTTGTTTCTGTTGGACCTGTTGCACCTGTCCTAGCACTGTTTTAAGTTGTCCTGCTAGCTGTGGAGTCTGTGCTATGGTAGCCACATCTTTCATCAATGGCTCAAGAGCTTTCATATCCTGTCCACTCACTGGGGTACCTTGACTAGCAGAATCAAGTGCTTTTGCAATATTAGTAGTTGGTGCAGTGCTGCCTGTAGCGGCCTTTAAGGTATTTGTTGCTTGTGCTATGGCCTGCGCCTGTTTGGGATCTTGTGCCTGTGTCGTTTGTTGCATGGTTTGAGTAGCTGTGCCCTGTGGTGGTGCAACAAATTCTTTTACTGATTTAGCTTTTTCTAATTGTTTTAACTGTGCTTGACGTTCTTGTGGAGTAGGCACTTTGAGTTCACCACTAGCAAACTTCTTAGCACGTTCAATGTCTTTTAATTTATTAGCGATAACGGTATGCCCACGGCTTTCAGCTTGTATAAATCCTTTAGCTATGGCAGCAGTTCGCAAGTCTAATATACGTTGTTGGATCTGATCTTGCATTTGTTTATTCTGACCTTGCTGTTTACCTAATTCAATGAGATCGTTGACTTTCTTATCATAGTCATTTTTATCACGTAAAGGATTATACCCTGCACGATTAATAGAGTCTTGTCCCATTGGTTGGACGATATCGCTGTCTATGGCTTCTTCTACTTGGTCTTTTTTAACGGGCTTGTATTTGAAATCTGTAGCATAGGGTGTGTTCTTGTAGGCTTTTTTAGCCGCTGATAGGCTTGGAAATTTATCATGAAATGTCTTTAGATGATCACCTTCATCATCACTGAGTTTGACCATCCAACGTGCTTCTACTGGACCATAGTAACTGGCTTCTTCTAAACCTTCATCTAGGTCTGCACCAAAGTAATCAAGTGAAGTAGCAAATTGTTCAATATGACCCATTTTCTTTATGTATTCGATAGCGTCTGACGCCACAGCATGACCAGCACCTTCGTTTTGATTGATAAATCGTGT
>Ga0114966_10006125_pt1 | contig 10074 bp, 9 predicted proteins | sample M_130207_XF_Meta_FD_87029 | JGI IMG/M metagenome (GOLD analysis project Ga0114966, IMG submission 87029) | Freshwater microbial communities from Lake Montjoie, Canada to study carbon cycling - M_130207_XF_MetaG | ecosystem: Environmental > Aquatic > Freshwater > Lake | place: Lake Montjoie...
ATTGATAAAGAGTTGCTGGTTATATCAAAAGCTTGTGTTATTCCATAATCCACAGGGCCTAAAAATATTTCACTTGTCTGTGTATAGATATCATAGTTTGATCCATTGTAAAATACTCCATAATAGTTAGCTGAGGAAAGGTCAGATGTGGATACAGCTATTCTAGTAAAAACATTTGGAGTGGTATTGTTTAAAATTGTGTTGAATCGATTGTCTAAATAAACAGTAACATTCGTGCCATTTATCGCAGTGATTCGGTACATGCCATTTTGTGCGATATTTGTTTGATTTGTTAAAAATAAATAGCTTCCTATCGGCGGCGGATTTTGTAAATTGCTAATAATATTGCTGGTGATTACAACATTTGTTGTAAAAAGTAATGCAATCAAAGGTAAAAATTGTACAGACGGGCTATTTAAATTTAAAAATTGATAAACCAATCCCGGAGTAAGATTATTGTTTGATGGATCAATGCCATCAAAAGAATAATAGCTTATTAAATTAGGCCTAAAAATAGAAAGACTTTTATCATTATAATAAAGATGCATTACAGAAACATTTTGATTATAAACTTGATAAATCCACTGATTATTTTTTAAATCACTGTAATTGGATGCGGAGCAATTGCATGCTATAGAATTTGTGGAAATTCTAGGCGATACAATTGCTCCATTTACCACTTGATATAATTTTGTATTTTGTGGTATTGGTACTTGATTTGTCATTTTTGAACATTAAAAATTTGCGAAGCTGCTGCTGAAAGAGCCGATCTTTCAACCTTGTGCATCGCTACCGACGCAGCCACTTCATGTGTTTTTCCTCCATTTATAGCATGAGCAAGGCCACAGCTTTGTTTGTCTAAATATGGATTTTCAATTTGAGACATATCGCCCAGCAGCACCACTTTAGAGTTTTTGCCGCATCTTTCTACTACCATTCGCGCCTCTTTTGGTGAAACGTTTTCACAATTAGATGATACTAACCCATTGACAATAAAAGTGTGATTATTTGCCACTTCAAAGTCAAAAACTTCAGCGGGCTCTTCAACCAACGTTATGCTATTAATTTTTGAACACGCTACTACATTTTTAAGTGAATAATTTAACTTATCTGCAATTATTTGAACTTTTTGAAGTGTATTGTGTGATATTCCAGGGCCATCATTGTGATTTATTCTATTGCCGTTGAGGTCATCATTCATATTTGATTTATAATAATTATTTTTGTCCTTCCATCTTCCGTTATCTTCAAGAGAATTATATAGATCCAATGCAACAACTTTTGGATAAACATAAGGGCAACTGTATTCAAAATCATATATATATTCTAATTGTTTTTGTTTTCTTTGCATTGAAAATCCAATTGTTTGCCCGTATTTTTTACACATATAGCCTCCAACAATACTTACTTTATAACATGAGTTATGATGTTTGGGTTTATTTTTTGGAGAACTATTGTAGATATGCGATTCAATCCCAAATTTCAGCAGTAATCCCTGCATTTGATACGCAAACACCTTACTGCAAGTTACAAAGTTTACAACGCACTGAGGCACATTATTTGATCTCTCCTGAACGTGTACATCACCTTCGTAATCAAAACACAACTGTATAAATTTTTTAACTGAAGAAATTGGTGCATTCCAAATCATGTCAGGCACTTCAATTTTATGCGCTTTCTTCCCGCAAGTGAGATTGTGCTTACTAATGAAGCGCTTAATTTCAGAAGGATTATTAATTCTTCCAATCATATTTCCTCTGGCATTTGTCTTATTGTCAATATTAAATTTTGAAAAATTTCCATTAACTGCATACAAAAATGATTCTTTCAACCACTCTTGATCTTTAGACATATCAATTTTTATCGCATCGCTATTTTTTGTAATGTGTCCATCGGTCAATATCATAGCAAGCAAGGCAGCCTCAGAATCAGAAAGATCATTTTCAACATAGTGCTCTGTTTCAGTGACACATGGAATTAAATCATCTAAATTAATTTTAGAAACCTCTTTTTTAATTAAAGAAGAACCATTTTCGTAAACCCACATTTTGTGAGTAAGTGAGCATTCGATAACCCCACGAGAAGTGCTTAACCTAATGATAGTGTCAGAAGTTCGGCTGAATTTATTTGATATTTGATTATTTTCAAATATATTACTCGATGTGTTCCAGCTATTAACATATTCTCCATCAACAATATCTTGAATTTTTATTAGCTTTCCATTCCCGGTGTATATTAAGGAGTCTGCAACTAAGCACTCATCCAATATAATATATGAATTTGGAATAGATCGGCCTTGAATAAAAGCCATAGCCTCCACCTCAATAGTGCCGTCTTCCACCATTTCTTCGAAGTTATTTCCACCAAACTTGCCACCTTTGTCATAATCATTGAAAGATGTAAGTTGAATAATATTGTCTTTAAATGGGCCAAGCCAAGCCGATACTTTTTCAAATTTTGAACCTGGCAAAAATCCAATGTCTTTTCCACCCACGGCAATAAGCGGTTTCATTACAATAATTCGGTCATATTGACCATTTTTAACTTTTTCCAGCCCCACAGCAATGGCACAAAGCGTATTATGAGTCAATATAAAGTTGTCAGTAACATATAGATGATCGGGAGAGTCAACAGAAATGCACTGGCATTCTTTTTCGCCTATTTCAATTACATCACAAATGTATCTTGCTGGCGGATATTTTGTTTTGCTTTTAACAAGTTTGATTTTTCTTTCAAGCTTGAATGGAACAAATTCATTTGGAAGAGAAATGCACAAAACATTGCATTTTTGCCCATCTTTCCGCGCCCCATTATAGGTGTATTTTGGATATTTAACCGTGGATTTTACAATACCTCCAAGAGAATTCACAATTTCGATTACATCTGCAGCTAATTGATCTGATACAGTATAGAAATAAATACTTCCAGATTTGCTAACATACCCATCCGTGTCTAATAGCCCCTGAAGAATCTCCAATCTCTGGTTGATTGACCCAAATTTATATTCTTGCGGAATAAATTTGGTATTAGACTTTGTTCCTTTGAGCTGTAACTCACAAAGTTTTTTGGATAAAATATTTTCTTTGATAGAGCAATAAACTATTCTGTAATCACAATTTGAATTTTTGATTTTTTTGATTTCACAGTTCTCTTCCAGTCGCTCTTTAAGCAAATCTAAGATTTCAATGTCCTGAGTTGAAACTACCACTGATTGTTGGCTAATACCGCCGTCACCAAGCAATACCCCTAATACATATGGATCAATTGGCAAATATTTTTCTTCAAATTTCACAGCACTTATTAATGGAATTGTGTGATTTTTTCTTCCATCATGCCCGACAAGGCTATTCATGATTTCTTCAGTGGTTTTTGTGGTGTAACTTTGGTCGGCCTTTCTGTTGTTTCTTTCGTGCTCAGTTTTCGTATTCCACAAATGTTCTTTGCAGCATTCTACTTCAGAGCCATCGGAGAAGATGACTTTCACCACATCTTTCACGCCTTGAGGAAATACGCCAGTGACATTATGGAATTCGCCATCGCTTCCACATACTTTGTCGCCCAGCTTCACTTCGCCCATCTTTATGTAACCGTTTGGCGTGAGCAAAAGTGAATTTAGCGGCTGGGCTTTACCAGAACCCGCTGGTCCATTCAAACACACGAGAGGAATGTTATCGTCAGATAAAGCTTCTAGAGCAAATCTTTGCTCCATATTTTTGGCAACAATACCCATATAAGCTTCTTTTTTCTTCTTTTCATCCAAGAAAATAATTTCACGATTTTTATACCAAGCAAATACAGATTGATTACCAAATTTAAAACATATGAACTCGTTGGGATTTAGATTTTGCAAACCATCCTTACAGCTTAATTTGTTGATATCGCAAGTCTTTCTTTGGTTTAAATATTCCCAATCTTCCAGAGCTATTACATCTACTGTTCGATATCCTTCAAAGGTTTTATCATCACCCAATAAATCATTTCGATAATTTTCCGCAAGACAGCCCCAACTTACAGCTCTTACTCTTAATCCAGTGTCTTTTGAAACAATTATTACTTTTCTTTTAACATTTTCAGCCTTCAATGACATCGCGGCATCGATAATTGCGTTATCAGAATTAACCCTTACTATTGCTGGTTTTTCGCCTCTTTGTAAAGGGGCTTCATTGTTATAAAGATATAATTTGCCACCAAATTCATTCACTACTACACCTTTTGTTATTTGCAAAATATCATATTTATCTAAATTCCTAAATACTTCTCTTGCAGCCCATCCAGTTGAATCTTTTCTTGTCTTGATTTCATCTAGATCATCAATGCAAGCTAGCGGAATATATAAATCGTGCTCTTCAAATTTGTAAATACAGTTAGGGTCATGAAGTAGAACGCAGGTGTCGAGTACAAAAATATTTTTAGATTTAGCCATTGTTTTGCCCTTATTTAACAAATTGCAAATTTAGACCACTAAATCCTCTCAGAGCTTATCAAGAAAGTCTGCCGCAGAATCATTTTGGATCGTAGAGAAAAGTTTAATATCTTCTAAATATTTTAGCACTTTAGCATCAGCTTTTATTGAAGCAGATGCGTTTTTAACCTTAATTTCGTTTTCTTTTGATGTAAAAGTTCCGCGAAAAACTTTACACAAATCGTTTTTTATATTGTCTGGAGTGGCCAAATATTCAGAAATGTTGACCGAATTAGATGATTCAAGAAAAATTTTATCATTGAATTTTAACTCCACAGAATTATCATATTGAATATTATTCACCGTAAGTCTTTTACTTGGAACAAAAATACACACAAGAACGTTTAAATTGTCATGGCCATAATTAGCGCTGGATATTTCTGCATATTCATTGGTAAGATTTTGAACATTTAAACACAATTGGGTTCCTTCTTCTTCGGTGTTAAATATCCATTCATAACAATCGCTTATTTGATGAGGCCTAAAGATCGGCTTAATATTAAGTATATCGCTCCAAGAAGAAATTAATTCAAAAATTTGGTCGCCCACTTTTGCGGCAATTGTATTTTTGTCAAATTCTAAAAATTTATCATCAAATAGATTCAAAGAAAAATTATTATTAATTTCAGAATCGAGAAATACATGCTTGCATTTTAATAAAAATTTAAAACTTTCATCGTTTCCCCCAAAATCTGAATGATATTTTCTAGTCAAAATTCTAAATTGCTTTTCAACAAGTTTTAAAAATTCAGGTTTATCAACTTTATCATCTTTGATTGGTATATTACTTTCTGAAATTTCTAGAAAATTTAAATATAATTCATGGTCTGCAAAGAATTGACTAATCATAATCAGATTGTACAATCCAGTTTTCAAAATTTATTTTTATTACTGCAGTATCATATCCAAAATGAACAAATGGTTTGTTTTTCAAATACAAACATATGGTTTCTGCCAATTTATTATTTTTGCAACTTTTAAAAACCACACTGCGTAAATTTTTATAATTCACTTTATTTTCTGTTTTACAAAGTAAAAAATATTTCATAAGTTCTTTTTCAAAATCATTCAAATCATATCTAAAAGTAATTAAATCATGAATAGATAATGAACGATAAATATCTGCGATATATTCTTCAATTTTTTTCTTTTTATATAAAAAAGCAACTGTTAATATTATATTTTCTTGCACCGAGCTAGGAATGCCATAAATTTGTTCAATATTTTCATTTTCTGATTTATAAACTCTTTCTATATGATTGTTAAAATATTCTACAATTATTAATTCACCGGATTTTATTTCTGACGTGAATAATGCTAAAGCTTTGAGAGGCGTTCCAAATAAAGGCTCAATAACAGCTAGTTCAGGATAGCTTATTTTCTTATTTTCTTTATTCAAAAAACATTCAAATCTAGTCATCAATTATATTTATATCAAATCTATCATGTGGACCTAAATATGATTCTGGATTTGACCATTTATAGCTCCATAAAGATTTTAATTTTTCAAATATTATTTTTTCACAGATTGTATTTTTATCACCAAAATGATTTGAATTTGATAAGATAAAACGTTCTTTTTCAAAATGACGCTTTGATAAATTAAATTTTTTTCTTATATTTTCTGATGAAATATCATATAATTCGTCGTAACCAAAAAAAGAAATCTGCGATATATCAAAGATAATATTTAAATCTAATGAATCAAAACAAGCTAAATCATCAGATTCTATTAATGGGAAAAATTTTTCGTCATATAATCTATATTTATTTTTTTCATTAAAAAATTTTTTTAAAATAGATTGTGTAATTTTCTGATTTTTGTTAAGTATTAATCTCGGGCATCCAAACAGATTTTTTTGTTTTGCATAACAAGATGACACAAAAATTTTTTTATCTTTGTCAGTGAGTTGAGAATAAATTTTGAATACATTGCTCATTTAAATTTCAAATTATCCACTACTTTTTTAATGATTGGCGTGATCAAACCATTTTTTGAATGCAGCCTCACATATTTTAATTGCTTGTAATCTTTTTTGAGTTGGTCTAATACCGCTTGAATAAGAAAAATAATTTTTTTAGGTTCAGGCATTTCTCCCTTGTTCAAAAAATATCTTCTTTGAACAAGTTTAGACGCTATATATCGTATTAATTTTTCTTCAAAATTCATATTATTTTTTGTCTAATTCAACCCAGGCCACATTCTGTGATGGTATATTTAAAAGAGTTTTCCTAAGAGCAGAATCTTCATACACAGTGTGGTGGTCTTTAGTTATAACCAAATAACCAGGAATGGGCCCCTTGAGCTTATTTGGGTTGTAAATTTCAAATATCCAATTTCCAAAACCTCGGTTGTTTGTAATATCATTTGACATATTTATAATTACTTGTAAAAAAACATCAAATCCTTTATGGTTGTGTGCATGAGTTTTAAGTTAAAAAACCGTATATATCTATACAACCACTCGATTATTTTGAGCTAAAAACTAATATGAAAAAAGATAATTTCTCTATAGCGAATTGCATTTGCTGCAATCTTTCGGTAGATCCAGCAAAATCATTTGTGTTTTATTTGAATGAAGAACCCCTTTATTTTTGTGATTCTCATTCAAAGCCTTTTCAAATGGGTATTCAAGTGGGGCAACTTGAAATAAATCACAAATTACTTTCTTATATCAGCAATTTGCCAGAAACTTTTACCAAAAATGATCTCAAAAAAAGCATATTACAGCTTGCTCCAATGTCAAAAATGCAATCAATTACAGAAAATGCAGAGTCACTGGAACCTTTTGATTTTAAGTATCACACACCAAAAGAGTTATATGATGAATTATCAAAAACTGTAATTGGTCAAGATTATGCTAAAAAATCTGTTTCTGTTGCTATGATTAATCATTTGAAATTGATTTTTAATGAAGAAATTGAAAATACTCAAGCAGACAAACATCATGTTTTACTTTTGGGTAAGTCAGGGTCCGGCAAAACTTTGATCGCAAAATCTGTGGCTAATTTCTTCGAGCTTCCTTTTGTTATGGGAGACGCAACAAATTACAGCCCAGCTGGGTATCAGGGAGCTGATGCAGATTCTGTAATTTATGATTTGCTTTTGGATACAGAAATGGATTTCGACCTGGCAGAAAGAGGAATTGTATTTATTGATGAAATAGACAAAATCAGCTCAAGTTTTAAAAATAGCACACAAAACTCATTTTCTGGCGCTATCCAATCAAGCTTTTTAAAACTAATTGAAGGGAAAACAATTAAAGTGCCAGGTCAATTATTTGGCGAGATGCCAGGAAATACTTTTAATATCTCTACTAATAGAATGTTATTCTTCTTCGGTGGAGCTTTCAATGGACTATCAGATATAGTTGCAAAAAAAATGGGACTAAAAGATCGTATTGTTGGATTTAAGAAAATTGATGAAACAAAAAATCAAGAAATTGATGAAGCATTAAAGTCTTATGAAATCTTCTCCCTTGCCTCCAGGGAGCAAATTGCCGACTCATTAATTGAATATGGAATGCTTTCGGAATTTGTTGGAAGAATCCCCACCATTGTTCCTTTGAAACCTCTTGATAAGGATGATTTGCTTAAAGTACTCACCCACTCAAAGGCTTCACCATTAAGAAAACAAAAAGAATTATTTGCTTTATCTGGATATGATCTTGAGTTTACTGATGACTATTTGGAAGATTTAGTATTTAGATCGTATAAGTCAGCCACAGGCACAAGAGCTTTGGATTCTTATGTAAAACAGTCTCTTAGTGTGGCAAGTTTCAATTTCTTAAATCTTCACGATCACAACGCCATAAAAGGCAGACTTACGCTAAACAAGGATTGTTTGGTTAACCCAGACGCGTATAGAATGGAAAATCTTCAGTCATTTGTTTCTTTTGCCACTTCTGCTGTAGCTTAAAGGAAAAATTGTGTTTAAGTGTGTAATAATATAATTGATGAACCGCAAAACTATAAAAGCGGCAGTTGATGCCATTATTTTACTCAGATATGCGCAAAATGAAGTAGCGCCCAGTGCTACATCAAATCAGGCCCAAACTACAGAAACCAATAGAAATGTGGGAGGAGAGGTAGATGTGCCTATAAATGGAGGTGGTCCAGATTTGCTTTTAAAGCCAGGTTTAACTAATGAGCAAATTTTTAAAGACTTGATGCCAGCATTATACGCGGCTGGTAATGCTGATCCAATAGGCAAAATAAGATCAATAGCAGAGCAGCAAGCCAAATTGCTTTTTGGTCGTGTTCCCGAAAATCTAACTCAAAAGCAAGCAGATTTACTTGCAAAAAACATGGAGGGTCCATTAAAGGAATATTTGAATAATTTTGGAACTCTTTTGTCTTATTTTAATCCAGAGGGCTTTAAATGAAAAAACACAGAAACAGATTGATTGAAAATTTACTAAATGAGATAGAATTCTATGAAAATTTAGGATTCCATAGAATTGCAGATGATTTTACCAAACAATTAATTAGATATAGTGCATCATTTGAAGATGTAGCTAAGAGTGTGGGCGGAGACTATTGGGAAAGCACAAAAAATATTTATAATATTCAGAAAATTCTGGCGATGTTTATTGGTATCCCGGAATGTGCCGAATTTACTCATGCTTCAGCAGGAGGATCGCCCACCATGTTTCAATCAGAGAGCGATTTTAGAAAACAGATGCAAGATAAATGGATTGAAGAAAATCCAGGAAAACCTCTTAATTCGGATGCTTTGAAACAAATAAATGAAGTGGTTCAAACTCAAAATATTTTAGATGGCGGAAGATCTATTCTAGATGCAGATCCTAAAAAATACAATAAATGCATAGATGCAGCTACTAAAGCTGGATTAGGTGAAGAAGCAAAGCAATTTTTTGCTTCTATTGTATAATAATTTGTGTCTAACTTACAATGCCCTTTTTATAATGAATCAAGTTGCTTAATAAAAACACAATGCACATTACCAGAATTTAAATCTCAGCATAATTGTGGAGGCTTATTGAATCAATGTTCATTTTTTATCAAAGAAAAGATTAAGCAATTAAATACAGATTCAAATTTAAAAATTATCATTAAGAGGGTTGATAATACATATCTTGTGAAAGCTGATGCGCTGGTTTACCCAATCAATGATCTTTTAGAAGTTGATGATCCTCTATTAAACCGAATGACATTAGGTGAAACGCCAAAATTATTCTCAAGCACACTTCAGAATGGCGTAAAAATTGGCCACCCATATTTATTTAAATGTTCTGAATCATGGAAGACAAAACAAAAATATATAATTACAGCTGTTATTTCAAGTGAAACATATCTTGTCAATGAAACATTTGTTGTGAGCGCCATGAAAAAAACTATACTTTTGGCAGATGAAAATCAAATAGAATCATTAGTAATTATTCCTTGTGACAAGGGAACACATGATATTTCATTAATTTCTATGGCTCAGCTTTCAGCGATATTTACTATATCACAAAAACATGAATTTAAATATCTTAAAAAAATATTTATTTGCATGGAAGACGAGGAAACCGAACAATCTTTCATCGAATATTATAATAGAATATTTGGAGGTATTCATGGGCGTAGAAATAACGGTGATGCTGCAA
>Ga0114966_10006126_pt1 | contig 10073 bp, 14 predicted proteins | sample M_130207_XF_Meta_FD_87029 | JGI IMG/M metagenome (GOLD analysis project Ga0114966, IMG submission 87029) | Freshwater microbial communities from Lake Montjoie, Canada to study carbon cycling - M_130207_XF_MetaG | ecosystem: Environmental > Aquatic > Freshwater > Lake | place: Lake Montjoie...
CGTGTCGATACGGCCGAGGCAATGTTGTTCTCGGCCCGTATCTCCGACACCGTCGCTGGCCGTGAAGCGCTCACCCTCGCACTTGATGGCGTGATTGACGGTGTCAGCGTTGGAATCATCGCAACCGACTTCACGTTTGATGATGGGGTGCTGGTGGTGTCCGCCGCCGACTGGCGCGAGCTCTCCATGACCCCTTTTCCTGCTTTCTCCGCGGCCACGATCACCGACGTGGCCGCAACCATCGCCGACGAGCCCGTCGACGTACCAACCGACGAAGAAGACTCGTCGTCTGACACCTCTGAGGAGGAACCAATGGCCGACATCGAGGCCGCAGCACCCATCCAGTCAGCACCGATCATCCTCGGCGGTGCCCTCACGAAGCCGCGCGTGACCGCTTCCGAGTACGTCGCCGCGATGCTCACCGGCAAGCTCGACGTGCTCGCCGCCGACAACGCACTCGCCGAGATTCCCGGTCTGCTGCCCGAGCCGCTCATGGGCGACGTCTGGAGCTCGTACTACTCGGGCCGTCCGATCATTGACGCAGTTGGCACCCGTGCACTTCCGCAGTACGGCGAGACGTTCTTCCGCCGCTACATCCAGCAGACCACCGCCGTCGCCACTCAGGTAGACGAGTTCGACAACCTCGCTTCGCAGCAGTACACGGTTGCCCGCATCCAGCTGGACAAGACCACCAAAGGCGGCTACGTCAACGTCAGCTCGCAGTCGGCAGACTGGTCTGAGCCTGCGCTGGTGCAGCAGATCATCAACGACATGGTGCGCCAGTACTCGATCCAGACCGAGGCATACGCCGGCAACATCATCTCCGGTGCATCGAGCGCCGCGACCACCAATATCACCGACGCAACCGACGGTGACGAAGTGATCGCCGCCCTGTACGACGGTGCAGCACAGATGCGCGACGCAACCGGCGTCCTTCCGACCCACCTGATGGTGTCTACGTCGGTTTGGGCGAAGTTCGGTCAGGCAAAGGATGCAGGCGGAAATCGGATCTTCCCGTACCTCGGGCCGATCAACGCCGCAGGCACCTCGGTCGGCGTCACGCAGTTCGGAATCAGTCCGCTCGGCCTGAACCTGGTCGTCACCAACGACCTCGGCGGCGGCGAGCAGGCGATGCTCGTCTACGGTCCAGCCGTGGAGATCTACGAGGACCGCTCTCGCACGGGCGGGATCCGCGTGGAGAATCCCGCCACCGCATCGGCGACGCTCGGCCTGTGGGGTTACATAGCGGGTTGCGTCCTGTCGCCGCTTGCTACCGCCACCTCCGGCTACGTGCTCTATCTCCTCTGAGCCTGAAGCGACCGGCAATGGACTACACAACGATCAGCGAGGCGTCACTAACCGATGACGTTATTACGCTCGTTGTCGCGTCCATTGCCGGTCTCCGCGTCGGCGACCACGTAACCGTTCGAGGCGTCAATCCTGTCGGCCAACCGCATTTTGACGGCAACCACATTCTCGCCTCGGTGAACACCCTCACCGTCATGGATGAAACCACGTACACGGTGACGTACGCCAAGAACCATCCGACCGACATTGCAGCGTTCGACTGTGACGGCCGGCTGACTCCCGTCTGTACGTGGATCGACTCTGGACAGGTCGAAGGGTTCCTAGGCGTGTCTCCCGCCTCGATTGACGACGACGCCTTTCTGACCTCTGCCGTTGATGCTGGGAACGATTGGGCCTTCCGACGCCGCCGCGAGGCTGGCTATTCGGACTGGTACTCGACCGTACCGAATCACTCTGCGCAGCTCGGCACCATCATCTACGCCGCCTCGCTATATCGTCAGCGCGGCTCCGTTGACTCGTACGCCTCATTCCAAGACATGGCCGCTATTGCGCCAATCGGAACGAACGCCGAGGTACTCAAACTCCTCGGGATCAACAAGCCGAGGGTGGCATGACCGTTATTGCTGACGCCATCGCCGGTCTGGTCACCGCGCTTGAGGACGCTGACCTTCCGGTTGTGTCCGACCCGCGGAACCTCCGACCGCCGGCCATTCTCGTGGACGCCCCGTCGGTTCGGGCGCTCTCGTTGAGCGTGCTGGAAATTACGGTGCCGTGCGTGATCGTCGCCCCGCCACCGGGGAACGCTGACGCCATGAACAGCCTGGTCTCCATGATGGACACGGTGTTTGCTCTCCCCATCGAGTGCACGAACATGGTTGCCAATCCGGGCGTTTACTCCATCGCTGGACAGGAACTCCCGTCCTACTCTCTCGTCATTACCCTGCAAGCCTCGTAAGGAGAAATCATGGCCGTCTACACCGGGCGTAACCTCACCATCAGCATCGCAACCGTGTCGTACTCGGCGCAGGTGACGAGCTGCAAGCTGACGCCCACTCAGAACACAAATCAGTACATCACTCTGACTTCGCAATTCGCGAAGCAGGAGCCGGTGACGTGGACCCTCGACGTGGAGGGATTCCAAGACTGGCTGACGGGCGCCACTCCCGGTTTCTCGTCGGCGCTGTACACCGCAGCTGCTACGGGCACCGCGGTGGCGTTCTCGTTCGTTGTTACCGCCGGTACGGCCCGCACCATCACCGGCAACATTATTCCGATCTTTTCCGAGATTGGCGGAGCCGCTACCGAGGTGCTCTCGCAGACCTACTCGTTCCCCGTTGACGGTGCCATCACCGTCTCCCCGTAAGGAGAAACCATGCCCGTCTACACCGGACGAAATCTCACGCTCACCATCAACTCAGTGGCCTACTCGGCGCAGGTCACCAACGCACGATTGGTGCCGACGCAGAACACGACTCAGTACATCACTTTGAAGAGCTCGACCGCGAAGCAGGAGCCGGTGACCTGGTCGCTGGAGATCGAACAATTTCAGGATTGGGCGACCACCACGGGCGTCTCAAAGCTGCTTTACGACCTCGCCGTTACCGGCACTGCCGTGGCGTTCTCCCTCGTCATCAACGCAGGCACTAGCCGAACCGCGAGCGGCAACGTGATTCCCGTATTTGCCCAGATTGGCGGTGCGGCCACCGAGGTGCTCAACCAGACAATCTCGTTCCCGGTAGACGGCGCACTCACCCTCACCTGACAGAAAGCAGCCCGACATGCAACTACGTATCGAATACACCATTGACGACACACCCAACCATGTGGTCACAAACCCGTTCTCTGTCATGGCATGGGAACGGAAATACAAGACAAAGATCAGCCGAATCTCCGACGACGGCCTCGGCATCGAAGACCTCCTTTACCTCTGTTGGGAGGCCGTCAAAGCCTCGGGCACCGTGGTGCCACCGTTTGAGATTTGGGCGGCCACCGTCCAGAGCATCAAGACCGTAGGAGACGATGAGAACACCCCTACGAGTCCGGCTCGATAGGCCGGCTGATCGCTGAGGTAGCAATAGTGACGGGCTTACCCCCGTCGGAACTGATGAGTGACGGAAAGATGCTCCTTACGATCGTGGACGCACTAAACGAACGGAACCGGAAACGATGAGCTTCACACCGTCTCTAGAGTTTCGTGGAGTCGCCGCCTCGATACGTGAACTAGGCCAGATTGACCCGCAGCTCGCAAAGGCTGCTAAGGCTCGGATCAAAGAGGCCGCTAACCCGATGGTGAACACCATCAGAGGATTTATCCCGGCATCTAGCCCCATGTCCGGTATGGCACGAGGCCAGCGCCTCCGCTGGTCGTCGGCACGCGTGAAGTCTGGCGTGACTGCTCGGACCGCTACGAAAGCGGGCCGCTCGGGAAACATTCCGCTCCTCTCTATCGTCCAACGGAACGCCGCTGGCTCGATGTGGGACATGGCGGGCAAGTCATCCGGTGGCGTGACGCCTGCCGGTCGGAACATGGTGAAGGTGCTTACCGAACGTAACGGCGGCCCGTCTCGCTCAATGTGGCGTGATTCTGAACGGCTCATTGCCATTACGGAGGAGAACCTCCGCATTGCCGTCACCGACTTAGAAGCCGTGATGAACAACCGATTGGGACGCCAGTAATGGCAATCGTTGTCCCCATCGCAGCCGACTACGACGGCTCAGGCGTCAAAGCCGCTCAGGAGTCGTTCGCCAATTTCGGGCAGTCGCTTTCCAAGTCGTTGCAGCAGGCTGGCCGTGACGCCCGCAAGGCGTTCAAGGACGTGGAGGACGGCGCTCAGAACTCCACTACGGCCGCGCAACGCCTCGCTACTGCCATCAGCAAATCGGCTGACGTGCTCGATGCTGACCTGAAAGCATCGAAGGCTGCTGCGGACGCTCTCGCTAAGGCACTCGGTCCCGATTTCTCCGCCAAACTCGGACAGGGTGGCCTGAACAAACTGGTGTTAGACCTGAACCGTGCGGGCGTCTCCATTCGGGAGATCACGAACGAGGCCGACACGCTCGCTGTCGCCATCAAGAAGGTGGACGGCGTAAACCTTCAAAACGTCACCACCGAAACCAATAACCTCAATACGGGCGTAGCCGCCGTAAATACGCAAGTGACGGCTGGCCGCCAGGTGTTCTCGTCGTTCTCCGGTCAGGCTGCTACGGAACTCGCCAACGTTGGCGGTTCGCTCGGTGCGGTGGCGTCCGGTATGGGGCAGGTCGTCGCCCAATCGGTGGCAGGCAGAGTGTCTCTCCTTGACTTCGCCAAGACTGCCGGACCGATGCTGGCCGTGTCCGTCGTGCTCCTTCAGATCAAATCGGTATTTGAGGACATCAAAGCCGCTAAGGCGTGGCGCAAGGAAGAAGTCGAATCCTTTACCGATGCGCTCCGTGACGGTTCCAACGTGTCAATGGCGGTACGTGACCGGATTGACGAAGTAGGCGGCGCGTTCGTCCAAGTCAACAAGAAGGTGCACGCGCTTTCGCCTAACGGCCTCGTACGGACAATCTTTGGGTTCAGCCTCCCGGTCGCAAAAGAAGTCAAAGACATTACGGCCGACCTTACGGCGCTCGGCCTGAAAGCCTCAGGTGTCGCCAAGCTGGTTGCCGGCGGTCAACCGTCAATCGACCAGTACACGTCAGCTCTTACCGCCGCCGGCGTCAGTTCGGAGCGTGTCGCCGTCGTCTCCGACTACCTCACTCAGCAACTCGACCTCACCGCTGACGCACAGAAAGCCGCAGCAATCGCTACCGAGTTTGGGGTCGGCGCAACCAGGGCACAAGCAACTGCGATGGACACCACCGCTATCGCAGCTGGTGCCGCCGCCGTTGCTACCGAGCAGAAAGCCGCTGCTGATCTCGCTGCGAAAGAAGCAGCGGACGCCGCTGCCCTTGCGGACCAAAACCACGCCAACGCAATCGACGCTGTACGCGAAGCGCTCTACAAGCGCAATAACGCCCGCTACGCCTCACAGGACGCTGACGCCAACGCCAAGAAAGCTCTAGAGGAATACGCGAAGGCTCAAGAGCAAGCAAACAAAACCGGCAGTTCTAAGGATGCCCAGAAAGCTGCGGAACTTCAGGCCGCAGCAGAACGGGCACTCAATCAAGCCGCAGCCGCTGCATCGAACCTTGCCGGAGAGACACGTAACTATGCGAGCGAAACAGAGAAATCGAACGCTCAGAACGACGCAGCAGCCGGCAAACTCAACGAACTAAAAGGCCTTCTTGGCAAGGGTGGCGCACTTTCGGCCACCGTCGAGCAATGGATTCTGCTACTTGACCGTGTACCGAAAGACATTGTGACGCGCTTCGGTATCTCGTTCGGCTCGTCGGTGACCACTGCTACGCCTTCCACGTCGTCTGCTAGTTCGATTGCTGATACGTGGGCGTCGAACGGTATGTTCAGTAACTCGGGAGGCGTCACAAACGTCACGAATATCACTGTGAACGGTGCGACAAACTCGCAGGAAACCGCGGACCTCATCCAGCAGAACCAGAACCGCTCCAACCAGCGCCAGGGAATTCCTCAGTAATGGCGTGGACGTTCTCGGTCTTTCGTAACGGTGCGTCTGTGTCGGCAATCGTAGATGCACGCTCGTCGTCCATTTACGGACGCAAGGACAACACATCGACCTGTAACTCGCAGACCTACACGTTCGATGTGATCTACGACTCGACCAGCCTCGGAACGACGGACCCGAACCTGTGGTTGCTTGGGGACCGCGTGAACGTCTACATCCAAAACGCTGCACTAGCGGTAGGAACCTATTTCTCCGGAACGATCACCGACATAACCGCCAAGCATCACCTCATGACTGTCATCGCGACTTCGGACGTGTTGTCCTCAATCAACCGGACAGAAATCGACACACCAGCATTTACGGGTTCGCTCACTGGTGACGTGCTCACCGACGTTCTAAACAATGTCCAGACTGTTGGTGCGCTCCCGTCGAAGACGATTACGTGTGCTCCTGGAACGAACACGGTCACCATTGCCGGAACGGTAAATCAGAACGCTGCGACGTACATTGCCCAAGTAGTGGCATCCGAACCTAACGGTGTGCTCCTCGAAACACCGGCTGGTGTCGTGTTCTCCGACTACAACAGCCGGCGGATCGCCACAATGCCCGCCACACAGAAGTTTGATCTGTCTACGTTGGGTGCAGTCATCGGCTACGACTGGCAGCTCGAGAAAACTGTGTCTGATTTCGTCAACCGATGCACTGTCACATGGACCGCGGGCACAGCCATTTATTACGACGCAGCCTCGGTCACCAGCCGTGGTGCTTACAACCGCTCAGTAACGACTTACATCGACAATTCGTCACAAGCAAACTACAACGCTCTCCGCATCGTGCAGCACGGCCTGACACCCGGCTGGCGCACCTCCGGCATCGTGCTCGACATGAGCAAACTGACAGACGCGAACCGAGACGCCGTCCTAAAGAACATGCGGACAGGTTCCTACGTGAAAATTCCGACCCTCATCACCGGAGCCCAAACCGAGTATTTCGTGGAAGGTTGGACTGACCGTTTCAGTTACTCGGCGACCGGATCGAAACAGTGGTTCCGTGAGCTCTACGTATCAGACATCGTCATCAGCGCAGCCGCCCAACGGTACGTGGACGTGACCTCCGGAGTCACCTACGCCACCGTGAACGGGACGCTCCGCTGGATCGACCTCGAGCAGACCAACATCTAGGAGCCTCATGGCAGCCACCTCGATCTACAACATCGACTACCCCGCAAACACCGACCTCGTCACCAACGGCGCCGCTCAAATGCAGACGTTGGCAGGTGACGTTGAAACCGCGCTCAACGCTCAGGTGCTCAACCTGTGGGGCCGAAACCAGATCCACAACCCAAGCATGAAATTGAACTACCGGAACGGACAGTCGTCGTTTATTGCCGACCGTTGGCTGACTACGAAATCCGCTGGCGCAACTGTCGCCTGGACACGCACCGCGCTCGGCGTCACCGCGAACCTACCTGAGTACGTCGGCGCTGAGATCAACGGCAACGTAACGGTCGCCGGCGCAGCCGCCGACTATGTGACCGTCGGTCAAAACATCGAGTCCGTTCGCACGTTCGCAGGCAAGACCGTGAAGCTCTCGTTCTACGCCAGAGCTGCGAGCGGCACGCCGAAACTCGGTGCGTCGTTCGATCAGAACTTCGGGACTGGAGGCAGCCCGTCGGCGACCGTGACCGGGACCGGACAGTCGGTGACGTTGAGCACCACGTACACCCGCTACTCGCTCACTTTCACGGTTCCTTCAATCTCAGGCAAGACTCTTGGGACTGGCGGCGACGATTTCCTGCTCCTCAATTTCTGGCTGGATGCAGGCTCAACTCTCGCTACCCGGTCCGGTTCGGTCGGTAACCAGACGACCCAGATTTACATTACTGGCGTGCAGGCGGAAGCTGACTACCTCACGCCGCTGGAATGGCGCCCCGAATCCATTGAGGAACAGCTCTGCTCCCGCTATTTCTGGTGCACCTACCAGCAAGGCGTCTACCTTTCGGCTGGTGGCGCTGGCGTTGCTGGCGCAGTAGGCGTAACCGCTTTCTCCGGCTCATCCGACGGATCGGGCTACTTCAACATTTACGTGCAGTACCCCACTGCAATGTTCAAAGCGCCAACCGTCACCTATTTCACGGGAACCGCAGGCACCCTCGGATCGTTCGACATGCTCCGCTCCGGCTCGACCTCCACCGCAGCTATGCAGGCGCTCGGCGCAGGCAACGGACGGAAAAGCATTGCCGCTCGAACCACCGCAACAATCGGCGCAGTCTGGGTTGTCGCGACAATGAGCGGCCACATCGTGGCGGACACATCATGGTGAACCGCAAACTCCTTCTCCGTTACGCAGCTCGTTTCGTGGCACAGACTCTGGCCGGCCTCGGCACCGGAGCACTCCTTGACGTATCGACATGGCGAGCTTTAGTACTCGGTCTCGTAGCAAACGTCGTGCCCGCCGTCGTCACCCTGCTGGACTCATACGCCAAGACTGGCACTCTTCCCGAAATCGACGCTGAACCGTGAGTGGCGCAATTGCCGCCATCGCCGTCGCCCTCATTGGCGGGCCGCTGATGGTGTTCTTTCGACGGTTCGACAAGCGGAACACGGAACAGCACGGCCAGTCAGTCGAAATTCTGCAACGCCTCGATGGCAAAGTAGACCGGCTGGACGGCAAAGTAGACCGCCTGGATGCCAAAGTAGACGACCACCACAACGACGGAAGGAAACACCGATGACCGAATACGCAGACGGCCCGAGCGCTGAGGTGCTCGCATTCTCCGACGGGATCAGCACCGCGTCCGGCGGCACGATCACCGTCGGGTTCGGCTGGGGCATCACCAGCAAACTCGCTGACCAGACCGCCGACTACGAGCTCGCCCACCGGTACGGCACTGGCCTTGATCTTGACTGCACCAACGCAGACGCCGCCGCCGTCTACGCATGGTCGGTACAGCTCGAGTGCGTCGAGGAAGCCGTCCTGCTTGATGACCAGGTGCACCTGACTCTGAAGGCTGGCAGCACGGTTGATCTCACCGGATGCCCAAAGCCGAAGAAGAAGAAGGCTGATGCTGAGGCACCTGTGGAGCCGGTCGCCGAGTGACCACGTTTCCGTACGGTTACGCAGGCGGTCGCCGCACCTTTGAGCAGCTGCTGACCATCTCGGTCATCCGCCGGATCGACGCCGAATTCAGGCGGCGTCTGTTCGCCATGATGCAAGCCGCAGCCGACCAGAAGGTAAGCCTCGGTATCGGTGGAGCATGGCGTTCCTCAACTACGCAGGAGCGCCTGTTCCGTGCCCGCTATGAGGTGTCGCCGACTGGGGAGATTCGATGGAACGGGCAGCGTTGGAAGCACGTTAGAGGCGCTGCTGCTGCGCCTCCTGGCCGTTCGTATCATGAGGCAACCACGTCTGAGGGTGCCTGCCTCGCGGTCGATATGGTCGGCGACCTCGGCTGGATGAAGGCGCATTGTGCCTCTTACGGCCTTCGGGAGTTCTCAGGCGTCAATAACGAGGCGTGGCACGTACAGCCGTCCGACATTCCGGCAGGTCGGAGCTCATATAGCCAGGACAAGTACGATCCGCTCCCGGTCTGGAACCTGCCGACACCGGCACCTCTCCCGATCCCGCCCGATCCGCCACCGTTGCGCATTCTCCGTCAAGGCATGGAAGGCCGAGACGTAGCCGGCTTGCAGGACGCTCTCCGTACGGCTGGCTATTCGGCAGGGAACTCTGACGGCAAGTTCGGACCTCGCACCGAGGCATCCGTAAAGGCGTTCCAGACCGACCACGGCCTTGCTGCGGATGGCGTCGTGAACGCCGCCGTCTGGACGCAACTGGTCGCTGACTAGGTAATTGTTGACGTACCGCGAATTACCCGGTAATTTCGTGGGCGTGCCAGCAAGGCACCTACAACCGAAAGAAGGCAGCATGGACCCGACTCCTACTCCCGCCCGCCGAGGCCGCAAGGCTGGGCCTACGTGCCGTATTGACTCCATTGCGCTCCTGCGCGAAATGGTCGCTCACAACATGACCGGCGGTGAACTGGCCAAAGCCGCAGGGATCACTCCGGCTACCGTCGCGCGTCTGTTGGCTGGTGGCACCTCGACGGCGCTCGTTATCGCTGAAGCCCTCGCGTCGGTGCTGGATGTCGAAGTGTCGCAGCTGGTGACCCGATGACGTTCGTTGTCTCTCTCGTCATTC
>Ga0114966_10006127_pt1 | contig 10072 bp, 11 predicted proteins | sample M_130207_XF_Meta_FD_87029 | JGI IMG/M metagenome (GOLD analysis project Ga0114966, IMG submission 87029) | Freshwater microbial communities from Lake Montjoie, Canada to study carbon cycling - M_130207_XF_MetaG | ecosystem: Environmental > Aquatic > Freshwater > Lake | place: Lake Montjoie...
AGGGGAAAAATTTAAGTGATTTACAAGTAGATATTAGGAGTAAAGGACCATCAAATTTTGTAGTTGAAACGTATCGTGGAGGAGATGCTACTGAAGGAAGTGCTACTGGAGGAGGATATGCGTGGGCGGATAAACATATTGTATCTAAAATTTTTGATCGTTCTGGTGCCGCAGACGGGGGATTTAGACAGTTAGAATTTAATGGTCGCATTAATGGTCGCATTAATGGTCGCATATTTGATACATTGGATGAGTTAAATACGTGGTTAGATTTTACTCCTTCGTCATCATCGTCATCGTCGTCGTCATCGTCATCGTCGTCGTCGTCGTCATCGTCATCGTCGTCGTCAGGCAATAGCAATCGTCAGGATTTAATCGACCGATTAACCAGACAACGTGTCCCGATTATGTTGCCATTACTGCGATTTATGGAAGGGTGTCAACCAAATTCATTTGAAGCATATATTACATATGATGAATTAATGAATATTGATACATTAGGACGAATATTAGGTCTATATTTTTCAACGCATCCACAGTTTATTGGGAGGATTAATATTTTAGAACAAATTGATCTTATACGCAATATGCCTGAATTGGCACAACACTTACACAACTCTCGGGCATTAAACGACCATGGGTTATGTATATTGCGTATGTTTACTGATAAAAATAATAAACCAACATATTCATTGCAATTTTCCGCAGTTACTGCAAATATGGTAACTGCTGAATTATATGGTACTATAAAAAGAGCAGGATGTTTTAGTGCAGCAACTAATATAGGTACTGCTATGACGTTTAGTGCTGGTATAGATGCCGAAACCCAAAATGTACACATCCAGGCAGGTAAAGCGGGCGGTGATGGAGTTACTATAGGTATTGGAGTTATGATATCACGTATAATTAAACAACCTGGACTTATATTATCATTGGATATATGTTGTGCTATACGTGGAGCATTTCTTCTTGGAAATTCGGTGAGACAGGCACCTTCTGCATTTGCTGGAACAGGGTTAGGTGCATTATCTACTACTAGAACTGTAGAATATTATTCAACTGTTCCGCTAGATGCTATGGCTGCATCTACAGCTCGGGACCGACGTACTGCATATATTGATTCATTTACAGTTAGGGTTATTCCGTGGCCTCCTAGTGATGGGGATTTTGCTAGGTTTTTTATGCATCATATTAATGGTCTAAAATTAAAGGATGTATTAGGTGCATTACAAATACCAGTTGTTCGACTATTAAACCCTATTGAAGTTATATATATTGAAAAATTATTTGCTAAACTTCAAGAGGAGCGACGCGTATATGTAACTAATAATGCTAAAAAAGTGTATAATGCATTAAGGGGTGATGTTAGTCAAGTAATGAATATTACTTTTACCGATTTATTAGGCGAAGAATCAATTAAATTTGGAATATCAGACTTTATTACTAAATATAGTATTCTAGTCCAAACATTAACAAAAAATGTTAATGTGACCCAACTAAGTACAATGTTTATAGGTCGTAGATCTGAAAAAGATAAATCTAAATTTATGGAACTATTACTTTCAACCGTATCATCAGTTGAAGAATTATTAACACCAATATTTGAAGATCCTATTGAACTAAAACAAAATATTCATTTACATTTATGCTATGCATTTCGTGGTCCTAGACAAACAGGCGGTCGTAATAACACCCCTTATTTACATGAATATATAACTTTTCTTATATCTATTATTAACTCTGAATATAATATTGGTTTATCCAATGGACTCGATTTAACTGTAGCATACCGAAGATGTTTGGAAGAATATAATAGAAGGGTTAGTGTTCTTCCTAGTACGGATAAAGAATATAAATCAAAACAACAATTCAAACAAGCGTTGAATTTTTTGAAATATATGATACGGGTAGCCGAGTCACCGGATATAACTAAGTTGGATAAGGACGCATTACGTTATGCATCTGATAGATACGTTGCCCTAGTTATAGAATTTCCAAGTCCAAATCCAACTCCTGCTGCATCAACTTCTACAACACCATCAGTATCGCAACAACAACAATCACAAGACTCTGTTGGTGATGGAAGTCCAGTTAAGTTAGGTAGTTTTGTAACATCATCACCGCCATTTTCACCCCTACGCCAACAAGACCAACTACTAGAACCAGAAAGTGTAGATGAAATTGTAGCTTCATTAGATATAGAATGTCTTCCAGAAAATGAGGCAGGACCTCCATCATTTGCAGACATTGCAGAAAATCAAACAAATAACAGCATATTTAGTAATTTAGACTCATTTAATTCTACCGTTGCTGCTGCTGATGCTGCTGCTGCTGATGCTGATGCTGCTGATGCTGCTGCTGCTGATGCTGCTGCTGATGCTGATGCTGCTGATGTTGATAGTGGTGGTGGTTGGGGTGGTGGTGCTGTTGATGATGCTGCTCCTCCTGCTGCTGCGGTTGCTGTTGGTAGTAGCAGTAGTAGTATTGGTGCTGCTACTGAGGCTTCTCATACTGATGCTCTTCTTCCTGCCGTTGATGCTGCTGCTGCTGCTGCGGTTGAGAAAGAAGATGTTCCTGACGATATAGACGGTGGTTCCCTCCGTAAAAAAAGGTCGCATAAACGTCGTAAGGCATATAACAGGAAAACTAGACGACCATATACTAAATTATCCGGTACAAAAAGAACATTAAAACGTAAGAAATATAAAAGACGTAAAACGCGTAAATATTGAGTATACTAAAACATAATATATTATCTCATTCAACAAATGATATAATAATCTAAATAGTTCCACTCAACATTGCAGCAACGTAGCCACTGTCCTCAAAAATAGGAACTTTTCCTGGAATAGCTGCTGGAATTCCGCTCAATGATACATCCGTCAATGTGACTGATTCGATTGACGCCGCAACAACAGCATTTGTTCCTATTGCTACCACTATATCATCATAATTGTTTTCAGGGAAAGATGATTCATGAAATACTTCAGGTTTTGCATCATTCCAATAAAAATTCCATTTTTGTTTCCATCTATTATGCGCCTTACTTGCCAATTCTTCCGCTGATTTAGTAAGAATATCTTCCTCGTCCTGCAATGCATGTTCTCCCTGCAAAATACACATATCCCAAAATCCATCACTAGCCGCTATCCATTTCACCCATTGAGTTGCAGTGAATTCTAGAACGTATTTTTCTGCATCTACTCCTGTAATAAACTCATGCCCGAATGCCTGTGTCAATGCTATTTTCGTTTTATCTTCAAATAATACATAATTGCATGCTACAGCTTTTATATCAGTTGGAGATATAATCACAGCAATAGGGTTCGCTTCAGGAATAACCCTTACACGGGGTCGATCTTTCAATCTCTCTACTTCCTTAGGATTATCCATATTATGCGGTGTGCTAAGAAATGTTCGAACACCGTCAACATATACCGCAAACTGCGAATCGCCAACATTGTACCCTTCTAATTTTCTAGGAAGACCTTCAAATTCATTATCATACATTTTTATTAATATAAACGTGCATCCAGATGGCGTGCGTTTACTTATCATATATATATTATCAACGCGAGGGCGATACGTCCCATCAAATGTTTTAAAATGTGCGACTAATGAAGAGATTGGATCCGCTTTTCCAACATGCGGTCTAAAATCGGTTTTCCGAACTATATCAATAAACCCGTCAGTTCCATGACCGTCTGCGACAACAGTCCAGTCAAATGGACGACCTGTTTCCTCATCATTCCCATGTCCTGAAATAGTGAAATCCTGTCCCGCTCTTGCCTGAATAATTGCGCTTGATTGTGTCATTGTATTTAAAATTGATGTATACCGTTAATTGTATAACTAATATTATATTCAAAAACTATTTCAATTTTTTTTAATTATAAATGAACTATTATTATTTATTATATTTGTATTAATTTTGCTACCTTTTTTTACTCCCATTTTTGGACGTCCGAATTTAATATTTGGATTTGCTGTTTGTATTAATTTATTTACAAATGCAACCTTATTGGATAAATGTTCCAATTTGGCTTCAATGTGAATAATCTTTTCAAACTGACCTCCATTATTTACATTTTCTATCATTTTAGTTCGTTTAATAGAACATGCTATACATTTACATCCCATATCCATATAATGATTGTATTGGATTTCATTTATATGTTGATTTTCTTTTGAAATAGATGAATATAAATTAAATTCGTTGTCTGTATATGGCACATGAGATATGTTTGTTGATTTGGCGGTCCATGAATTAATATACTCGTTTCTCTCTTGACTAGAATAGTAATAATTAAGTTGAAGAGATGATTTGATAATTTCGAGTAAATTAATAGGAATTTTATATGTCTGTTTGAATAAATTATACATATCTTTAATTGGTTTATTTGATGTTTCATAGTCTGTCACAATTTTTGGTATTTGGATATTTAAAATAGTGGATAATATTGAATTCCATATATCCGCATCTTTTAATCTGAGTTTGATATATGTGATGTTATTAACATTTATTAATAAATATTTCTTCTCAAAATCAAATGTGGATGGAATATATTGAGAGATATTATATTTCTCTTTAAAATAATCGTTATTGGATAAATGCGGAAATGAATTATTGAATCGTTGAATGACTTTTTGAACGTCGTATTTATTTATATTTTCAGGAATATTGTTGAAATGATGGATACAAATTCCTTCAAAAAAATCCGATATTTTTTGTTCGATTGGACTTCTATAGACATCAATTACAAATACATTTTTTCCTATATATTGGTTATATTGTATAATTTCATTGATTGAAATATTGTCAATATTACACATAATTTTTAATGATTTTTCGTCATGTATATGCAAAACGGTATATTTATTCATTGCGTATAATCTAATAGTTGAAACAATAGTAGTTGAACCCACTTTAGGTGGTGTGTGAATAAACACTAAATTCTTATTTCGTTCAATTGTTAGGTCATCGTAAATACATAATTTATCGTTTGCTATTTTCAATTGATTTAATTTATTTATACTGAACTGTGCCATATAAATAAATTATATATTTATTTGAATTGTTAAACTATTTATGAAGATTGAGGTAATGATTTATCTGTCTGTAAGAAATGTCTATTCATATATTTTTGAATATTGAAATACGTCACCTGTTCGCCTTCAGATACGCCTAATAAAGTTTTTAATTTATCGTCTGGAATAATTATTTGTTTATTTTCGCTGTATTGTAATTTATTTGTATTTATATATTCAATTAATGCACGGGTAACATCAGTACGAGCAATTTCGCTTCCTTCTTTTTTTGCCATGAATACACATAGTTCATTAGTCACCTTAGTTGGTTTTGCAAATCCAGAGGGTTGTTTATTACCTTTAAGCTTACTTTTATTTTTTTCGGTCTCTCGCTTTAAATGTTTAAACTCCTTTTTTACATTTTTCTCAAGTATCTTTATTTGTTGAAAAAGGGTATTTACCTGCGATTTGAATGAAATAAGACTATTATTAATATTTTCAAATTGTTCGGTTAATGTCGATTTTTCACAAATTTCATTTTCTGCTAAATTATCTGTCATTATGTATACAATATTTCATGGTAATATTATTTGAATTTAAACTAATATGTTGAGGTACTTACTAAATATTTGATATAAATAAAAAAATTGATTTAGAATACTTTTATGGGTTTGAAAGTATTTTAACCAGTATTATAAGAAGGTAATTCTATTTGTATATTAAAATGTCCGCTTTCAAAATTGACGTTCCAGGTTCAGAGACTTATATTGAACCTCGTAATTTATTTGCGGAGTTTCTAGAAACTGAAGAGGAATCGGTAGAATTTAATGGAGTATCCATTTGCAGAGAAGTAATATTGAATACATTAAAATATGATACATTGCCGGTCGATGCGCCACAGGGGTTACAGGGATTTCATAATTTATGTAAAAGTGTCTGGGTAGAACCAGTTGATATTGAAGGCGATGATTTGCAAGCAGATGATGAAACTGCCGACGTAAATGAAAATGAAAGTAATGATGCTGCTGCTGAGGATCCATAGAAAAAGAATGTCATTACATGATAATTTATACCCTTTTCATTAGTTGTTTTACATATGTCGTATATTGCGTATTTATATTACACAACCCGTATACATTTTAAGTTTTTTATTTTTATTATTCAAATAAAAATAAATTTTGTATTGAATTTATTATATAAATGTATTAATTATAAGTGACTTTATGCAGTGCTATCAGATGACTTAGCTCCAGATGATCCACGACCACCACGTCCGGCACCACGACCTCCTCTACCACTGCCAGATCCTCGCCCACCAGCAGTCTTCTTATCAGAAGATGATGCGTTCTTCACTAGCTTCCACTCACCCGAATCGCCGCGAGGACCTGAACCAGTGGATGAAGGCGCTCTAACCGAACGAGGAGTCTTTGGCTCATCGCTAGCAGAAGAGGTTTGTCTAGGTGCTCTAGGAGTTGGGGGAGGAGCATCATCAGTGGTATGCTCTGTCGCATGCTCGAATCTAGCCTGTCTGAACTCACGGCGAGTCTCACACATCAACTTACCACCGTTAATACCAGAAATATCAACAGCATGTACCTCGTGCTTACTATTATCCGCTGGAGTATCCAACCGGAATCCAACATACTCGCCCTGAACTAGATACTTGTACTGCTCGGATGATACCATAATACCGCTATGGTGAGAAAAAACATCAGTGCCTGCACGAGGACCATCGGTGACTGTAATAAATCCATATCCAGTCTTATTATTAAACCACTTAACACGACCAATAAATCGATCGCTGGAAGATGTTGCAACGGGGGAATTTGCGCTCATTTTATTTATAATATACTATACTAATACTCTTTATATTCTTTTTGGATTATTAATTATATAGATTCTTCTTTTGTCTCTTCATATTGGTCCGGAGATTCGCGGGTTTCAATAGATTCATTTGATATATTAATATCTTCATCTTCATCTTCATTTTTTGGTCCAGCAATTACATTTTCTTCTTGATCTTTTACTAGTTCTTGTTCTTCTAATTGTTCTTGTTCTTCTATTTTCTCTTGGTATACCTTTTCTTGTTCTACTTTTTCTTCAGATCCCATATCCGTATCCGAATTATCAACTGGTTCAAATATTTGTTCGGGCAATACATCCGCCACCGGATTACTGGATTCATTAATTAATGGTTCTTCTACTTGAATTTGGCTAGATGTTTTATTGACAGTACATAAATTTATAATATACATCCACCAGGTATTAACTGGTTTATTTGTAGGAGTAGTTTCTATCACTGGTTCGCTCATTATATAATATAAAAATAAAATATATTTATATTATTTACCTATTTGTAGATATAATTATTTACGTCTACTATATCTTCGTTTTTTATTATTTTTTGTTTTATTTCTGGAAGTATAACGTTTTTTACACCTTTGCACATTTACACATTTTATCATTCAAAACGCCCATTAATCATATTATCTAATAATATATATCCGTCTTTATTAGGGTGACCTCCTTCATCTAGTATTTTTAGATTGAAGTTTTCTGGAGTGGTAAATAAATCTATATCAATAATATTATTTTTATATTTGTATTTTATTATATCATACCATAAGTGATTTGGATATGAAGAGTATTTATTTACTTTTGTTCGTTTATATAAACACCAAAATATTAGTTTTACATTAGGAAATTTACTTACAATAAAATCTATAACTTTCAATGAATGATTACCTAACATTTCAATATGATGATTCTCTAAAAAATCTCTGGATACATTGCCCGGATGACCTATTGTATCCAAAAATAACTCATTTCTTATTTGCATATCTAATATTTTAGGATAATCAAAATTATTAAATTTATAATCAGAAACAATCCAAAATACATTGTTATTTATATTATTACTTATACAATTATATATATGTTTTGACCATATAGGTATACCTCTATACGCGTCTAATATACAATTATTAAAGAGTAGTTTTGTTTGGATTTCATTATCTATTTGATGTGTAAAATTATGATGTATATGTGATGGTCCTATAATATAATTTAATTTCATTATATTATACTTAATTAAATTAAAATCTCAAAAAAAAACATTCATTGTTCTTATAAAATGGGCGTTTTGAATGAGAAAAGGTGTAAAACACCTATCAAACATTTTTTTTGTGAAAAATAATAACTATGATATATGTATATGATACTTATTATTAGAGGACATATACGAAATTCATTTGAAACAAAAAACCTATATAATCTTCTGAAAGAAATACACACCATATTTCCTGGTTTAAAAATATTTATACATACTTGGAATATATTTGCTAATAATATTAGTTGGAGAAAAATAAATATTAATGAAGAAAATGTAAATAATAAAATTATTCATGATTATTTTGATGATTTAAAACATTTAGTAAAACACATTATTATTGATGACGATACTAAAATAAACTTAATAGGCAATTTATCTGGTAAAATTAATAATGGTCTAATGCCAATTATCGGTTGGAAAAATTATTGGTATGGAAAACATAAAATAATAGATTATCTTTATAATTCAAATATAGATAAAAATGAAATGATTGTAAATTGTAGATTTGATGTAATGAGCAATAGCAATAATTTAAATGAGAAAGAAATTGTTAATTTTATAAAAAATAATAGCAATATAATATTTACAAAAAATATCTTCTTTTATAACGATGAAAAACATTTCGGAATTGATAACATTTATATAGGTAATATTAACACTATGTATAAATTGATTAATATTTTTTTTAATGAATTAGATGATATTTTAATTAAAAATAATGATACTATTCATCAAGAATGGTTAGTTTATAGAATAAACACTATTTTGTTTGATTAAAGTGGGCGTCTTAAATGTGCAAAGGTGTATAATATCTAGTCCTATATTTTTGTCGTCTAGTTCGTTTTCCACCCTTATTTGCTAGAGATCTGAATTGATCTTCAGATTCATTTCGATCTAATTCTTGTTGAGTAGACAACAATTCGGTTTTATTACGCAATAAGTCTTTTCGTAAAGCGGTGAGATGAGACGTGTGTCTTAATATGTCCTCTTCTTTTTTTAACTCTTCGCGTATTGCATTCATATACTGTTCTTTGTTAAATTTATCTGTAGATATAGATCTTTTTGCATTTTCTGATAACAAACTTTCGGGTATTTTTGTAGTTCTTAATTTATCATTTATTTCCTTATTTCATTATTCATTCCTCTAATATTTTCTCGTATTTTATTACGTGTCACAATTAACCCAGAAATTTGGTTTTCTAGTGATACTATTGAAGATTCTATTTCTATTTTTGGAGATCTCGACCAGTCTAGAGCAGAAAGTTCTTCGTCTTCACTATCACTCATTATATAATATATTTAGAATAAAATAATAGTGGCTACATTTTTATATATGTATTTTTAATATCCTGTATAACCTCTATTTCTAATCTATCAATACCCGTACTATTATTTTCATTGTATGGTAAATTCACTAATTCGTCAATATTTATTAATGACGTGTATGTATAAAATGGTTCTAAATCAACATAATCTGATGTAGTATTATTTTCAGTATAATATTTATTTGTATATCGTTCATTTATTTTATTGTATATATTATTGTAATTAACATATGCACTAATAATGTCAGTATTTGCAAAAAAAGAATAATACTTGAATGCATTTATAAATGGTTGATTTTTGTGAAATCTATTAATAGAATCTGATTCATCGAACAATATAGACTCAACAAATTCAACATCATTGTAGTCTTTATGCGATGAAAATGTTCGATGTATTATTTCCATAGTTCTAACTCCTTTATAAATGACATAATTTTCTATGAATGTGATGTATTCAGGAGTTATAAATTGTTGATGTATAAACATATTCATTACTATTATATTGACACTTATCTTTAATTTAGTTTAGTTTTTATGTTATTGTTTATTTCGTTTTCTAGTACCTTTTCTACTTTTTTTTTTATTTTTTTTTTTTTTTCTAGTTTTA
>Ga0114966_10006128_pt1 | contig 10071 bp, 5 predicted proteins | sample M_130207_XF_Meta_FD_87029 | JGI IMG/M metagenome (GOLD analysis project Ga0114966, IMG submission 87029) | Freshwater microbial communities from Lake Montjoie, Canada to study carbon cycling - M_130207_XF_MetaG | ecosystem: Environmental > Aquatic > Freshwater > Lake | place: Lake Montjoie...
GCTACGTTTATCTGTCATCTGCAACCGCGGTGAAGACGGCCGCATCGCGAGAGTCCGCGAGGTGCTGCCGCGGCACTTTGGCCGGCAACTGGGCCGGCCCGGCTCGTCATCGGTCACGCGTTTGTGGAAGTGCCGTTGACCGGGCTATCCTTTGGCGATCGTCTACACGCTGCTGTCGAAGAACTTCGGCCAGACGCATGCGCCGCCGAGCTGCATCCCATTCCATACGCGGACCAGGCAAGACGATTCGACAATTTGTTTACGGTTGGAGCCAGAAAGATCGGATCAAACGCCCAGGACCAAAGCCCTCGCCGCGATTGACTCGAAGCTAGCAGAGCCGATTGTGAAAGGGCAGAGGATCTTCACCTGTGGGCACAGCTTTCATGTCTGGGTGCCGGGGATTGTCGTCGACCACATTCGCGAACTATGTTCGTCGGATAAACGATGCAATTGGAAGAAAAGCGACAGCGGAAGCTGTAAATAAAACGAGGGAATGCCTGATACGCAGTTCTGTGACACGCGTTATCACCGGACTTCTCAATCTGAGTCGCCTGAAAAAACAGGTTGGATCTTCGATGGGCATTGAGTCTAGTGCGAGAGTAATCGATTACCCTGTCGACTTATCGCTTGAAGAACAGATCTGACAAAATCAGGTTCTCAATGACTGTGCGGAGTTTGTATTCCTCTTTCTGACTCGCGACCGTGATGGCATTGATCTGTGCTGTATCATCGATTGTCATGACTCTCCGCAGAGCATAGGTTGCGAGTTGTTCGACGAAGGCTTCGGCGAAGCGGTCGGTGTCTTGAGCGAGTAATTGTTTGAACTCCTCCGAGCCGTTGTAAGAACGGCCATCCATCAGTTGGCCACTGGCGTTGACGGGGGGGGAGATTCCTTGTCCTCCCGGCACTTGTTCGCTCGTTCGCCAGCGGCCAATGGCGTCGAAGTTGTCAAAGGCAAAACCCAGCGGGTCGATCTTCTGATGGCACGAAGCGCAGGTGGCATGCGTGGCATGGGATTCTAGCTGCATGCGGATCGTAGCCTTCGGTTGGTCGCTGGGAGTCGGTGCGAGCGGCTCGACGTTGGGCGGAGGTGGAGGGGGAGTGCGGCCAAAAACAGCTTCTGAAACCCAAACGCCGCGATGCACCGGGCGATGCCGCGTGCCATCCGATGTCAACGAGAGAATCGATGCCTGCGTCAGTAACCCGCCGCGATGCTCCTCGGGGCGGAGCAACACTCGCTGCAGGCTGCTGACCTCTGGACGAGGCAATCCATAGTGCATGGCCAGTCGCGGATTCATCATCGTCCAATCCGAAACCAGGAATTCCCGGAGCGGCAGGTTCTTGGAAAACACTTCACCGAAATAGCCAGTTGTCTCCTGCACCATGCTCTGTTCGAGCCACTTGTCGTAGTCGGGGAAGAGACTCGCATCGGGTGGGAACGCTCCAACACGGTGCAGCTGCAACCACTGGCGAGAAAACGATTCCGTGAAGCGACCGATCTTGGGATCGGCAAGCATCCGAGTCAGCTGCGCCCGCAGAACTTCTGGACGATGGAGCGTCCCTTGCTGAGCGAGGCCGTACAGTTCGTCGTCCGGCATCGAACTCCACAGGAAGTAGGACAGCCGGGAAGCAAGTTCCCAATCGTTGACGGTGTCACGTCGTAGCGAGGGCGAACCCTCTTCCAGGTAATAGAAGTTCTTGGAGGACAACACGGCGACCATGGCCGCCCGATACGCGGAACGGAAAGTCTCTCCGGCAGCGACTTCGCTTTCGATCAGTTGGATGTAGCGATTTAGGTCCGCATCGGTTACGGGACGCCGCCAGGCCAGAGTCACAAATCGGTTCAGGCTCTCGCGGGCTGCCTTCAGGTCGTCAGCCTGAGCGGGGATCAGTCCTGCACGTTTCTTCTGATCCGATGCAGGAAGTATCGGACCCTCGGTCTCCACCCAATCGACAATCAGCAGCGGAAAGATCGATTGCCCAGCGTCGTTGAACAGCCGGTAGGCGGTCGGCTGATTTGAGCGGCTGTCAGTGGTGTTCACAAATGGGAACTGAGAGACACTGGGAGTCTGACCGTCCGCCAACATCCCCGGGGATTCGTTCATCACATTGAACTGGCCTTCGGGGAGAAACGTCTCGATTTCAATGACCGTCGGCTTGTCTTCCGGAGCGTCAACATCCAGACCGACGATTGAGCGTTTTAATTGATGATGCCAAAGCGCGAGATGCGGTAAACGGCCTTTGAAGGAGGGCAGGGCACTGAGCCGAATCCGAATTCGGTACAAGCCGGGCATGCTGGCGGTGACAAGGTGCTGCCCATGCCCTGGCCAAAGGGGCCAGCGAACCGGACCGACCAGACCTTGCCCCGCGCTGGCTTCGCGGCGTGTCTTCTGTGAAGTCGGTTCCTGGTCGGGAAAGGCCCGTTCGAGGACCGTCTCAGCTGCTCGAAAGTAACGATCGACGTGCGACGGAGAGAGTGTCAGCAACGAACCGATGCGGTCGAAACCATGCCAGCGCGGATCTTCGTTAAACGCTCCCGGCAGGTTCACATCGAAGTAGACACCAAGCAGGTCGTAGACCGTGTGTCCGTATTCCTCACGGCTGAGACGGTAGTGCGAGACTGGCCCTCGCTGGGCCATCCTCGCGGCTTCGCCTTCCTGGATTCGCGTCGAGAGCCAATCGACAACTGCCCCCAGTTCTTGGGGTTTGGGCTGAGGTTCTTTCGTGGGCGGCATCTCGCCGGAGTTCAGCCGGAAGACGACTTCGGCCCATCGCTGCGCCGTGGCTTGATCGACGAATTCGCGAGGGAGAGTATCGAGCCGAAACTTGCCTTCCTGCTTCTGAGCGTTATGACAGCGCAGGCAATGGGTCTCAATAAACGGTAGGACCGATTGGTCAAATCCGGCTACTCCATCGGCGGCGTTCGCTTCTGTGTTCACTGCGAACAACAGTGCCCACAGCGAGAGTCTCATGACGAACATCGTCCCTCCAGTCGTCATTGGCCATGTTTCGCGAACGTCTTCGAGGGCGTGTCTGTCGGTCACCATATGGCTCCCACCGGCTTCGCCCCAGCGTGCTTCATCCGAACGCTATAGAGTGAAGTTTTCGCCGTGATGAACAGTGTCTTGTAGTCCTCGCCGCCGAAGTTGACGTTGGCGGGGCCTTCCGGGACTTCGATCTTCTCCAGCTGTTTGCCATCGGCGTTGTAAATAGTAACACCACCATGAGTCGTGTAGAGGTTGCCTAGCTCGTCAACGGTCATGCCGTCGCTTCCTTCCGAGATTGTGAAGAGCTTCTTGCCGAGTTGACCATCGTTATGAACCTCGTAGCAATGGACTCCGGCCGGGAAGTTGTGGAATGCCGGATCGGGATGCTTGGGATGTCCACCCGTGTCGGCGATGTAGAGGCGGCTTTCATCGGGCGAGAAGTTGATCCCATTCGGCATGGCCAGATCCTTGACGACAGGCTCGACCTTGCCCGTTGTCGGATCGAGCTTGAAGACCCAATGGCCGGGCAGTTCGCCGGGTCCGTTCAGTCCCCACGGCGGGTCAGTGAACCAGAGCGTGCCATCGGATTTCACCTCCACATCATTCGGAGAGTTGAATCGTTTGCCGTCGTATTTATCGGCCAGCACGGTGATAAAGCCATCCGCCTCGGTCCGCACAAGGTTGCGAGCGGCGTGCTGACAGGAGATGAGCCGCCCCTGAAGATCGAGGATGTTTCCGTTGGCTTGCTCGCAGGGACGAAACACCGACAGTCCGTCGCCTGCTTTCCACTGCATCAGTTTACTATTGGGAATATCAGAGAAGACGAGCGTCTTCTTCGCAGGAATCCACACCGGTCCTTCGGTGAATTTCATGTCGCCCGCGAGCTTCTGCACCTTCTCGCCGGGGGCGATCAGTGATGTTTTTTCGTCAGCGCGAGCCGAACCGGCGATCACGGCCAGCAGTAGAACGAGAGTGGTAAGAACAGACTTCATCATCGAGACCTCCAGCGGTACAAGGGACGTTGCTTCAGGGTCAGAGGAGTTTTCACGGCAGGCGAAACAGGGTCGATCGCTGCTGCTCTTCCATCGTCTTGACTCGCTCTTCCGACGGCATGGTCACGAAGAGCCAGTCGTGGCACTTCACGCGAACGACTCTACCGGGACGGTAACCATCCAGTAACTCGGTGAACTTCATGCGGACCTGAATGCCACTGCTGCCGGAGGGTGGGTTCTCGGATTCCTTCCACTCGATTACCTGGCCGATCTTCTTGTCACTGCGGTGAAACCACGTGCGCAGAGACTTCTCAGCCACAGCGACACCGAAGCCTTTGTCCTGCGTCGCTTTCAACTCAGCATACAGCGAAGGGTCCATGCCGCCGAAAAGCGTCAGCGTGATGATGCCCCCGCCGTAGTCATTGTCTTCCACAGAGTCGATCCAACCGGGAAGCCAGCGCTGCTTCTGATACTTCACATGACGGCGGCGCTGGAGATCGGTCGCGAACTTCCTACTTTCGTCGTCGAGCCAGAGTTCCGAGACGGTGAATTCCCTGTCTCGCCAACCGGGTGACCAGCCCAGGTTGAACTGCACGATTTGGTCTGGGGCGATATCAGTCAACTCGACCAGCGTGTGGCCTTTCCAGACTTTGGTGAGGTCGTCGATATCAAAGGTGGAGGGCGTATTGATGCCGTCCTGGGCCATCTGGCCTGCCGGGGCGACATGGATTTTCCCCTTCTTGGAATCAATCGAGACCACCTTCCAGCTCTGACCGCGACGCTGATAGAAGCTGAAGTCGTCTTCCAGCGACACCGCATGATTCTGCTTGATTTCGTACCGCTCCATGTCTTTGGGTAGCGGCGGGATCGTGGCTTCTTCTCCAACTGGAGGCAGGTAGAAGTAACCGTGGACGTGAGTCCCGAGCGGGATGTCTCGTAGTTCAGCGGGAGCGCCGTTGAACGAGAGCATTCCATAGGGGAGCATCGCGAAATAATGCAGCGGCCCGCTGTGATAGCGATCGTGAGGCTCATTGCCATCCAGCCGCAAGCCCCCCCGGCGATTGACCGGGTCGATAATAACCAGCTCGCCTGCGAGGTACGTGCCGGTGTTCGGTGGCGGAAACTCGCCAGCCTTTGGGACGGGGTGAGCGGATTCCTGCGCAGTGGCAGGATCAAGGAGCAGACAGCACACAGCGGAACAAACGATCGACAGCAACCAGGAACGACGCATCACGACAACACCTCTGAGATCGTGTCGTTGCTGTCGGCGAATCTTTCCGTGGGGACATCCATCTTCTGAGCCATCGTCAGCAGCAAGTTACTGAGGTGTGCCTTGCTGTTCACGGGGCTGTGGCAGATCGCATAGTGTTTGCCCGGAGTGTCGAGGTCATACGTGTAGCCTTCCGGCTTCGAGATCGCGTTGTAGTCAATGTGTCGACCGTGCTTGATCCCCAGTCCACCGCCGCCCGCGAAGATGAGCGGTAGGTTCGCATTGCCGTGGCTGTGACCGAAGGCCATGCCACTGCCGTAGAGGGCCATCGTCGAATCGAGCAACGGTCCATCCGCGTCCTGCACCTGGCTCAGTCGGTCGAGGAAGTAGCTGAACTGCTGAATGTTGAACGTGTCACTCGCCGTCAGATCCTGCATCAACTTAGGATTGGCGTTGTGGTGAGAGAGCGAATGGCGATCCTGCTTCACGCCGATTTCCGGGACCGATGGGCCAGTGCCTTCGTTGCCTGTGCTGAAGGTTGCTACGCGAGTCATGTCGGTCTGAAACGCCAGAACGATAATGTCGTACATCGTGCGCAGATACTCGCCGAGTCGTTCGAGGGAGATATCGCGATTGAGCTGCGACTCGACTGCCGGATCCACTTTGGGCCGAGGTGTATCGAGCCACTTGTCGGATCGCTCCGTGCGAATCTCCACTTCGCGAACCGAAGTCAGATACTGCTCCAGACGGCCGCGATCCTCTTTCCCGAGTTGATCACCCAGAGACTGAGCTTCGCCCAGAATCGCGTCGAGAATGCTGCCGCGACGTTGCAGGCCCCGCCGCTGCTTGACAATGCCGCCTTGTGGTTCCGTGAACATGTCTCGAAACACGACGCTGGGATTGCCTTGAGCCGGCAGGCCAATCCCATCGGCTGTACAGGCGAGGGAGTGTCCCTGATTACTCATCTCGATTGACGAGTAGCGGGTGAGCGGCGCGGTGACCTGCGTCATCAGCTGGTCGACTGAGATCGTGTTTCGTTCCGATTGCCCGATCTTGCCGCCAGTGAGCCAGATACTGCTGCAGTTATGGTGATGTCCCAAGCCATGCGGGTGATGGAGCCCGCTGATCGGCGTGAGGCTCGCGCGATGTTTCTCTAGCGGCAGGAGAGACTTGGAAAACTGGTAATCCGCACCGGCCTGCTTGATCTGGAAGTCGAGCGTATTCACGCCGTTGGGCAGATAGATGAAGACGCTTCGTTTGGCACGCGTCCGGGTTTCTGCAGCGGCCAGCGGTTGCATGCAGTCAAGCAGAGGGAGCGCGACAGCAACTCCGAGTCCTCGCAAGAAGTGTCGACGGTGAAGCAGCCGTCGTTTCGAGAGGAAGTGAGCCATTTCCAATTCTCCTGTTCGAGATGATCATCAGTACGACATGCTAGCCAGATTTCGCCACGAAGAACGGATCATCGCTCATCCAAACTGTTGATTCGTGCTTCGGGCGGCAGTTTGACGTTTGGGAAACTGTTGGGGCGAAATCGAATGATTCGTCCCGCACGATAGCCTTCGAGCAGACGGCTGAATTGTACACGCAGTTGCAATCCACTGCTGCCGGGCGGGGGATTCGGGGAGTCTTTGAAGTCGAGTACCGGGCCGTTCCTTGAATCGTGCTCCTGCCACCAAGTGCGAAGCGTCCATTCGGCAGCTGCCATCGAGGCACCTCCGCCGGGCTTGGCCTCGGCCCGAGCAGCATCGTACAGCGTTTGATCCATTCCGCTGAATAAGGTGACCGAGACAATGCCGCCACCGCCTGGCTGATGCTCCACATGATCGACCCAGCCTGGCAGCCAGCGAGTCCGCATATGGCGAATATGGACCTGCCGTTGCACCTCGCGGGCCACATCTCGACTTTCCGGGTCAATCCAGACATCGGCGACGTGGAACATTCCGTTCTTCCATTCAGGAGCCCAGGTCAGATTCAACTGCACACTTTGGTCGGGTGCCAGATCCTTGAGTTCTCCAAACGCACGTCCGTTCCAGACTCGCGTACTGCGATCGATTTCAAACACACAATCGCCCGTCAATCCTGCGGAGGATGGCTGTCCTATTGAGCTGACATTCAGCGTCCCCTTGCTGATATCAACAGCTGTGAGTTTCCAAGACTGCCCCTGACGCTCATAGAAGCTGAAGTCGTCTTCCAGAGTCAGAGCCTGATTCTGTGCGGGAACATACTTGGACTGGTTTTTCTCGATCGGTGGGTATGCGGTAATCCCTTCAGCAGGCAACAGAAATGTGCCATGCAGCAGAGTGCCAATCGGAACGTCGCGAAGTTCTGCTGGTGCTCCGTGATAACGCACGGTTCCATACGGCAGCATCGCGAAGCGATGGCTCGGAGCGGAGTGATAGCGACTATCGTCATTGTCACCGACCAGCCGGATCGCACCGCGTCGATTGACATGATCGACCGACACCAATTCTCCCGCCAGGGCCACACCCGTGCCGAGTGCTGGAAACGTTCCAGGCTTGGGCACGACATCGGTCTCTGCGGCATGAGATGGTGACGCGTCATTCAGTAACGGCAATGCAACCGCCATCCCAAGCGATTGCAGGATGCGACGACGGCTCACAGTGTGATTCATGTTGACTTCGTGCATGTGGGCGACTTCGTCCTTCTCGATCAGCGCTTTTGGAACAGGTCGGACAGGATCAGGTTCTCGATCAATGAGCGGAGCTTGTAACCTTCCGGCTTGCTGGCAGCTGCGATGGCCTTGATCTGCGGGGCATCGTCGATCGTCATCACACGTCGCAAGGCATAGGTGGCGAGCTGTTCGACAAACGCCTCGGCAAAATGATCGAGGTCCTGCAGCAAGAGATGTTTGAACTCGTCTGGTCCTTGGAATTGCTGGCCCTGGAGGAGGACGCCGCTGGCATTCACCAGTGGATTGCTGCCTTGGCCGGTGGCCACATGCTCTTGCGTTCGCCAGCCACCAATGGCATCAAAGTTTTCGAAGGCAAAGCCGAGCGGGTCGATCTTCTGATGACACGAAGCACACGTGGAGTGCGTGGCGTGTGCTTCGAGTTGCATTCGGATTGTGGCCTTGGGTTTGTCGCTGGGTGTCGGGGCCAGCGGTTCAACATTTGGCGGTGGTGGCGGGGGAGTTCGACCGAAGATCGCCTCCGACACCCACACTCCGCGATGCACTGGGCGATGACGCGTCCCATCCGAGGTAAGCGAAAGGATCGCGGCTTGTGTCAGCAGTCCGCCGCGATGATCCTCGGGCCGCAGCTTGACCTTCTGGAGGCCAGTGGTGGCAAGCGGCGGGAGTTGGTAATGGGCTGCCAGTCGCGGGTTCGCCATCGTCCAGTCTGAGGAAATGAACTCGCGCAGCGAAAGATTCTGCGAGTCAACCTCATTGAAGAACGCCAGCGTCTCCAGGGACATACTTGTTTCCAGCCATTTGTCGTAGCCGGGATAAAGTCCCGGATCGGGCGGAAACATGCCGACGCGATGCAGTTGCAGCCACTGCTTCGGGAACGACTCCGTGAAACGACGATACTTCGAGTCCGCCAGCATCCGCCGGGTCTGTGATTTCAGTCCGTCCGGATGAGCGAGTGAACCGGCTTGGGCGGCCGCCAGCAGTTCGTCATCGGGCATTGAACTCCAGAGAAAGTACGACAACCGTGAGGCCAGTTCCCAATCGTTGACCGTGTCGCGTTTCTGACTGACGGAGCCCTCTTCGAGGTAATAGAAGTTTTTCGACGTGAGGACGCCGACGAGCGCAGCTCGATAAGCCGTGTCGGGGGTTTCACCCGCCTGGAGTTCGCTCTCGACGATCGTAACGTAGCGATCGACTTCGGCATCGGTCATGGGGCGTCGCCACGCGCGACTGGCGAATCGCTTCAGTTGAGTCCGCATCTCGCCTGGGTCGATTTTCATCGCGGTGATATTTACGGGAAAGACATCCGAGCGTTTCTTTTGTTCCTCGTCGGTGATGATCGGACCTTCCCACTCGATCCAGTCAATGAGCAACATGGGGTAGATCGGCTCACCAGTATCCGTGAAGAGCAGATAGCCGGTTGGATTGATCCGGCGCATGTCGCGCGTGCTGGTAAAGACACTGCCGCCAGCATGCAGAATGTTGGCCGTGTGATCCCCTTCACCTTGCTGCTTAAATGCACCGGCAACTTCATTGATCAAACTTAATCCCCCGGGCGACAACGCGGATTCAAATTCGACGAGGATCGGCTTGTCTTCCGGAGCAAGAATGTCTTGGTCGTAGATCGACTTCTTCAACTCCTGATGCCAAATCGAAAGGTGTGGTGCCGGTCCTTGTGGCGGTTGAAGACCGCTTAATTGAATGCGAACTCGATAGTTTCCTGGCTGCGAGATGTTCATCAAATTCTCCCGACGGCCGGGAAAGACCTGCCAACGAACGCTCCCCGTGATCTTTTGCTCGGCCAGTAGTATCTCGTGTCCCTGGTTGGCGTCGCGACGAACAATGGCAGACTTCGTGGGCTGATCCGGGAAGGCGAGATTGAACGACTTCTCAGCGGCAAGGAAGTAGCGGTCGACATGCGATGGGGAGAGCGAGAGCAACGCGCCGATGCGATTGAAGCCATGCCAACGCGGGTCATCGTTGAACAGTCCGGGCTGGTTGACATCGAGATAGACGCCAAGCAGATCGTAGATCGTGTGTCCGTACTCCTCGCGACTCAGTCGGTAGAGCGACACCGGCCCACGCTGGGCCATTCGCGACGATTCGCCCTCCTTGATCCGTGTCGACAGCCAATCGACGACCGCGCCGAGTTCTAAAGCCTTCGGTTGTGGTTCGTTCTTGGGCGGCATCTCACCGGAGTTCATCCGAAACACGATCTCGCCCCAGCGCTGA
>Ga0114966_10006129_pt1 | contig 10069 bp, 10 predicted proteins | sample M_130207_XF_Meta_FD_87029 | JGI IMG/M metagenome (GOLD analysis project Ga0114966, IMG submission 87029) | Freshwater microbial communities from Lake Montjoie, Canada to study carbon cycling - M_130207_XF_MetaG | ecosystem: Environmental > Aquatic > Freshwater > Lake | place: Lake Montjoie...
ACCACGGCACGGTGTCCAGCACACTTTGTCCAGCCGAACACGCGCGCCAGCACGCGGTCGTGGCGATTGATCTCAAGCTGCGAGAAGCGATTGGCCCCACACCACAGGCTGACCGGAAACTGCTCGATGAGCATGACCGGGGCAAAGCCTCGGTTAGAACCCGGTGGTGGCGGTGAGCAGGCTGTGCTGCAGCGCGAAAGCCGATAGCGTTGAGCATGCGCTGCATGAGCGCCAGACCACCCCAAGCGCTCACCGCTTTGCCGCTGCAGTGGGGAGATGACTCGGTGGCCGTCGCACCCATGGCGTAATTGTTCCAAAAAAACAAGGAAACTCATTGTATTTCAATAGCTTGCTCTAATGGGTTTCATTAGAAATTCATCACATGCTCACGATGACAGATGTGCAAAACGACCTAATGGATAATCTCGGATAAAACAAGTGTAGCGTGTCATGACAGCCCAAGTCCGCGCCATCGGGCAAGCTATAATTAGAAAATGACAGACAGCTTGCTAAGCGCGCGCGCCGCACGCCGTTTTCTCGATGAATACTGGCGGAAGAAGCCCAAGCTTGCGCGCAATCAAGTGTCCGGTCTGGACGCATCCATAGATCGCAAAACACTGATCGAACTTGCTTGCCGCGACGACGTGGAGTCCCGTCTTGTCATCGGCGCGCGCCGCGACTGGAGCCTGCAGCACGGCCCATTCCGGAAACGGGATTTCACGCGATTGCCGTCCCGCAACTGGACGTTGCTGGTCAATGGCGTCGAAAACCACATACCTGCCGCACGCGCATTACAGATGCGGTTCGGCTTCATACCTTACGCCCGCCATGATGACGTCATGGTGAGTTACGCAGCCCCCGGTGGCGGCGTCGGACCACATTACGACAGCTACGACGTATTCCTGCTGCAGGGAACCGGCCGGCGGCGCTGGCAAATCAGCCATCAGTCCGATCTCGCGCTGATAGATGGCGCGCCTCTCAAGATACTTAGACGCTTTCGCGCACACCGCGAGTGGGTGCTGCAATGCGGAGATGCGCTCTATCTGCCCCCCAACCATGCGCATCACGGCGTTGCGCTTGACGAATGCATCACCTGGTCGATAGGCTTGCGTGCGCCCAGCCAGCAGGAAATGGCCGCGCGGTTTCTCGATTACCTGCAGGATCGTCTATCGCTTACGGGCAGCTACGACGACCCACAACTTCAAGCGCAACGACATCCGGCGGAGATTGATTCCGATATGCTGAGCCAGATCAGATCTATGATAGACGGCATACGCTGGAGCAACGCGGATGTTCAGCGCTGCCTCGGCGAGTATCTGACCGAGCCGCGATCCAGCGTCGTATTCAAACAGGAACGCAGCATGCCGTCTCGCAGGTTTGCGGGTGCCGTCGCGACGCGCGGCGTAAGTCTAGCTCTGAAAAGCCGCATGCTGCTGTGTGCCGGCATGATATTTATCAATGGCGAGACCGTGACGCCAAGCACGACGGCGCGCACGGCGCTGCGGGAACTTGCCGATCAGCGCAGACTTCGTCCGGGTGCGCGCCTGGCCGCGGATGCGCGCGAGATACTCTACCAGTGGTATCGAGCAGGATATGTTGTTCTTGGTGAGTAGTGCAGTGGGCAGTTATCAAGAATAGACCACGTCCCGGGTGTTACGACTTACCGCTTACCAATCACCATTTACCACTTACCATACGCGCAACCATGGAACCGGTCCCGCCAGAACGCATGCCCGGTGAGCGCAAGCTCGAAGGCCTGGTCGCGTACGACGCAGCGCTTGATGAACTGATTGCAAACACGGATCAGACTCTACGCATATTCGACCGGAAGATCGGTCGCGCCTTCAATACCGTGCAACGATACGATCTGTTGCGACGAATGCTGTTGCCTGGCCGCACGCGCCGTGTCTTGATCGTGTTACACGAGACATCCAACATCGTGCGTGACTGCCCCCGGCTGATGTTGCTGCTGCGACAATTCAGCCACAACGTTTTTATTCACCAGACGCAGTCCGCCGCGCGCAGCGTTTACGATCCGTTTGCGATCGGCGATGACACGCGTTTTGTGCGCCGTTTCCATTATGATGATGTACGCGGCGCCGCGACCATAGGAGACGTCGCCTATACGAGCCTGTTGCTGCGCCGGTTTGAAGAAATCTGGGGCGTATCCACGCCTGCTATTTCGGCAACTACCATAGGCCTCTGACATCGCCGATCGACGGGCTGGAAATCGTGTGTGAATCGGCATATAATTCCCCTCCATGGCTGGTTAGCTCGAAGACCGGCCGGACCAGCGTTCCGGACTAAATCTAAATCTAAAGCTAAAGGAAAAATAATGAATCGTTCACTTCTAATTGCTGCACTCGTAGCAGTCGGCTTGACCGCCTGCGGTGAAAAACCTGCGCCGACTCCGGCACCCGCTGCTGCTCCGGCACCCGCTGCTGCTCCGGCAGCTGCTCCTGCTCCGGCGGCTGATGCTGCCAAGGATGCAGCCAGCGACATGGCGAAAGCGGCTGACACCGCCAAAGGTGCGGCCAGTGATATGTCCAAAGCGGCCGATGTCGCGAAAGACGCAGCTGCTGGCGCCGCATCTGGAGCCAAGTCAGGCGCAATGGACGCAATGAAGAAGTAAGAATTCTTCATGCTCGAAAAAGCCAGCCTGCGGGCTGGCTTTTTTATTTATATTTCAATAACTTAAAAATTCACTACGCAACCTGACGCCACGCAAACCCATCGGCCTGCGTGGCGATGCCGATCCAATCCTGCGTACAGTTCAGCGCTCCGGCCAAGGCTGCGCCCGCCAACTCCGGCGTGTTATTGCTCAGGCTCAGGTGCGCGGCCACGAGATGCTGCAAACGGCTGCAGTCTATGCTTTCAAGCAGGCGTGCGGCGGCTGTGTTGTCGAGATGACCAAAACTTCCGGAAATGCGCTGCTTCAGTTGCCGCGGATAGCTGCTTTTCCCGAGCATTTCAAGATCGTGATTGCATTCCAATATCAGCGCATCCAGTCCGCTCAAAGTGCTGCGCATGTGCGGGGTAAGTGAACCCGCATCGGTGAGCAACCCGACCCGCGCGTTGCCGTCTCCGAAAACAAACTGCGCGGGCTCACGTGCATCATGTGGCACGGTATAGGGCTCGATGGCAATGGCGCCAACGGAAAAGCGCTGATGGCAATCGAACACTTCCACGCCGACAGCCGAAAACTGATCTTGCGCTGCCTGCAGGGTGCCATAGGTCAGCCACACCGGCACACCGAATTTACGCGCAAACCGGCCCGCGCCGCCGACGTGATCGTCGTGTTCATGAGTAATCAGCACCGCGCTTACAGACGAAGGCTCGATGCCGTTACGCTCGAGGCGAGCGATGGTCTCCTTCAGCGTAAATCCGCAATCAGCGAGTATCCGGGTGCTGCCCACCTCGACCACCAGGCAGTTGCCTTCGCTGCCGCTGCCCAATGACGCAAAGCGCATCGTCGCGGTTATCCCGCGAATGACAACAAACCGCAACTCCCCGGGCAAACCCTCCGGCGCTGTGCAATGCAGGATGCGCTGGTCAATCCATCAACCCCGCATCTTGCCTGCTCATTTCAGCTGCTCGTATAGCAGGGAGAGGATACGTGTCGCGGCATCGGACTTCTCCCTGGCACCGTCCTTGCTGAGCACGTTGATCTGGCTCGTGGTATCCGCATCCTTGACCTCAATGCGATATTGTTCACGGCTCGGCGGTTTCTCGCTCTTGCTGAATGGATTGAGCTTGGAGAAAAAGTCTTTCGACTGCGCATTTTTGTCACCGACGTCGGAATCGACGTAACGCACGAAATAGATGCCCTTCGACCGGTCGCGGTCCTCGACCGTGAATCCGACGCGATCCAGCGCCAACCCGACGCGCCGCCATGCACGATCGAATTGATCGTCCACCGATAGCGTCCCCGAGCCATCCGCGGCCTTGCGCAGCGTCGCGCGCTCCACCGTGGCAGCAACCTTCGCCGATGTGTCCACCTTGGCCTGCTCCTGCTTTACGCCGAAACGCGCCATCAGTCTGCTGAGCATCTCGGCTTCCAACCCCGGATCGGACGGTACCGCTTTCCAGACAGATCGGCTGCTGCTGCTCTCTGCTACCGCTTCCAACATGCCACGATGGCTGATATATATTTCCATGGTACCCGGGTCCGTACCACGCTCCAGCCGAGTCCTGAACTTGACGCGCTCCCCGGCCCCGACCGGCCCGGCGGTCGTAATTCTGGTGTTACCCAACGCTCGGTTGATCATGCCGCGTATCTTGTTGTCGTCGGGAAGCTTGGGGCGACTCTCCGCCCAGTCCGTCTCCATGACACCGGCTTCTTGATTTTCACTAAACAGGATAAAGCCGGCATCCTGCCAATAGTCCCGGACCGTATTCCAGACCGCGCCGGAATCGCCTTTTACCACGAGCCAGCGCTGACTGCCGTTGCGCTCCAGGCGCACGCCTTCTGGCGTCAGCAGGATGGCCGCTGGCGCAGCACCAGGTGCGCGTTCCTTGTTGTACGCGGAATATGTCGCCGGCCCCTTGGCATTGCCATCAGGCACCACGAACGTAACGCTGGCACTGGGCCGCGTCAGGTCGGGCGGAATCTCCAGCGGCTGCAATTTCCCGGCATTCTTGTACTCGACCTTGTCGCTTTCAAGGAGATTTCCAAGGCCACCGCCGCACGCCGCGAGAGCGAACGATAATATCGACACCAAGACAAATCTCAATCGCAGGGTTCGCATGATCTCTCCTTTCATAACCGGATGCCCGCCTGGAGCATGGCTGTGCGCACGCGCTCATGACAACTGTCCACCAGCGGCGTCAGCGGCAGGCGTATACCCGGCTTGATAAGCTTCATTTGATTGACTGCCCATTTAACGGGAATCGGATTGGCTTCGACAAACAGATTGCGGTGCAGCCCAAGCAGTTGATTGTTGATGTCGCGCGCGCGCGCGACATCGGACTTCAGTGCCGCCATGCACATCTCATGCATCAGGCGCGGCGCGACATTGGCGGTCACCGAAATCACACCGCAGCCGCCCAGCAACATCATCGCCAGGCCGGTCGCGTCGTCACCACTGTAGAGGGCAAAATCGGCGGAAACCTGACGCAACAGGTCAGAGGCGCGCTCGAGATTCGCGGTTGCGTCTTTCAGTCCGACGATATTCGGAATCCGCGCCAGCCGCAGCATGGTGTCGTTGGACAAATCGGCCACCGTGCGCCCCGGCACGTTGTAGACGATCATCGGCATATCGACAGCCTCCGCAATGGTGCGAAAGTGCCGATACAAGCCTTCCTGTGTCGGCTTGTTGTAGTACGGGACAACCGATAAGGTCATGTCGGCGCCTGCCTTGCGCGCATAGTCCGAAAGCTCAACGGCCTCGCGTGTCGAATTGGCGCCGGTGCCCGCGATGATGGGAACCCGGTGCTTTGCGTGTTCGGCGGCGGTTTTGATCAACAGGTGATGCTCGTCAAAATCCACGGTTGGCGATTCACCGGTGGTACCTACCACGACGATGCCGTCCGTACCCTCTGCGATGTGCCAATCGATCAACTTGCGAAACGCATCGAGATCGAGGCTGCCATCGTCCTGCATGGGCGTGACTATCGCCACCAGGCTACCCTTCAGCATCGCCATCTATTTGATTTTCCGTGAAATTTATCTAACGCCGGAAATTTCCGACGGCATATTTTACCGCATTCATCCACGCCTAACGATAATACTGTGACCCGCGCCCACTCTTAGCGTTCAATGTTTCACATTGCCGTTATGGCGCAATCGCGCAGATGCGCTGCACCATCGCTGGTTTCGGTGCATCAACATAGACGTCCTCATAGGCCACGACGCGCAACCGATCTCGCACCAGTGCAAGCAGTTCGCCAGCCTGAAGCAGGAAATCGGGACTACGCGGGCGTCCGTAGCGTTCGTTGCCGACCGCAAACGTCTCATAGAGCAATACGCCCTGCGTACTCAGCGCGGCAAGCAGGTGCGGGAATAATGGCCGGTGCAGATAATTGGCAACGACGATGGCGTCGAATCGACGATCCCTATAAGGCCACGGCGCGCTTTCAAGATCGGCGGCGCGCACGGTCACCCCGGCGACACCTTCAAGATCACGCAGTGCCACGCTGTCGCGGTCAACCGCCTCCAGTCGCAGCGACATTGCGGCAAGATAGTGCGCGTGCCGCCCGTGGCCGCACGCAATGTCGAGAACCGACCCGCCAGCGCGGATCAGCGGCGCGTATCGGCAGATCCAGGGGGACGGCTGGTCCAGTCAATCCACCCGAAAGTTCTTGAACTGCCACGGATCAGACGTATCGACGTCCTCGGGAAACAATTTGCCGCGGTCGTCGAGCGGCGTCCAGTCACTGTATGTGCCCACGACATTTCCGAGATAAGGATTCGCGATCTCCAGTACGCGCTGAAAATCCAGGTCATCCGGATCGCATACCCCGCGTTGCGGATTCTCGATCGCCCAGATCACGCCCGCCATCACACCCGCGGCGACCTGCAAGCTGGTTGCATTGTTATAGGGTGCGAGCTTGCGCGCCTCGTGTATGGAGAGCTGCGAACCATACCAGTATGCGCCCCGCGCATGCCCCATCAGCAACGCGCCCAGTTCATCGACGCCGTCGTAAATCTCGTCCATCAGGATGCGCTTGTTCTCCGGCTGCGCCCAGTTCTTGCCCGCATACTCATGGAGTGACAATACGGTATTGTCGCAAGGATGGTAGGCGTAATGACAGGTGGGGCGATAAACGACCTTTTTCCCGGCGCGCACGGTGTAAAAATCAGAGATGGAAATCGCCTCGCCGTGGGTAATCAGGTAGCCGTGGTACTGTCCTTCCATCGGTGTCCATGATCGCACACGCACCGAAGCGCCGGGGCGGGTCAGATATATCGCGGCCTTGCTGCCAAAGCGATGCTGTTTGGCGTCGCGCGGGAAATGCTTCTCGTGCGACCCCCAACCGAGCTCGCACGGCTGCGAACCTTCGCCGACGAATCCGTCCACCGACCACGTATTGACGAATTCGAGGCGGCGTTTACCGGGAATCGCGACTTGCGTATCGCGCTCGGAGCAATGTATAACCTTGACGCCAAGTTCCATGGCCAGTTTCGCCCAATCAGCCTTGGTTTCAGGCTTGGCCGCGCGCTTCCGGATATCGCGTGAAAGATTGATCAGGGCCTGCTTTACCCAGTGCGATATGAGGCCAGGATTGGCGCCGTGCGTGGGTATCACCGTCGGTCCGCCATTCGGATAGCGCGTGCGCAGCTTCATCACCGCCTCGCGCAGGCCGTAATTGGAACGATGCGATGCCGACACACTGGTATCCGTATAACCGCCCAGCCATGGCTCTATGCAGGTATCAAGATACATTACGCCGCGCTTGTGACAATACTCTATCAATTCGACGCTCGACACCTCGACTGAAAGATTGAGCAAAAAATCCCCCTTGGCGAGCAAAGGGTCGAGAACGGTGCGGTAATTTTCACGCGTCAACGGCTGCACGGTGAATCTGATATTGAAATGCTTCGCCTCTTCAATGCCGCGCGTATCCCCCGTTACGATGCGTATGCGTTCACGCGGCATGTCGATATGCCGCAGCAGCAGCGGCAACGTTCCCTGCCCCACGGATCCAAATCCCACAATAACGAGGCGCCCGGAAAATTCGACGTGTTTTTTTTCAATCATAGGTCGTGTGCTCGCGATACGTGATTTGCGGCGCCGAGTTTAGCATTTTTGACTTGCATCGAGATCAAACGGCTACAAGCGTGATGTGCGCCGCGCGTATATCCACGATTCCGTTCAGTGGCTACAATTCGCCACATGCTACAGTGGCTCAATCCCGATGATCCTTTTCCGAGCGTGGAGCGTGCGCTCCATGAGCCCAATGGACTGCTCGCGGCCGGCGCGGACCTGTCGGTATCCCGCCTGATAGATGCATACAGTCGGGGGATTTTTCCGTGGTTCAACTCCGGCCAGCCCGTGCTCTGGTGGAGCCCCGATCCGCGCATGGTCTTGTTTCCGCGCGAGCTGAAAGTATCGCGCTCACTGCGCAAAGTGCTGCGCAACCGCGAGTACGAAGTGCGTGCGGACACGAGTTTCGAAGCGGTCATGCAGGGGTGTGCACAACCACGGCCATCGCAGGACGGCACCTGGATCAGCGCCGACATGATCGCCGCCTATTGCACGTTGCATCGCATGGGCATCGCGCACTCGGTCGAAACCTGGATTGATGGCGAACTCGCCGGCGGCTTGTACGGCATTGCGATCGGCGGGGCATTTTTCGGGGAATCCATGTTTACCCGCATCGCCGATGCGTCAAAAATTGCATTTGTGCATCTGGTGCGGCAAATCGAGCGCTGGGAATTCGGCGTCATAGACTGCCAGATGCGCACGCACCACCTTGCCTCCCTCGGCGGCCGCGAAATCTCGCGCGCTGACTTTGTATCCAAACTGGGATACTTGGTAAACTGCGGCGGTGTAATCGGCGAATGGAAACTGGACCATGACCTTGCTCGGTGATCTGCCGTTGTCGATTGTGCAGTTTTATGCCACGGCACCCTATCCATGCAGTTACCTGCCTGACCGTATGGCACGCTCGCAGGTTGCAACCCCCAGTCACCTGATTGACGGGCCGGTTTACGGCGAACTCGTCAAGGCGGGCTTTCGCCGCAGCGGTGCATTCACATACCGCCCCTACTGCGAACTATGCCGCGCCTGCGTCCCCGTGCGGATCGCGGTCGAGGACTTCGCGCCCAATCGCACGCAACGACGCGTGTGGCGCACGCACGCGACCCTGACCGTCGAAGTCGTGGAACTCAAGTACAACCCGGATCATTATGCGTTGTATCTGCGTTATCAATCGACGCGCCATGCCGGCGGCGGCATGGATCAGGACAGTCGCGAGCAGTACCGGCACTTTCTGCTGCAAAGCAATGTCAACTCACGGCTGGTCGAATTCCGGCACCAGGGTGTGCTGCACATGGTCAGCATCATCGACGAGTTACCGCGAGGACTATCGTCGGTCTATACTTTTTTCGATCCCGACATCAAGCCGGCAAGTCTGGGCACCTACAATATTCTGTGGCAGATAGATCGTTGTCTTAAACTCGAAATTCCATACCTGTATTTGGGTTACTGGATCAAGCAGAGCCGCAAGATGGCATACAAAAGCAACTTTCAACCGATGCAGGGACTCATCGGAGGTCAATGGCAGCCGCTGCCCCGTTCCTGAGCAGTCCGCACGCAACGGCGCGCTAACCGGATGATGTCTCTACAGGCGGATTCGTCCAGCGTTGAGCCAGCGTGTACCCTATCGCCATCAACGTCGGTCCTATGAAGATGCCGACGAAACCGAATGCGACCACACCGCCGAATACACCTATCAACACCAGGACAAATGGCAGGTTGCTGCCGCGACTGATCAACAGCGGCTTGATCACGTTGTCGATGCCGCTGATCAGGAAGAATCCCCACGCCGCCATGAATATGGCCCAACCCATCTGGTCCTGGTAGATAAGCCATGCGGTCGCGCCACCCCACAATAGCGGCGGCCCTACCGGCACAATCGACAATACGAATGTCAGGAACCCGAGCAGCATGGCACCCGGGATTCCGGCGATCAGAAACCCTATCAGGGCAAGCAGCCCCTGCGCGATCGCAGTGCCGACAAGACCATAAACCACACCCTGTATCGTTCCACCCACGGTAAGCATCAGACCTGGCTCCAGATCACCGGCAACGCGCTTCATTGCCGAACGCACCGACGTAACCAGAGCCTCTCCATCGCGATAAAAGAAAAAACCCAGAAACGACACGAGGCTCATTTCCAGCACGCCTTCGCCGAGCAGCAGTCCGAAATTGATCGCGCCCTGCTGTGCCGGGTGTGCGAGTTTCTGCAGTAGGTCGGCAAGCTTTTCCTTGCTCGACGCGACCTCTCTCCACCAGACATCCAGGCTGTCCCCCGCCAGCGGTATGGCGCGGACCCATTCCGGCAGCATCGGCAAGCCATGCACGAGCATGCCGCGCAACCACTCAATCAAGGGGCCGACCGCATC
>Ga0114966_10006130_pt1 | contig 10069 bp, 5 predicted proteins | sample M_130207_XF_Meta_FD_87029 | JGI IMG/M metagenome (GOLD analysis project Ga0114966, IMG submission 87029) | Freshwater microbial communities from Lake Montjoie, Canada to study carbon cycling - M_130207_XF_MetaG | ecosystem: Environmental > Aquatic > Freshwater > Lake | place: Lake Montjoie...
CGGCCTCTTGCTGAGCGCCGCATCAGCGCATACGCCCAAAACGAACCGACAAGTAGCGGCCGCCGCAGTCACTCAGGAGCAGGCGACGCTGACGGCACCTCCTTCAGCCCACCGTCGGCGGACAAAAAGATGCCGGCTAAGAACCCAAGCCCACGCCCGCGCGCATGCGCGCGGCGCAGGCACTCAGGAACGACGCACGCCCGATGTCAGTGGCGACCGCCCGGCTCATTGAAAATCGCGGCGTGATCACCATCGCAGCGATGTCACCTTTGGTCGTCATTGGGAAACAAAGCCCAGACCCGCTGGAACCATCTCCCCATTTTCCGCGGAGTGCGCGACAACACCGCAACCTGCCACGGTTCGATCGGTTCCTCCTCGTGGATTATTTTCCGCCCACGCACGTCGAGATGCCGCGGCCCTGATGGATCCCTTAAAACTGAAGCCAATACCAGTGGAGCTAACCAATGACCACACGCCGGTCTCATGATCCGAGATCGCCCCTCGTTAAACTCATGCTCGGCAGCGGTGAACCGACATGCCACCCCGTCATCGCCACTTGGGACGAGGTCTCCGCTTTGTGTCCGCCGACCTTTTATCCTACTTTTTCAAGGTATAAAGCACCACCTTCGACCGGTAGTTTCGTCGCGTAATACGTAAAAACAAGCTCGGTCGCGGACTTCGTTTAATGCTGAGTGGACCGCCAAATAGGACCGCCAAAATTTACCTTTTTAAGATCTTTCTTCTGGAATCAATTCTCGGAGGGTTTGAGTTCACAAAAAGTCGAGTGGTAAGACCGAAACGCTTTTCGACGGCTAAGTCCGACGGACTCCTTGGCGCAGGTTTCAGCGCATCCAAATAAAACCAGTCGCTGTCCCCTTAAATTTTATCGCCCGCAGTACACGTTAGCCGAAGTTTTCCTGCGGCTTCGCGGACCGCCGCGTGAAAATCATCGCCCAGCGCTCGCGAGGCGAGCTTGGTCGGGATGAATCGGGTCTTCTTCCGGCGGTTTGAAAGTGACGTTTGGTTTTGAGAGTATTCTTCCGAGGCTTCATTCAAAAAAGCTCTTCTTCGTCGGCTGATTTTTTTTCCCCTCGTGAACCGGCTTGAGCGGTAAAGGGAGAAAGGGTTGTCGGGTGGAACGGGGTGCGACAGGGTGCGCGGCATGAACCCCGTCGGGCAGCGCAAACGCCCACAGGCCGCCCACCACCGGCGATCAAGGGGCTCCACTGGGTTCCGATATGACCGCGCGAGGTGGTCGTTATGGGTCACCCTTTCGATGGCGAATACCGCCTTCCGACGGTTCGATTTTATTTTGCAAGATCGGTTGATTTTGACGCGATATTATCAACCGCGGGACAACCCGGCGGTTGAACCGCTCCGCTAAAATCAACCCGCCTGCTCGCGATTAATTTTAAAATCAGTCACGAGAAGCGTTGCACGCCACAAAGAGGCCCTTGTACAACTCGCGACTAAAGTAATCTGCTCAGATTAATGATCTCGGTACGATTGCGGCCAAGCACCCTGCCGGCTCAACTTTAAAAATTCCAAAAACATGAACCTCCGCAAGCTAGTCGTATTCATTGCCTCCCTCATTATCGCGGCGGCTGCGTCCGCTCAAAATCGCACGTTCACCAATATCTATGCATTCGGCGATAGCTTGAGTGACAGCGGCAATCTTTACGCGGCCACCAGCGCCCTCGGATCCGCTAGCCCTGGTGCGCCTTACTATCAGGGCAGATTCTCCAATGGTCCGGTTTGGGTCGAGCGCTTGGGTAATACGCTCGCCCTTACGGTCACCGCAGCCCCCACCGTGAAGACCAGCATGAATTTCGCCTTCGGTGGCGCGACCGCCGCGGGCACCAGCCCCCTCCCTCCTTCGCTCAGTGTGCAATTGGGGCTATTTCGGCAAAGGGCGATTACCCCGGGCGCGAACGATCTATTCACGGTGCTCGCTGGCGCCAACGATCTCATCCCGGTGCTCTCGGCCCCAACCAGCGCCGCCAACCCCACCCTTCTCGACGTGGCCGGCGTCGCCACTGCGCAGGTCGTCGCGATCAACGTCCAAGCGCTCGTCGGCCTCGGGGCAAAAAATTTCGTTGTCGCGGGCCTGCCGAATCTCGGGGCCACCCCTCGCGCCCTCTCCAGCGGTGGTCCCGGTGGTGGCGGCGCGACCTTTGGATACCAAGCTTCGACCGCTTTCAACCAAGAGCTTCGCGCCCGCCTGCAAAGCATCACGCAGTCGGCCTCCGATCTGAACCTCCTCTATGTTGACACCCAGGCCATCATCAATCGCGTCGTGCTCGACTACAAAGCGTTGGGATTCGCCAACGCCACCAGCGCCTACCTCGCACCGGCCGCCCAAGGCGGTGGCGTCGGCGATCCCAACACTTACGTGTTCTGGGACGACATTCACCCGACGGCGCGCTCGCACGCACTTCTGGCCAACATCATCACCGAGCAGTTAAACCCCGAGGGACCTCTCGGCTTCGCGGGCACCTTGGGAAATGGCGCCCTCGTGCTCCAGCACTTGGTGACCGCCAGCGTCGACGGTCGCACCAGCCAGATCCTCTCCGCGCTGCGTCCCAAGGATCGCGCCGATGTGTACACTCGTTTCAATTACGGCAATGGCGACCGCGCAGTCCAAGGGCGGCGCCCGCAATTGGATTACACCGCACAAATTGTCACGGCGGGCGTAGATCATCGTCTGGGCGAGAGCCTGTTCCTCGGAGGGGCCTTCAACGCGGGTCGGCTCAATGCCCAGATCGCCAGCAACAGCGGTGATTATACCTTCGAGGACACCGCGGGCCAACTCTACGCCATCTGGCACGGCGGCCCCGTGGCCCTGCAGCTCGATCTCGACTACGGACTGCTCAGCGCCAAGAGCATTCATCGAGCAACGGCGTTCGGCGGTTTTGCCACCACAGGGAAGACCACCGGTAACCATAGCGGCTTAGGTTTCAAAACCAGTTGGACCCTGCGATCCGGAGCGCGGAGCTTTTCACCTTGGATCGGAGTGCGCGCGCAACACGTCGACCTCGATGGCTATAAGGAAAAAGACGTGCCGGGGCTCGCGATGAACTTCGAGGACCAAAAGGCGGCGAGTACGACCGGAGCGATCGGGCTAGATGCCGTTTTTAATGGCAAGTTCGCCGAACACGAGATGCGTCTCGATCTCCGCGCCGCTTGGCGCGGCGAACTACGTTCCAGCACCCGCAGCGTCTCCGGTCGCCTCGCCGACAATTTCACGCGCACCACCACCGTCCAGCTGGAGGATGGCGACGGGAGCGGTCTCGAATTAGGTGGCGCACTCTCCTTTGCCGTCAGCAAGCGTCTGACCGCCAGCCTCGCCTACACCGCAGAAGTGCGCCCGAATGATAAGTTGGCGAATCGCTTCACCGTCTCGCTGCAAAGCGGATTCTAAGCCGGCACCGTTCCGCGCTCCTAATAAAATGAGCCCACCAGCTTGGGCTCGGCATGCCTTCTCGGAAATAAAAAATCGGATCACTCCCGCGCGAAAACCGGTCGTTTCTTCCCGTTCCCCACCAGAACGCGAGCTTGGCAAAAATCGGGTGTGCGGGTTCTGGAAAAACGACGCTCGGCGGGTAGACATACGCGGCCGGCACCGAATGCGCTGGCCGCACGGTTTGATTCAACGGCCGGCCTTCTCCGACTGACCGCGGTCGGGGTGATTCTTCTGCTGGCGAACCATCCTCCCCATCGATTTAAAAAAATCCTGGGAGGAGCGAGACGGCCGCGCACCGAGCGTTTTGCGCTTTCTGCTCAGGTTAAGGCAACGTCCCTGAAACGGGGAGTTATCCATTTCTGCGAGCGCGCAGGCCAGCGCCGAGTGATCCGCCGACTCGCTCGCGATCGCCGCCGCCCAGCCATTCAAAGTCGGCATCTTTTGCGTGCGGGGATTAAGCCGCGCGGCGCTTCCGCCGATGCCGCGGGCGCTTACTGGCTTTGGTCGTAACCCGTTCCTCGGTGCCGACGCGAACAAGGTCGCGAGTACCCCACAGAGCTTACGTGCCGGCCGACCAGCCTTGCCCTGAGAGTGGCCGGTGGCAACACCACCAAGGACCGGCAGTTTGAAAACCACCAGTGACCGACCATCGCAAGCGACCTGTCTCCATGAATAAAAATATCATTTTTGAAGTTCTCAGAAGCTCCATCCCGACGGACACAACCCCGTTCAAACCGCCCATTTTTGGCGGTTTTCGTCCCGCCACGGTCATGGCCGCAGGAGGGCCTCTCCTCCCGGCGCTCGCGGGGGCACCTCCGCGTCATTTTATGGGCGGTGGCGCGGCAGTTCTGCCTTAAAATCGCCCAGGCTAGACCAGTGCAACCGACGGTTCAAATCCACTTCCGCGACGACCACGGATCCCCAGCTTTTCGCCTGTACGAGGGTTTTCCCATCCTGACCAAATACGGCAGAGACCATCCAATCTTGCTCGGCGCTCGTGTGGGTACTGCTCACGACGAATACGTGATTTTCACAGGCCCGGGCCGCCGCCAAAAGTGGGTTACACCCCATCACTGGAAACGCGATAATCTCCGCGCCGCGATTGCTTAACTCGCGCGCGACTTCCGGGAAAAAACCGTCGTAACACACCATCAAACCAACGGTGCCGAAGCGCGTGCTGAAGACGGGGTATTCATTTCCCGGGGTAATCCCTGCTTCAATTTCTCCACGCGGCAGGCAGATCTTGCGATACTTTCCGATCAACTGGCCGTTCGGACCAATCAGTACCGCGACATTATAAATGAGGTGCGCATCCCGTTCAACGAGACCAACCACAAGGTAGAGGTTATGCTGCTGCGCCAGCGCACCAAAAAATTCCGTGGAGGGTCCCGGTATCGGTTCGGCGACGCCCAGATAGGTCGATCCGCTCCCAAACGTGACCACCTCGGGAAGGACTAAAAAATCCGCCCTTTGCCGAGCCGCCTCCGCGATCAACGGAACAAACGCAGCGCGCCTCGCCTCAGCCGTGCGCGCCTCGCGGGGCACGAAATGAACCGCGCCTAGCCGCACCGGCCGTGGCGGGGGCGCCGGCACCTCGCTCAGGGTCACTTGTGCCCAAGCCACCCGCGCGTCTGCCGCCCACCGAAACTCGAGTTCGACCAGCGCCTGCGTCGCCAAGGACGGAGCCATGTACACATCGGAAACCTCCGTCCAACCGCGCGCGTCCGTCGAACGATCCATGGGATAATCTGGCTCAGCCCTCACCTTTTCCCCCCTCTTATACGAAGCCTCCGACGCTTCGTCGCGCATGACCGCCCGCCCCTTGGCATCTCGCCAAAGCACTCGAACCACCGCCGCTCGGCGACCGTCCGCATGATCAACCCGACGCAGGGCACGAAACGAATAAGGCCGGCCACCGAGGACCGGAAACGTCTTTACCCAACGTCCGAGCAAACCGACGCGGGTATCCGACTCAATCAGGAGAGCGCCATCACCCGCCGGCCCGCCTTGAGGCTCATAACGAAAGCGCGGTGCAATTTCCTCGCGGACAATCACGGAGGCCCAGCCCGCGGGCGCGGCTGTATCAGAGCCCAGCACGCCGGTTGTTAGTGCCGGCAAGAACCGAATTAAAAGAAAAAAAAGGGGGCGTGAATTCATAAACGTTCTAGGACGAGGGAGCGCGGTACTCCAGAACGCGACGAACCTAAACCAGCGCCACCCCGTTGACCAGCATCTCCTTTCCCTCGTTGTCACCCATGAAATGACCACAGGGCCGCGTCACGACCAAACGCCCTTGCTCGAAGAGTTATGCCAGGGGCTCTCCAAGCGTCGGTTGGACTTTGAAAACGGTGCGCGTCCGGACCCGCGGCAATGTTATCGCTTTTGGGCGAAACCGATTTTAGTGCGAAGTTTTTTTAGTATCCACTTAATGGATAATCGAGCCCTCCTCTGATTCTGGTGAGATTGCCGGCCGCCGAGATCAGCTGCGCCTCGATTTTTCTGAGCGCGCCGGGCCGCGCGGGATTGGGGCGAACGCACGGAAAGATTTCTTCGATATTCGGGGAGACTTTGGCGTGGCCCGGCCACCTGAAGCGCCGGGATCCCCGCACTGCTTAAATGAAGACGTATTCAGCGGGAGGGCGCCTTGGCTCAGGCGTCGTGCGCGGCGCCTGCGCTCCAGCGCCGCAAACGTCCGCGGCCGACGAAGAAGGAACCCGTTCAGAAGATACCAAGCCAGTTCGCTGAGCAGGGCCCCATCGAGGACGACGCGGGCGAAGTGGAGCTCCCGTTGGCCCGCGATTTGCGCGAGCCACGGCCGCCCGCGCGGCCAGCTACCGCGCCGATAAAACCGACGCTGGGAAATCGCACCGGAGGAAGCCCCGCGTGCAGCCAGGAACGGGGGCACGGGAGCCGCGTAAAAAGGCAACTCACGTGCTCGTTTAAAAAACACCTGACCGTCGATCGCGATGGTCGTACATTAGGAAATACGCGAGCGCGGCGGCGACCGCGGGGTGCGCGCACGGTTAGCGGCGCGCGAGGCGGGGCGTCACAGGATTAAAAGCGCTTGGTCACATCCATCGAAAACAACCGGCCCCGCGGGTTCGCCGAACCGGCTTGATAGCCGTATTGTTCATCGGCAAGTTGCGGGTCACGATCGAACACGTTGTTCACGCTCGCCCGCACCGAGACCCCCTGTAGCCAGGAACGCGCGCTCCGCTCAAAACGGTAAGCGAGCCAAGCGTTATGCGAGTAGGCAGCATCGACGCGGAGCAAGTAACGGGTGATGCCATTATCATTAAAAACCCGAATATATTCGGGCCCGCCCAGCGCGCGGTAAATGGGCTCGGTCGTGGCGGCGGAAGTATCGACAAACGATCCGAAATAGCTGGCAAACCAGCCCGCCGACCACGGGCCTTGCCGCCAGGAGACCGTGCCATTGGCCCGCCACTTGACGCGACCATTGCGCTCGAGTTCATCGAGGAGCGGGGAAACATCATCCGACTTCGAGCGCCGGAGCACATAGTGAGTCGCCTCGCCACTGAACGTCATCTGGCCGAGCCGCGTTTTCGGTCCGCGCCACTGGACGCCGAACTCGTACCCTTGAATATCGCGCCCGCTGAGATTCAGATAATCATCGATCACGCTGACAAATTCACCCACCGCCCCGCGTCGACTGTTATTCGTCGCCTGCTTGGCGTTGAAGGCGGCAAACGCGGCGCGATCTGCGTCGGTGACGGCCTTGCGGACCACCTTACTCGAACCCCGGTAATTGGGACCGCCTGAACCGAGATCGACCTGGTTGATCGGAGTCCCCTTGGCGAGCTCCGCCTGGGTGGCGAGGCTCAGCAGGATTTCGTCGCGGTCAATCGCGGAGGCAGCGCCGATATTCTCGATGACCCGATTTTGGTTGAGATGAAAATAATCAAACGAGAACGAGAGCCCGCGAACCGGTGGCACCTCGAGCACAAAGCCCGCGACCCACGTTTTGGCCTCCTCCGGTTTAAGTTGCTCGTTGCCCTGTCGAAACACGGTGCGCTGTGCGGTGCCGTCGGCGGCCAGGCTGGTCACGTCGAAACGGTAACTGTCGTCGGCGCCAATTTGGCGACGGAGCGGCGTGATATTGGTTTGCACGAGATTTGGCGCGCGAAAGGACTCGGCAATCGAGCTGCGCAGCTTGAGCCAGCGAGCGGGTTTCCAGACGAGGCTCGCCTTCGGTTTCGTGGTCTGTCCAAAAATTGAGAAATGCTCAAAGCGGCCCGCCAAGGTAAGCTCGAGTGCCTCGGCGAAGAGTCGCCGATTTTCGCGGTTTACGAACGGAAACGCGGTTTCCACGTACGCCGCATAAATTGTCTGGTGGGCGCTGATCGGCACATTCGAACTGAGCGCGAGAAAATCATTGTCGCCCTCGCGCAGCAGCGGAAACTGGGCGCCCGATCCCGGAGGATTTGATCCGACGAAACCGGCACGTTTATCTTGGTAGCTATCATAACGCATCTCTGCGCCGGCCGCGATGCCGAGGTTGCCGCCGCTAAAAATCCGGCCGAGCTGCCCATGCAACTTCACATCCCCCATAAACAGATTTGTCCGGCCGAACCGGTCTTCGTCATCGTAGATGGGATCGATGACCGCGTCCGGATTCACGAAAGCCTTATCCACCACAATCTGGTTGTTGAGAATTTTAAAGGTGACGGGAAATGGATTGAACGCCGTCGCATCCGTCCGGTTCAACGCCGCGCGCAAGCGGGATTCACGTACTTGAAAGTGTTCGAACTCGTGGGTCTGCGCACCGGATGCCAGCAAAGCCGACTCCCAGTCCCAGCTCTGCCCCAACTTGCCCCGCAAGCCGCCGAGCGAGCGCCAAGCGTAACTCGCCACCTCGGTGACGCGGGGCTTGAGACCGCCGGCGATCTCAGCGTTTTGCCCGGGAGCCACCCCAGTCCAAATGGAGACATCGGCGGGCGCGCCGGTTAGCCGCGGCGTGCCATCGCTATTGGGCGCACCCGTCGGGCTGTAAAAACGGACCCCAAACGGATTCCACGGATTTGCGGCCGGCACATAAATACCCTGATCATCGGTGTTTTTCATATTAACCGGCTCACGCCCCGTTCGGCTGTAGGCGCGGTAAAAGAGAAAATCCCCAAAGCACGCGAAGCGGTCGTTGATCGGCCGATCGACGAAGGCCGCGAACTGCACGCGGTCGGTCGCGGGCACGAGCATCTTCCATTTGTTCCAGTTGGAAAACGTGGCGTTTTCCGCGTTATCGAGGTTCTTGGAAAGTGCGGTCTGCTTGAAGCTGACCCCCGCCGGGCCCGGCCACAGATAAAACATCCCATCCGCGGCCATCGTGGCTGCGCCCGCCGGTGGTGTCGTGCTCGTGCTGATACCAACATTGCCGGTCGGCCGCGACCCCACGAACGTCAAAAAATCCGGCTGGATCGTGCCACGCTGCCACTGCCCCCACTGGTTTACGCTATTGGTATTCGCGAAATCATTATCGCGCGCGAAAACCCCACCCGAAGTCGGATCGGGGAGCGGAATGCCGTTCCAAGGGGCGGGGAGTTGTCGACTGACGCGGAGATCAGAATTCTTCGCCCAGGCCCGATCGTGAGCCGCGAGGGCATCGCGATGAAAATAATCCAAGGAGACCGAAATATGCGCTTGCCCCTTCACGAAGCCCTCCGCCGCGGTGGCGTTGAATTCATTGGCGCCACCGTGCTGTGTCATCGAGCCCTTCAAGGTGAGCGTGCGTCCTACATAGGTGCGGGAAACGAGGTTATTGATCACGCCGGCCGCAGCGTCGGAACCATAAATCGCGGAGGCGCCGTCGCGCAGGATTTCGATTTTATCCAGCATCGCCCGCGGGATCGTATTGATGTTAACCGCGAGCGAAGGCACGCCGTTTTCCGCCATCGAAATCGGGTGCGGCGCCATCCGGCGGCCGTTGAGCAGCGTCAAGGTGCTGCCAGAGCCGATCCCGCGGAGATCAATCGAAGCGACGTCGCCTCGGGCGAGTTGCGGGCCGTTGTTAAGCTCCGTGATCGCGGAAGGCTCCGCGGCGCCGAGCGTCTCAAATAGTTCCGCCATGGTCGCGGCCCCGCGCGCCTCGAGATCGCTGCGGTCGTACACCGTGACCGGCAACGCCGTTTCCGCGTCGACACGCCGGATATTTGAACCCGTGACGGTGAACGCTTCCAGTTGCACGGTCGGATCACTCTCACCGGACCGGGCGGCCGCGGGCGGCCGCGCGGTCCGAGCCAGCGCTGAGCTGACGGACAACGAAACTAAGAGGATGCGACGTAAGCGACGGAATTTCATAATCAAAAAGATAGTCAGCGGACAAGTGATCCACCATCGCTCGCGATTAAAACGACCGCTCCTAATCCTTCGGGGCAGGGCGCGCATTTCAATCATAAACTCCGTGACGATCTCGTGGAGAGACCACGGTATTATTTTTTTGGGGGCGTCAAAGCGGCTGTAAAATACGCGAACGCGCGCCCTCAGCGCACGGCCCCGCAACACCGCGTCGCGAGGACTTGGGCGCCGCGGGGATGCGCGCACGAGCACACGCCTGACTCGTCCATCACCTGCCGATTTTGCGCCCGTTAA
>Ga0114966_10006132_pt1 | contig 10068 bp, 8 predicted proteins | sample M_130207_XF_Meta_FD_87029 | JGI IMG/M metagenome (GOLD analysis project Ga0114966, IMG submission 87029) | Freshwater microbial communities from Lake Montjoie, Canada to study carbon cycling - M_130207_XF_MetaG | ecosystem: Environmental > Aquatic > Freshwater > Lake | place: Lake Montjoie...
CGGAGTGCTCGACCGGGGCGATCGCCTGATGGGGTTCGGCCACCGCGTGTACCGCGCCGAGGACCCCCGCGCGCGCGTGCTACGACGCACTGCCCGCGAGATTAACGCCCCCCGCTATGAGGTTGCAGTGGCCCTCGAGGCAGCGGCCCTCGAGGAGTTGCGCTCACGCCGCCCCGACCGGGTTCTCGAAACCAATGTCGAGTTCTGGGCGGCTATCGTGCTCGACTACGCCGAGGTGCCCGCGCACATGTTCACCTCGATGTTCACGTGCGCCCGGCTTGCCGGCTGGAGCGCTCACGTGCTCGAGCAGAAGCGCACCGGCCGCCTGGTGAGGCCGTCGGCCCGCTACGTCGGTCCGGCTCCCCGCAAGCCCGAGGCAGTGCCCGGCTGGGACGCCGACATGGTGGCCCCGAGCGGCTACCACCCCTCCTGACTGCGCCACACCCGACCCGCCCACCCCGACCCGCCCACCCACCGAGAAGGAACCCCCGTGAGCAGCACCGAACCCATCGTCATCCCCGCTGCCCTGCTTCCGTCCGACGGCCGGTTCGGCGCAGGGCCCAGCAAAATTCGCCCCAGCCAGGTGGCGGCCCTCGCCGAGGTGGCCGGCTCGGTGCTCGGCACCTCGCACCGGCAGAAGGCAGTGCGCTCGCAGGTGGCCCGGGTTCGCGGCGGCCTGCGCGAGCTGTTTTCGCTACCCGGCGGCTACGAGGTGGTGCTCGGCAACGGTGGGTCTACCGCGTTTTGGGAGGTCGCAGCCTTCGGCCTCGTTCGCGACCGGGCCCAGTTCCTTACTTTCGGCGAGTTCGGCTCCAAGTTCGCGTCATCGGTGTCAGACGCCCCGTTCCTCGGCACCCCCACCGTCATCACCAGCGAGCCGGGTTCGGCCCCGGCATTCTCAGCCGAGGCCGGGGTCGACGCCTACGCCACCCCCCACAATGAGACTTCCACCGGTGTGGCCATCACTCCCACGCGCGTGGTCGGCGCCGACCCCGGCGCCCTCATGCTCATCGACGCCACCTCCGGTGCCGGGGGCCTGGCCGTCGACCCCTCGCAGTTCGACGTCTACTACTTCGCGCCGCAGAAGTGCTTGGGCAGTGACGGCGGCCTCTGGTTCGCCCTCATGTCGCCCACCGCGATCGAGCGCGCCGTCGAGATCTCTGAGTCGGGCCGCTACATCCCCGCCTTCCTCGATCTGCAGACGGCCATCGATAACAGCCGACTTGAGCAGACCTACAACACCCCGGCGCTCGCCACCATCGTCATGATGGCCGAGCAGATCGACTGGTTCAATGCCAACGGCGGACTCGACTGGTGCGTTGGCCGCACCGCCGAGTCGTCGAGCATCCTCTACGGCTGGGCCGAGCGCACCGACTACACCACCCCGTACGTCACCGACCCGGCCCTGCGCTCACAGGTGGTGGGCACCGTCGACTTCGACGACGCCATCGACGCTGCGGCCGTGGCAGCGGCTCTGCGCGCCAACGGAATTGTCGATGTCGAGCCCTACCGCAAGCTCGGCCGCAACCAACTACGCGTTGCGATGTTTCCCGCTGTGGAGCCCAGCGACGTTGAGGCGCTCACGCAGTGCATCGACCACGTCGTTGCAACGCTCGGGTGACCCTCGACCGGCCCCTACATCCGCGGCGAGACCGCGCGACGCTCATCACGTACGGCCAGTTCGCTGTGTACGGATGGTTTCTGTATTCGTTCGGCCCCAGCGTTCCGCTGCTGCGAGACGAGTACGGGGTCACCAGCACGGTCGCGGCCCTGCACGCCACCCTCGTCGCCCTGGCGTCGCTGCTCGTCGGACTCGGGGCATCACGAATGGTCAGGCACCTGGGGCGAGGTGGGAGCCTCCGGTCGGGCAGCATCCTGCTGATCATCGGGCTTCTGATCTACACCTCGGGCCACTCGCTTGCCGTCACCATGCTGGGCGCCTTCGTCGCCGGGCTTGGCGGCGGGGTGGTGGTGGTGTTCGGCAACGCGCACCTCTCGGCCCACCAGGGCGAGGCGGCTCCGTCGGCCCTGTCCGAGGCAGCCATGATGTCGGCGGTCTTCGGCATGATCGCCCCTCTGGCGTTGGGCCTCGGTGTTGCCATCGGCTGGGGCTGGCGCCCGGGCCTCATGGTGGCCGGGCTCGGAATCCTCGTCCTCGAACTGCTCCGAGGCCCCACCACGGCGTTCAACGACGCCGAGATCCCACACGACCAGATCCCTGAGCCTGTGCCGCTTCCTCACCTCTTCTGGTGGGCGTGGGGCGTGCTCGTGTGCCTCGTCGGTGTTGAGTTCTGCCTCGTGCTGTGGTCGAGCGACCTGCTGCGCCTGCGCGGAGGCTTTGGGCCTGGTGCGGCCGCGGCCTCGCTCACCTCGGTGGTCGCCGGCATGGCAGTAGGTCGTGGTGTGGGCTCGGTGCTGGCTCGCCGGCTCAACACCGAGCGTCTCCTCATGGCAGCCATCGCGCTCGCCTTCCTTGCGTTCGGAGCGGCGTGGATGTCGAACGGAGCACTGCCCATTTTGCTAGCCCTGTTTGCCACCGGCTGCGGAGTGGGCCTGCACTGGCCCCTCGGCATCTCCCGCGCCATTCGCGCCACCAACCACCAGGCCGACCGCGCCTCAGCTCGTGTCGTTGTCGGTGCGGGCCTCGCCAGTGGCGGCGCGCCCTTCATTCTGGGGGCCCTCGCCGACGCCTTCGGGGTGCACACAGCGTTCCTCGTCGTGCCGGTGCTGCTGGTGATTGCCCTCGCCCTAGTGATCGCGCGACCGGTGAGCACCGGCCCCATCGGGGCAGTTCCGGCGATCCCGCTCTAGCGGAGGGACCTCCTGCGCCTCAGCTGCTCGCGACGCCGTGCAGCGCGCACTCGCAGCACGAGCACCACCACCAGTCCGGCGAGCACGAGGAGCACCAGCAAGGTGGTCTTCGACAATCCTGACCCGTCTGACGCACCAGCACCGTTCGGATCGGGGTCACTTGCCTTCTGAGCAACCCTCGTCCAGCCCTCACGAGGCAGCGGAACCGACCAGAGCGACCCCTCCTTTTCTCCCGCGGTGAGCAGCGACCTGCCACCCTTGGTCCACGTGATCGCCTCACCCTGGGGCTCGACGGGCAACTCCACCGTCGCCACCTTGGTCCCCGGCGGCGAACCGGAGTAGATCGTGGCGTTGAGGTAGTCGCGCAGCACAAAGCGACTGCCATCGCTCGAAACAGCTCCATCGCTGATCAAGCCATCGGCGTCGCCCACCGGCTTCAGCACCAGCGGCTCGCGCCACACGTCGCCGAGATTGATCGGCGGGAGCGCTGGCAGCTCGTACATGACGCCCGCCGCGAGCCCCTTGGTCACCACCCACAGTCGCGGTCGACGTGGGTCGGCCAGCAGGGCCTCGGCGTTGTGTGGGCCGTCGGGGTAGGTGAACCTCCAGGTGCGAACGTCAAGGGTTTGGTCGACGAGGTACGTGGGCTCCGGCAACTCGTAGAGTCGCACGTACTCCCACGAGTCTTTGTTGTCGCCGATATCGCCCACCCACAGCACCGGAACGCCATCAGAGTTGCGGCCCGACGCGATCGCCTCAATGTCGCGACCGGGAACGCTGGCGAGGGTGACGGTGGCCAGGATCGCGCAGGAAATGCCGCTGATCGCATAGATCACCGGACCACCCGACGAGTCGTTGTGCACCCAGAAGACCCCTCGGTGACGGATGCTCGGGGCCATGCCCGACAGCTCCGGTAAAACCGTTGAGTCGAAGGTACAGAGCACCTTGGGGTCCGTAGCGGCCGAGGTGGGCGAGGTGGTCGAGGTGTCGGCAGCTACAGGAGCAAGCGCCACCGCTGAGAGCATCGCGGCACAGGCAAGTAGTAGCCCGAGGGGTCGCAGTCTCATCGGCTCACCGTCCCGTCTCGTCGCTCTGAGCGCCCCTTGCTCGCGCAGCGACCAGCTCGTCTGCCAGCAGCACGGCCAGTTTCGGCACGATGCCACACTCACTCACCAGTCTGTCGCACTCCTCCCATCGCTCGGACTCTGCCGGCACGTCGGTGCGAACCGCGCGGATCAGCGTGTTGCGCGGGGTGTGCTGTGAGCCGATGAACTCCATGACGTCGACCCGGTGCCCGAGTAGCCGCATCAGCTCGGCGCGCACAGCGTCGGTGAGCACGTCGCCGAAGCGCTCGCGCAGGATTCCGTGGCGGGTGAGCGCAGGAAGGGGCGTACCCGACTGACTGTCGGCCAACTGTCGCTGCAGGTCGTGGTGACAGCAGGGCGCCACGAGGATCAGCCGCGCGCCTCCGCGCACAGCGACCGCGAGCGCATCGTCGGACGCCGTGTCACACGCATGAAGCGCCATCACCACATCGGCACGAGCACCGGCCACCTCGGTGCTCGTCTCGAGGATCTTCGCCGCCTCGAAGGTCACCGAGGCGGTGACGCCGAGTTGACGCGCGAGTTCGGCGTTGCGGTCGCGCGCCTTATCGCGGCTGTCGATGCCCACAATGCGCGCCTCAACGCCCACCGACTCGAGGTAGGCGTGCGCAGCGAAGGTGAGGTACGCGTTGCCGCAGCCGAGGTCGAGCAGCCGCAGCGGCTCGCCCTCACCGCGCGGGATCAGCGCTGCGTCGCGCAGCGACGCGTCGAGGATCCGCAGGAACTCCTCAACCTGCCTGAGCTTGTCGTGGCGGCTGGGCTTCACCGCACCCGACGCGGTGGTCAGGCCCGTCGCGCGCAGCACGGGATGCGTCAGCGGCAGCAGACGAGGCTTGGCCCGATCGTGCGACGTGTTGACCGTAGCCACAGTCTCGCGCGCGTGAATGCCTCCCCCCACGACACCACCTCGACCCACCTTCATACGAGCGCGCTCGAGCGCAGTGTCGACCGTCCATGCGCCATATCCGTCGTTCAGGAGGCCATCGATAGCGGCGGCGGTGTCGAGCGATCCCCACTCGTGGTTCGAGGTAAAGGCCTGGGTGGCGGAGAACGCGGTGATCTGAAGGCGTGGTCCCGCCTTGAGCATCACCGGTCGCAACTCAACACGCCTCCACTGCGGCGACCTGCCCACCGCTCGACCCGAGGCAACGCCGCGCACCAGCGCATCGGGGTCGAGGAGTGTGGCGCGCAGTCGCGCGCGCAGTTCGGACGGGTCCATCGTCACAGCATCCCATCGTGCTCGGGGGTGCGCTGAGCCGCCGCGTTCGGATTAGCGCAGTGCCGCTGCCGCCACGACGGCCGCCAGGAGTCCGAGCAGAACAACGATCGTGACCGCGCGCCTCGCTCTCGGACTCATGGCCTGACCCTACGGTGCTCAGACCGCGGCCGTGACCAGCGCCGCCTAGGCGCTGCGGTAGGCGCTCCAGTTGTCGGACATGCGGGTAACCTGCCCCGAACTGAACGTGTACATGCATGAGTCGGGCGCGTAGCCCATAAAGTTCGACACTGGATCGTCGCCGGGAGCGGTGCACGTGTCGGCGATGCCGCATGTGTACGCCGCGTAGGCCTGAGCGGGGGTGTCAGCCACATAGTCGCCCGGAGTGGAGCAGCCGCCCTGAAACACGTGCAGCAGTCCGAGCCAGTGGCCCACTTCATGCACGCCGGTGTCGCCGGTGTTGTAGCCCACGTAACTCCCGCCCGGCAGCGCCGTGTGCAGCAGCACCACCCCATCGTTCACCGTGTTGGACTTGGCGTTGGAGGGGATCGTCGACCAGCCCACCGACCCAGAGGGGTTCAGCGTGTAAAGGTTGAGGGAAGTCGCGCCACCGCGGTGCAGCGAGCGCTTCATGGCTGCCTCGGCCGAACTGCCCTGCGATGCGGTGAACCACGACGAGTTCTTGGTGCGGTCAGTGGCCGCCAGAGTAAAGGAGAACGGCGACAGCGCGTTGCGATGGGCCGTGTTGAGCGCGGCGACCTGATTCTTGACCATGGTGTCGGTGACGTTGCCTGCCGACACGGTGCTACCGGTGGTGATCACGTGCACATACACCTTGATGCTCACCGACCCCGCAGCCAGCCGCGCCGGGGCGACGGACAGGGCTCCGAGACCGTGCGACCGGTTCAGCCGGGATAGCCGGCTGCGCAGATCGCGCTCGATCGCCGCGGCTTGGGCGACGCTGAGATCGGCGCCATCGCTCGTGGAGCGCACGACGGTGCGGGCCAATTCAGCATTCGTCACGCATGCGGGGTCACCTACAACGGCAATCGCCGCCGTGCCGCCGCCCGGGAGACTCGCCATCACTCCGACCACCAGCGCACAGGCACCAGCCACTGCCGCTCGGCGAGCGGTGCTGGTGGGAGCGCTACGCATGCGTTCATTCCACTTCATTGAGGCAGCCTTATGTCTATTAGAGGCGCAAGTGGGTGACGTGTCAAGTAGCCGACTACTCAATGTGGTCAATCGATTACTGAATGGAGTCACAGCAGTCACTCGGGGGTCGGTGAGTCTCGGGAGCAGGGTTCGAGATCGCTAGGCTTTCCTGCATGGCCACCCCAACGCCGGACGACCGCGAACACGTACGCATCAGTCCGCTTGACGTCGACGGGGTCGGGGCAGTGATGGTGGGCACGGCGCTGTTTGCGATTGCGCTCGTGGTCACGTGGGTGCTGAGGCCTCAGTTGAAGGAGGCCGGAAACGACTGGTGGGTCTGGGTATGCCTCAGCGGAACTGTGCTGGGCCTAATCGGCCTTCCGTACGTGATGCGCAGACGGGCCGCCTATCGGCTCGCGACATCCACTGACGTGACCTCAGAGTCGACCTCTGCCTCGACCCCTGACTCGACCTCTGCCTCGACCTCGACCTCGACCTCTGACTCGACCTGAGCGTCGACCTCTGTCTCGACCTCTGCGTCTGCGTCAACCTCTGCGTCGACCTCTGCGTCGACCTCTGCCTCTGCCTCCAGCGGGTCAAAGTCGACGTCGTCGGCGTTCACCTCGGCCACGTCGGCCGCACTGGGCTCGGTCATGACCTCCGAGTGTGCCCCGCAGCCGTGCTGCAGAGCGACCACGCGGCCGTCGGAGGGTGACATGGGCTGCGCGCACACCCCGAACGCCTGGCCGAGGGACCCACCCAGCGGCATCAGCCATCCGCAGGTCACACAGCGGTCGGTCGCTGCTCGGGCTAGGGCTGAGTCGGGCCCACAGTCGCCCGCGAACCAGCGCTCGGCAGCGTCATCGCGGCCGAGCGCAGAGAGCACCCGTTCGCGGCCAAGGCCGAGTTCCCACTGCAGGGGGTGCAACGGATTGTCAGCCACCACGGTGTCGGTGTCGTCGGCGGCGGTGAAGCCTGCGGTGAGCCTAGCGTCGTCGGTGGCGGTGGGAAAGATGTCGCCCACACCTAGGTCACCCGGCAGCACCCGCTCGCTCCACGGCCGCCATGCGGGGGTCAGCAGTGCCCTGTCACCCGGTTCGAGCCACAGTTCGTCGATGGTGACATGATCGGAATCCGGGGCACGCGACACGGCGACGGCCCAGTTCCAGCCGACGTAGCCAGGGTGTGCACACTCGAACCGATGCACCGCGGTGAGCGCGCCGGTGGCCTCAATCGCTATAGCAACGCCGACATGGCCCGGCTCCTGAGCCACCGCCAGCAGTGTTTCCCGGCAGAGCGCCTCCGCGCCCCCACAGACAGGATCGAGCAGCATCTCGATCACTCCGGCGTCAGACATCGATGTCGTCCGCGACCGCGCGCAGCACCTGGGCGACCTTGCGTGCCTTCTCGTCCTTGGGGTAGCGACCACGGCGGAAGTCGTTGCCCGTGTCGTCGAGCAGTCGGATGAGCGTCTCGATGATCACGGCCATATCGTCGGCCTGCTTACGATTCGCCTTCACGATGGAGGCTGGCTGCTCGAGCACGACCACCGACAGCGCCTGCTTACCACGCTTGCCATCGACGATCCCAAATTCGACCTTGGCCCCGGGCTTGAGAGCCTCGACCCCTGAAGGCAGCGTCGACGAGTGAACAAAGACGTCTTCGCCCTCGTCGGACGCGAGGAAGCCAAAGCCCTTCTCGACGTCGTACCACTTCACTTTGCCGGTGGGCACCGTCATCACTCCAGAGCTCGTTGTCCGTGATCGGAAGAAACCGTCAGACGCCAAGGGTATCCGCCTACCACCCCCGTGGTCGATTCGGTGTCAGGGAGATGGGGTAGGTCGCGCACGCCATTCTTCGTCGCGTAGCGTCACATGCAATGCCCACCCGCCCTGCTGATGCCCCGCGATCGCTTGCCGACGACCTTCGTCGGCGGTCGGACGACGCCCTAGCCGTGCTGCTGCAGGCACGGCCAGACCTGGTACACCCCGTTCCAGCCGACCTCACCGCACTGGTGTCGCGCGCGAGTACGTCGGTCTCGACCGCCCGAGCCCTCGACCGGCTCGATGCCTGGGCGCTGCAGGTCGTGGAGGTCGTTGCCGCGCTTCCCGACCCCACCTCCTTCGACGATGTGGTCGACGCACTGGTCGGAGTCGAGCGGGCCGACGTCGACAGAGCGTGCGCCCTCCTGCTTGACCGCGCCCTGCTGTGGGGCAGTTCCGACGAGCTTCACCTCGTCCGCGCCGCGCGCGAGGCAGTGGGTGTCTGGCCCGCCGGGTTGTACGCGCCGGGACTGTCGGCACTGAGTGCCGACGCCGTAATCACCCTCGTTCAGAACGCGCCCCCCGAGGCTCGGTCGGTGCTCGATCACCTGCTGTGGGGACCGCCACTCGGGTCTGTCGCGGCCGCCGACCGCGCCGTCACCGTCGAGAGCGCCAGCACGCCGATCGAGTGGCTTCTCGCTCGATCACTGATAGTGCCCATCGACGCGACCACCGTTGTGCTGCCGCGCGAGGTAGCTCTGGCACTGCGCGGCGGAGCCTTCCTGCGCGACCCTAGTCCTGCGCCACCCCAGCCCATCACGCCGATTCAGCGAGACGCTGGGGCGATCGACGCCTCGGCTGGCCAGAGCGCCTTCGCTGCCGTGCGCCGGGTTGAAGACCTGCTGGAGCAGTGGTCGGTGGCACCCCCCTCGCAACTGCGCTCCGGAGGCCTGTCGGTTCGCGACCTAGCAGCAGCAGCCCGCGCCCTCGACTGCGACGAGTCAGCCGCCGCGCTACTCATCGAGGTGGCGCACGCTGCCGGACTCCTCGCCTCCGATGAGGAGGAGCACCCCGTGTGGCTGCCCACGTCCGCATACGACCTGTGGCTCACCCTCGACGTCGTCGAGCGCTGGGCCCAGCTCGCTAGTGCGTGGCTGACACTCCCCCGTGTTCCCGCCCTGATTGGTCAGCGCGACGATCGCGACTCACGGCTCAATGCCCTCACCCCCGACCTCGACCGAGCGGACGCTCCCGAGGTGCGCAGACTGACCCTCAACTCGGGACTGGCGGCTCCCGCCGGCACTGCGCTCACAGCCGAGCACGTCCGCGGCGAGCTCGCGTGGCGGCGCCCCCGACGCACGTCGCGGGTGCGCGACATCATGATCGACTCAACGCTTCACGAGGCTGAGATGCTGGGGGTCACAGGCCTCGGAGCCCTGTCGGGGCCCGGCAGGGCGCTGCTGAACACCCCCCTGTCTCAACGCGGACCAGCCTCGACGAAGCGTGGATCGTCCTCCCCTGATGCAGCCGTGGCCGCCATGGCCCCACTTCTGCCGACCCCCCTCGACCACGTGCTCCTTCAGGCCGACCTCACGATCGTGGCCCCGGGCCCGCTCGAATCGTCACTTGCCCGCGAGGTGGGGCTCATGGCAGACGTCGAGAGCACCGGGGGTGCCACCGTGTACCGGCTAACGGCTGACAGCCTGAGGCGCGCGTTTGACGCCGGCCGAAGCGCCCACGACGTGATGCAGTTCCTCGAGTCGCGCTCGCGCACTCCCGTGCCGCAGCCGCTCGCGTACCTTGTCGACGATGTCGCCCGCAAGCACGGGGTTGTGCGAGTGGGGGCGGCTGGCTCGTACGTGCGGTGCGACGACGAGGCGGCGCTCTCGCAGATTCTGGTCGACAAGCGGGCGGCGTCACTGAGAGCCGTGCGCCTGGCTCCGGGGGTTCTCGCCCTGCAGGTTCCGGTCGATGAAGCGCTTCCGGTGCTGCGCGCGCTGGGCCTCGCGCCGGCTGCCGA
>Ga0114966_10006138_pt1 | contig 10062 bp, 5 predicted proteins | sample M_130207_XF_Meta_FD_87029 | JGI IMG/M metagenome (GOLD analysis project Ga0114966, IMG submission 87029) | Freshwater microbial communities from Lake Montjoie, Canada to study carbon cycling - M_130207_XF_MetaG | ecosystem: Environmental > Aquatic > Freshwater > Lake | place: Lake Montjoie...
CTTTTTTTGAAAGTGAATTAATTCGAATGGGAAAAGGTAAAGAATTTAATTTATCAGAAATGTACATCGCCCGAAGAACTTATCCTATGAAAGCCGATAATTACGTGCGCATGCATGGAAGAGCAAATATGTCGGAAGGTGGTGGTTTTCCTGATGTTGTAAATGTTATTCGTAAATATGGTATAGTGCCTGAAGAAATTTATACAGGCAAGAAAAATCCTAAAGACCTCCATAATCATTCGGTTTTAGAAGCTACACTAAAAGGAATTGTAGCTGCATCGGCTGATGATAAAAACACTAAAATAGATTTTGCAAACATGCATACAGTTGTAGAAAACACATGCGATGCATTTTTAGGAAAAGTACCTGAAAAATTTACATACAAAGGAAAAGAGTATACTCCAAAAACATATGCTGAAGCAACTGGACTTAACGCAGACGATTACATTTATCTAACCTCATTTACGCACCATCCTTTTTACACTAAATTTACTTTAGAAGTTCCTGATAACTGGAATTGGGATCAAATGTATAATTTGCCATTAAGCGAATTTCAAGAAGTAATGCAAAGTGCCATTAATAGTGGTTTTACATTTGCATGGGCAGCGGATATAAGTGAAAAAGGATTTCGTTTTAAAGACGGATTAGCTATAATGCCAGAAACACCAATTGCCGATATGACAGATGAAGAAAAAACTGCATTAGTAAAAAAGCCACATGCACAATTTAAAGTAACGCAAGAAAATAGGCAGTTGGCATTTGATAACTTCGAAACACAAGATGACCACGGAATGCATATTATTGGATTAGTAAAAGATCAAAACGAAACTCCTTACTACATTGTAAAAAACTCGTGGGGAAAAGATAGAAACGACTGCGATGGCTATTTTTACGCTTCTGAAAGCTACGTGCTTTATAAAACTACTAGCATTATGTTGCATAAAAAAGCAATACCTGCTGCTATTGCCAAAAAATTAGGAATTACTCAACAATAGTTAAAATAAATTAATTAAGAACTCTTAGTGAAAAACTTTCGCTGAGTGCTTTTAATTTTATAGTAATTTTGAAGAAATAATAATTTGTCATGGAAGAAAATACATCAAACGAAAATCGCAAAAAGTCGGGCTTACTTTGGATTTTAATTGCACTTTTAGCAATAACAAATGGCGTAACATTTTGGATGTATATGCAAGAAAAAAATAAAGCGGCAAACGAAGTTGTTGTTAAGGAGCAAATTATTGTAGAGCGCGACAACGTTCAGGGAGAATTATTACAACTACAAAAAGATTATAATAACTTAGAGACAAATGACAAAGCACTGCAAGCAGAAATAGATGCTAAGAAAACTGAAATTGCGCAATTATTAAAAGATGCCGAAAAACACAAAGGAGATGCGTATATCATTTCAAAATTAAGAAAAGAGACGGAATCATTGCGTCAAATTATGAGAGGTTATGTTAGAACGATTGACTCTTTGGGAACATTGAATAAAACATTAATTGTAGAAAAAGATAATGTGTTAAAAGAGTTAACTACCGAAAAAGGTAAAACAACCACTTTAAATAAAGAAAAAGAAGTGTTAAATGCTACTATCCAAAAAGGCTCGCTACTTTCTTGCTTTAACATTGTTGCAAAAGGAGTTAAATTTAAAAGCGGTGGAAAAAAAGAAAGTGAAACTAGTAAAGCATCTCGCGTGCAAAAAATAAAAGTGTCATTTTCTTTAGGAGAAAATAAAATTGCAAAAGCTGGCGAAAAAAACATTTTTGTGCGCATTGTTACACCTGATGGGAAAGAAATGGCGAAAAATTACGATGATAATTATAAATTTATATTCGATAAATCAAGTGCCTATTTTGCAGGCAAACAAGCCTTAAATTATGCAAATAAAGAAATTAGTGGGGTTGCATATTGCGAGGGTCAATCCGAATTAGTTCCAGGAAACTACATCATTGAAGTTTCTTGCGATGGCGCAATAATTGGTTCCACTACTTTACGTTTAGATTAATTAGAAAGTACTTTAAGCGCGCAACCAATATCATTGCATGCCTCTGAGGCATATTACTGATATTTTATCCTCGCTCCTTTTTAATTGGAGAAAATGCAAGTGGCTTAGCCGAAATTTCGCCAAGTAATGCCCTGTTTCTATAAATATCTATTGCAGTGTATAATGCTTCTCTAAAGGATGATTCGTCCGCCATTTGTTTTCCTGCAATATCATAAGCAGTGCCGTGGTCGGGTGAAGTGCGAACAAAATCTAAGCCTGCGGTAAAATTCACACCAGTTCCAAAAGCTAATGTTTTAAAAGGAATTAAACCTTGGTCGTGATACATTGCTAACACACCGTCAAATTGAGCTTGGGTATTTTTACCAAAAAAACCATCTGCCGAATAAGGTCCATATACAAACATCGATTCTTTTGCCTTTTCAATGGCAGGAATAATGGACTTTAATTCTTCATCGCCAATCGCGCCATTCTCGCCCGCATGAGGATTTAATCCTAATACAGCAATTTTAGGTTTTCTGATGCCAAAATCTTTTACCAAAGATGTATGCAATTGAATAATCTTATTGTATACATTATCCATCGATATTTTTTCCGAAATATTTTTTAACGGAACATGCCCTGTTACAACCGCTACTCGCAAATCGTTAGCGCACAATAACATTAAAGGAGTTCCTCCCAATTTTTCGCCTAAGTATTCTGTATGTCCCGGATAATTAAATCCAGCTTCTTTCATTGTATGCTTATTAATGGGGGCGGTTACTAAAACGTCAATTTTTTTATCAAATAATGCCATTGTTGCCTCCTCTAATGATAACTTAGCGTATTTGCCGCTAAGTACTGTAGGCTTTCCCATTTCAATCGTAACCTCTTCTTCATAACAAATAAATACATTTGGTTTTTTAGTATTTAATTGATTAAAGTCTCTTATTGGATTAAAATTAAATTCATCCATATTTAACATTTTTCTAAAATAAGAAACTGTTTTTTGTGAACTAAATAGTACTGGAATACAAATTTCTGATATCCCAGGCTCTGCTAGTGTTTTTAAAATAATCTCTAATCCAATTCCATTTAAATCTCCTTGAGATATGCCTACTATTATTTTATTGTCTATCATAACTTATAAATTGGAGAAAAAATCAAATAATAATCTTACACCATAGCCTGTTCCACCTTTTCCTCTATAGCTATCTTTTGCGCTTACAAATGCAGGTCCTGCAATATCAAAATGCATATAAGGATAATCTGTATATTTTACCAAAAACTTACCAGCTGTAATTGCACCACCATAAGGACCACCTAAATTCTTTTGATCAGCAATATCTGATTTAATCAACTCATCATATTCATCCCAAAATGGAAATTCAGCTAATCGTTCGTGCATACGCAATCCGCTAACTGTTAGTTTACTTTTTTGCTCATCTGTTGCAGTTCCCATACTCACAATTCCATACTGCCCAATAGCGGCTGCTGCTGCACCAGTTAATGTAGATAACTCAATTGCCATTTCAGGCTTATAACGTTTTGCGTAATGAAGCGCGTCTGCTAAAATCATGCGCCCTTCAGCATCAGAATTAAGCATCTCCACTGTGCTACCATCCATCATGGTAATAATATCGCCCGGAGCAAAAGCATTAAATCCGGGACGATTATCTGTAGATGGAACCAATGCTATTACGTGAACATTTAATTTTGCCTTTGCAATAGCAAACATAGTACAGCCAACAGCTGCAGCTCCTGCCATATCGCATTTCATTAAATCCATGCTATTTGGAGTAGGTTTTAAGCTTAATCCGCCAGTATCATAAACTACACCTTTTCCAACTAACACATATGGTTTTTTATTTTTAGGGTTTTTAGGTTTATACTCCATAACTGAAAACGTTGGCGGATCAACACTTCCTTGATTTACAGCTAATAAACCACCCATCTTTAATTGTTTGATTTTTGCTTTATTAAATACTTCCACTTTAAAGCCTGCGCTTTTTCCCATCGCTTTAAAAGCATTTGACAAATCAGTAGCATTTAAGGTGTTTACAGGTTCATTAACTAAATCTCGTGCCTTAAGAGTGGCATCAATAGCAATTGATAGGTTTGATAAATTTTGCGCAGTTGCTTTTGCGTCAACAATATGAATATCTGTTAATGTATTGGCAGTTTTTTTAGCACTTGGCTTATGCTTAATAAATTGATAATTTGATAATGCAATTCCTTCTGCTAAAGCCAGAGAATAGTCAGGACTAGTTAAGTCATTAATAATTGAAATACTTTTATGCTTTTCAGAATTAATCATATCAGCAATAGCAGTTCCATTTTTTCTAATTGATTCCAGTGATGTATAATGAGTCTTTTTTTCATCAACTACTATCACACAAAACAAACGAGATAAGGTATTAATGCAGATAAACTTTTTATCATTGCTTTTAATATCATGATTAATATAATCAACCTGTTCTTTTGTTAAAGCATATTCAGATTTGTTTTTAAAAGTTGAGCATATTATAGTTAAACTATGCTTGCTATCTATTTGTGTTTTTTTGTTTATTGTTGTCATATTTGCGAATTTACTAAAAATCAATGATGTGCTATAAACGAATTATACTTTTATTTTAATACCAAATGCAACAAAAATCCTAATAGCTTAAAGAATGTGCTAGATGAAAAAATGTATACTATTACTTTATAGATAATTTATCATAAGGAACTAAATATACCACTGATAAATCCATGTAATTCATGGCGTTTTCAGGAAAATTTCGAACGTTCAATTGCTCTAACCGATAATTTTCGTCATAAAAAATTGGCACAAATGGAGCCTCATCCAATAAAATATTTTCAGCTTGAGATAAAATGGCATAGCGCTTTGATTTATTAGCCTCAATGTTAGCTGCAGCAAATAACGAATCGAACCTTTCATTTTTAAATCGTGTATAATTAACAAAAGATTTTTCGGCTGAATTAGCAGGCACATGTTTTCCATAAAAAATAGTCAAAAACGTTTCGGGATCCGGGTAATCTGCTACCCAAGCAAATCTAAAAAAATCAGCTTTTCCAGAAGCAACTTGATTAATATGGTCAGCAAGTGGAAGACTAATTGTTTCAATATCTATTTTCAAATTTTCTTTCAACATTTTTTGCACGACACCAGCAATTAACAAATTTCTATCTTGACCACCACTATTAATTTGCAAGGTTATTTTCGGGAAACCCTTTCCATTGGGGAATCCTCCTTTTTTTAAATATTCTTTTGCTTTAGCTACGTCAAATGTATATCCTTTTAAACCTTTATAATTATAACCGTCTTTTTCAAAAGCTTCATAATAAGGCACAATACCATAATCTCCATAATTACCTTCTCCTTGTATTGTAAAATCTACAATTTTATGTATGTCAATTGCATAATTAATAGCTAAGCGAACATTTTTATTACTAAGCACTTTATCATTAGTATTGAAGCCAAAATAATGAGTACTCAATGCTGGCGAATTTAATATTTGAAATTCCGTCTTTCGTTCTTTAACATGCTCTAAATCGCCCATTATGTCGTGAAAAAATTCAACTGGCAAATTGTAAACCATATCTAAATTACCCGACTTAAACTCTAAAATTTCAGTCTTTTTTTCTCTTATAAAAGTATATTTTAAACCATCTAAATGAGGTAATTTATTACCATCAGCATCCATTCCATAATAATTTTTATTTTTTTTCAATATTAGTACTTCGCCTTCTTTTAATGTTTCTAAATAAAATGCACCAGTTCCTACTGGATGAATTCGGATGTCTTCTCCATACTTAGCAAGTGCTTCAGCAGGATAAATCCAACAGCCTGGCATAGCTAACATATTCAAAAAACCAGAAAAAGGAAATTTTAATTTAATAATTAACGTAGTGTCATCAACGACTTTAACTCCAGAAACCCCATTATTTTTACCCATTTTGGATGCTGCAAAAGATTCATTTGCTCCAACAACTTTATCTTTAAATGTTACATCATACTGAGCATTTAAAGCGTCTGAGGTGCATAATTTATCAAGGCATGCTTTCACATCAGTTGCTGTAACAGTTCTTCCTTTTCCATTCTTAAAACACCCGTCGTTATTAAAAAAAACTCCTTGCCTAATATGAAAAGTCCATTCTGTTTCACTTTCGTTCGATTCCCACCACCTTGCAATTGCAGGTTTAATGGATAAATCGTTTTGATTAAACTTAACAAGTCCTTCAAACAATTGGCCACCAATATGAAACCCTACTACTTCATTTACCGAAAGTGGAAATAAACTCTTAAACGATTCAACTTCATTTAACCGCATTATTCCGCCTGCATAAACTCCACCCTTTCCTTCAATGCTATTGTGAATTACCTTTTTATCATCACCGCACGATAGCAATACAGCACAAAACAAACTGCAAAATATTACAATAATAACTTTTTTAGAAAAACTAATTTGTTGTTTTTTTGGGGTCATAAGGCGCAGCAATAACATGAAGGTGGCGGTTGATTAGGATGCTAAATAATAATTAATACATGATTACTAAATAACAAAACAAATATAAACTTAAAATGGAAATTACTTGCAAGTTAGACTATTTATTACAAGTCAATTTCCAATAAAACAGGGCAATGATCGCTATGCACAGCATCAGATAATATTACTGACCGCACTATTTTATCCTTTAATTGACTTGCTACTAAATTATAATCAATGCGCCAACCTAAGTTTTTACCTCGCGAACCAGCGCGATAACTCCACCAACTATATTGATGTGGGTTGGGATTAAAATGCCTAAAAGAATCTGTAAAGCCAGATTGAATAAATTGTTCCATCCATTCTCGTTCTTCTGGCAAAAACCCAGAAGTGTTAGCATTTGATTTTGGGTTATGAATATCAATTGGCTTATGGCAAATGTTGTAATCGCCGCACAAAATTAAATTTGGAATGCTTACTTTTAATTCATCAATATATTTTTGAAAATCAACCAACCATTTCATTTTAAAGGCTTGTCTTTCATCTCCGCTACTTCCGCTTGGATGATACACACTCATAACAGAGCATTCCTCAAAATCAACTCTAATAACCCTACCTTCAAAATCATAAGGGTCAATACCACAACCGTATTCAATATTTTTTGGGCTTAATTTAGAAAAAATGGCCACGCCACTATACCCTTTTTTGTGAGCAGGATACCAGTATAATTGATATCCTAAAGCTTCAAATGCTGCAACATCTACTTGCTCTGGAGTTGCTTTTACCTCTTGTAAACAAAGAACGTCCGGATTAGAGGATCTAAGCCATCCAACTAAGTCTTTGTTCATAGCAGCGCGGATGCCATTTACGTTGTATGTAATAATTCGCATAATAAATAATGTTTATGGCTTAAAAATACAATTTCTATATTTATAAATCGTTAATAGCATGATGAGTTTTAGATTTATTTGCATAGTTGTTTTTTTGTTTGGATTTTTTATTCAAACACGATCGCAAACGAATCTAAAACAAAAATATTTTTTTGTAAAATCTGATACGCTTTTTTTAGATAGTTTAAGTTTAATTCCGGGAACTATAAATGTTTCAGTAAAAAATGCCAAATTAGACTCCACCGCTTTTACAATAAATTATACTTTAAAAGCAATTGTATTTAAAGTAAAACCAAGCGATCCGGTTTTTATATCTTACAAAACCTTCCCATATAATTTTGAAAAACAGTATTATCATCTCAATAAATCGAAATTAACCAAAGATTTATCTCTTCCATTAAACCCAATGACATTAGCTTTTGCAGGTTCCGCAATACCAAGTGAATCGTTTGTATCTGATGGCTTAAATAAAAATGGGAGCATAAGTAGAGGTATTAGTTTTGGAAACAATCAAGATGTTGTGGTAAACTCAAGTTTAAATTTACAAGTGAGTGGAAAATTAACACAAGAAGTAGATTTATTATTAGCAGCTACCGACGACAATATTCCTTTTCAGGCAGATGGCACAACAGCTCAATTGCAAGAGTTTGACAAAGTGTTTGTTCAACTATCAAATAAAACATCCAAATTAATTGTGGGAGATTTTCAATTACAAAGACCAAGCAGTTATTTCATGAATTTTTACAAACGCTCACAGGGAGCTTATTTCTCGAACAACTACGGCGATACAATTAATAAAAAACCGGTAGTATTTAAAACTCAATTAAGTGGCGCTGTAAGTAAAGGAAAATTTGCTAGAAATAGTATACAAGGAACGGAAAATAATCAAGGTCCATATCGATTACGTGGCGCTGACAATGAACAATTTATTATTGTATTATCTGGAACTGAACGTATTTATATTGACGGTAGGTTATTACAGCGTGGCCAAGAGAATGATTATACTATTGATTATAATACTTCGGAACTAACTTTTACTGCTAAACAAATTATAACCAAAGACAAACGTATTATTGCTGAGTTTCAATATGCCGAAAGAAATTATGCAAGATCCCTTTATTTTTTTAGTGAGGAAATTGAATCTGATAAATTAAAAGTACGCTTTAATTTTTTTGGAGAACAAGACAATAAAAACAAAACACTTCAACAAACGTTAACAGAAAAGCAAAAGCTAACTATGTTTAGTATTGGCGACACTTTAACAAAAGCAGTTACAAGCGGTGCTGAACTTGCGCCATTTAATACTACCGACGTATTTTATTGGAAAAAAGACACAGTGATTTCTTCTCTAATTTATCCTGGAATTTTTGTATACTCTACTAATCCTGATAGTGCTAAATATAGAGTAAAATATAGTTATGTTGGAGAAAATAACGGATACTATATTCAAGTATCAACAACTGCAAATGGCAAGGTGTATAAATGGGTAGCGCCTGTAGGCGGAATTTTGCAGGGAAATTACAAGCCTTTAATTCCTTTAGTGACGCCTAAGAAAAAACAAATGTTTACTACGGGCGTTAACTATCAATTTAATAAAAATCATCAGATAGATATAGAAGGAGTTTATACTAAAAACGATATAAATACTTTCAGCAAATTTAATTCTAATAATGATGATGGGTATGGCATAAAAGTAAATAGCAATAATCAAACCGTTATAAAAAACGATACAGCCTCAAAACATTCTTTAAATGCTATTTATAATTTAGGATATGAATATGTGCAGCAAAATTTTAACCCTCTTGAAAGGTATAGAGCAATTGAATTTGAACGCGACTGGAATAGGCCAATTAACGCCCCTATTAATACAGATCAACATGTTGGATTTGCTCAAATAGGAATTCAAAAAAATGATAAATTAAAATTAGTATACGGTTTTAACTTTTTTGAAGAAGGCGCCTTTTACAAAGGATTAAAACACAGTGTGCAAAGTTTATACAATACTAAAACAAATTCCATTTCATACAACGGATCTTACCTTACCAGTAATTATAATTCCTTATTAAGTAATTTTTACAGACACAAAACCGCTTTTTCGCAATCAGTTTGGAAACTAAAATTAAATTATCTAGACGAGTTTGAACAAAATCAATTCAAAAAAAATACCTCTGATACTTTATTGCCACGCAGTTATCAGTTTTGGGAATGGGAAGGAAACATCACTAATAAAGATACTTCTGGTAATTTATTCAAACTATTTTACAGAGAGCGAAGAGATAAACAAGCGTATGGCTCTATTTTAAAAGATTCCACTTTGGCACAAAATATTGGTTTTTCGGCTAACGTTAATAGTATTCGTAATCACCCATTTTCAATAGTGTTTACTTATAGAGAGTTGCAGTTAAAGAATGCTAATCCGTTATATCTAAAACCAGATAATACCTTATTAAGTCGCGTAGAATATTCTCCACGATTAATTAAAGGATTTATAACTTCTACCATTTTTTATGAAACGGGTTATGGTTTAGAAAACAAAAAAGAATATTATTATTTGTTAGTAGCCGCTGGGCAAGGTACTCATGCCTGGAAAGACTATAATGGAAACGGTACGCAGGAAGTTGATGAATTTGAAATAGCACAGTTTTCGGATCAGGCCTTATATATTAAAGTTTACACGCCTACAAGTCAGTATGTAAAAGTA
>Ga0114966_10006143_pt1 | contig 10057 bp, 12 predicted proteins | sample M_130207_XF_Meta_FD_87029 | JGI IMG/M metagenome (GOLD analysis project Ga0114966, IMG submission 87029) | Freshwater microbial communities from Lake Montjoie, Canada to study carbon cycling - M_130207_XF_MetaG | ecosystem: Environmental > Aquatic > Freshwater > Lake | place: Lake Montjoie...
CTTCCGTATGTGACGTGTCGACGCGCTGTACAGAAACAAGAACAAATAGTTCTTCAAGAGGGGAGACGCATGCAACGTCTCGGCCTCGCGCACCAACGACGGAACCGTATTTTCTACCCCTTCTTTGGTTTCGTAATACTGTGCGGCGAGTTGGCCAAGGATGGACATGGCGTTCTCCAGACGGAAACCTATCGTGCACTGGTAATGAAACGACAAATTCTGTACCACAAAATCTTCAGGGCGTTTCTGTGCAAGAAACGCGATTTTGGAATACCTCGGGTCCCGGTCTTTCGACACCAACACGGAGCGATACGGGAAACGCGGGTCCTCAATGGGTACTACGGTATAATGGTCGAGAGCATCCACCACCTTGTCGACCGCTTTCAAAAAGTGGACGAGGAGTGTCGACCACAAAGCGTCCTTGGCCACCGACTGTTTTCGTGGAAAGGTGACGACAAATTCATTGTTATTGAAATCATGGCCCTCGAGAACACATTCGCTAGTCAACAAGGTGTGTTGTCCTGACGGTCTTGATGACGCAAGGGACTGTAGATAGGGGCCCACGACACTGGTGGCAAAGGCCGACCTTGGGGTAAAGGTGTCATTGTACACCTCGACGCTGTTCTGAAAAAAAGAGTGCTTGGTATGCTCCGTGGGAAGGCGTAATAAGAGGCGTTTCACCCTGCTTCCGGGTGCTACCGTGACAAAACAAAGCTGTTGCGTTTCCAGTTCAAACCCCATGGAGATGTCCTCATAATTCATTGGTAGGTTTCGTTTTTTTAAACACAAGAGTTTAAAAAAAAATAATTCATTTAGCACATTTCCGTTCCGGCGTTCCCTTCGACGTCGCACGTCACCAGGACGGTGAGAAGGGAGGCGGCGGGGCTCCAGACGTCAAACGGGCGAAACCGTGTCCCGTCCCAAAGTTTCACGACGGGCTGTTCAAATGGATAATCAAAAGGAATCTGGAGGCTGTACATACGTTGTCGAAAAATGATACGGAGCGTGCGGTGATGGGGTCGCCACGAACCGTCCACATGGACCTCGGGCTCCCAACGAAGCCTCTCGACTTCCTTGACAAGACGGACTTTGCGCGCCCTGCACAATCGCACATGGGCCACACACTCCTTGTACACGTCATGAAACGTGGGGTCGAATTGGTAGACAAGACCCATGAGTTCTTGGGGCAGGTATACCATTGTTGTTGTTGTTGTTATGAATTGCGTATACCGACGTGTCACGGAAACATCATTTTTTATTTTTCTTGGTATCGGTGGACGTACCATGGTTTTTCGCAGTAGAGAGAGGTGCTTGGAGGAGGGCTTCTGTCCGACGGATGTGTTTACTGGAGTATAGGTACTGACTCCTGTCTTTAGCAGTCGCCCTTTTGTCCATTCTTTTTGTCGATACGTTTTCCATTTTCTGTTGAAAAGACCTTCTTTCTATGATTCTCCAATATCATTTTTTTTTTATCACGAATAACATGCCGAGGACCCTGCATTCGGATAGGACCCACAACGATTGTCGATGCGATGATAGCCGTCTCTTCCACACGGCTGGACAATCTTTCCCCCGGGAACAAAATTTTGGGCATTCACATTATCCAGCCACGACGCTGACGGTTTCCGACAGTCCATCATCCTTGTGAGGCACCATTCCAGCGACGAGTTATTGCACGGTAGTTTCGATGTATTCTCGGCCACAACATTTCCCGTCGTACAAGTGTACACCGTGCTATTGTCCGAAGGAACCATTCCCGTAATCGCGGTGAGTTGGGGTGGAGCGCTAACCTTACAAATCTTGAGGATAGTGGGATTTCCTCCCTGGGGAAGTCGAACGTTCTTGTCGAATCCCGCGATACACAAATCCTGTAAATTGTCAATGGAAGGTGATGGACTGGTTTCCCACAGGGCCGGATATTGGGGCAGTTTTGAACAATCCTCCTTATTATCCCAACCGCCGTAAATTTTTCCCCACTGGTCCTGGGTCCCCGAATACATCGACGTGGTTGCGTCTCCCGCACAGCTATTAAACGCACCAAACCCCCCGTCTCCCATCTGCAAATCGAACTGGTTGCTAAACACATCCCCGCCTGTATTTACGGCCTGTACAATCAGGTCCTTATCGACACCTTGTACGGTGATGCGCAAGCATTGCCCCAAGGCGTCCTTGTCTTGTTGGGAGCCAAACGTTCCCACACCAAAGTACACGTCTTGTCCCGTCTTTTGAAAAAAGTCCTTTTCTGCCTCTTGCATGCGCTTCGACTGGAAAGACCAGTCCACACAACCGTATGCCGCATAAGTGACGCCGAGTGTGGAGGTTCCCTTGGCCTGGTCGTTGTTCTGACAGAAATACCCACCCTGGGTTTTCGAGCCGTCGCTATAACAGGGAATGCCACAGCCAAGGCTGTCGCTCCAATTCTTACACCCGTCGTGAACCTTGCATTGACCAAACGCCTGTGAACAGGTATCACTCTTACCACCTCCACATGATTGCTCACACCATCCTGAATCGCTAAAACTTCCTTGAGAGTCAAAGTAGCAAAGACCGGTAGAAGAATCGCACGAATACTTGGAAGACGGTGTCGATGTGGGTGGAGGTACGGGTGTCGAGGTGGGTGGAGGTACGGGTGTCGAGGTGGGTGGAGGTGGAGGTGGTGGATCTCCAGACGAGTTGAGCATGATGGTCTGGTAATCGAACCAGGCTCCGGCCTCGGGTGGGCACGGCTGGTCCGAGGTATAGCCAATGTTCAGTGGATGGGTACCACAGTTCGGGTCATACCGCACGCACGACACCTTGTTGCTATTATCGCATTTTTGTTGAATATTAAAATCGATGCACCCATCGGATTCTCCCGGTGTTTTCAGCCAGAAGAGAGCATCGATAGTGTCCGACTCGGTATTGGTCGTGGGGTTCAAGCCTTTACGGGCTGTGTTGACGTTGCACCACGTCGCACACTCTTCAGAACCTTGCATGGCGTCCTCGTTTCCATTCCTTCCCGTATCGATGACGAAATGGGCAGCGCCGTCACTGGTCTTGAATTTTATTCCTTTCTGTGCCAACATCCACGAAAAGATCTGAACGTAATTTGCCTGATTATTAGCGGCATTGTATTGGGATAAGGAATTGCACGGGTCTTTGGCACATTCTAGTGAAGGGTTGTTCTTAAGATACTGGATAAAGTCATTGTATGAGGACGCCACAGGAAAGTTACACCCTTTCCCCAAGACCTGGTAATTGGACACATTGACACAGAATCCACGCACGTAGTTGTTCCACCCTTGTTGCTGTACGATAGTGATAAAGCCTGAAAGATTGTTCTCCCATCCGAGCCATTGCCCGTGTCCAGCATCCAAATACATGTACACATTAGGAAGAGAGGAGAACTTTTGGAGCGTGTAGGTTGTCCCCTCCAAGTACGCGTTGCATGTCACGTCGGTGCACCCGCCTTGATTCTTGTTGGTCACACAGTTTGGTACCGAATCCGGTTCAATCATCAAAAGAAGGTCAATGTTCTTATACTTGGGGTCGCTAAACAAGGTGTAAAGCGGGTCGATGTATTCCGACTTGTACTGTTGCAAACCAGCGGTACAATCTTTGGCGCTCGACTGACATGGAGTGTTGCAATAACTTTCGCACTGGGAATCACGGTTGCAACATATCTGGCCGTTGGAGGCGAGAGCTTTGCAGTCGCGGTTGGGTAAATCATAAATGATAAACACCACCTTGGTATATTTGCCGTTCGAAGCTACAATGGAATCAAGGATATCTTTGACTTGGTTGTTAATCTTTTCCTTGACATCGATCCAGTACGCCGAGGGTTGATTCATCATATCTGTCATACTTGCTTTTGTCTGCGCGTCCAAACCGGGGTTGCGAGATATCGTATTCTCGATATTCTGTTGAAGAGAATCCTGGACATAAATCTTTTGAATGGGGTAAAATGGATTAGCAGATACAGGACCCGGAGTCAACGTCGGTGTTGGTGTAAACGTGGGTGTTGGTGTAAAGGTGGGTGTTGGTGTCAACGTCGGTGTTGGTGTCAACGTCGGTGTTGGTGTCAACGTCGGTGTTGGTGTCAACGTAGGTGTTGGTGTAAACGTGGGTGTTGGTGTCAACGTAGGTGTTGGTGTAAACGTGGGTGTTGGTGTAAACGTGGGTGTTGGTGTCAACGTGGGTGTTGGTGTAAAGGTAGGCGTTGGGGTAAAGGTGGGTGTTGGTGTAAAGGTAGGCGTTGGGGTAAAGGTGGGTGTTGGAGTAAAGGTGGGGGTTGGAGTCAACGTGGGTGTTGGTGTAAAGGTAGGCGTTGGGGTAAAGGTGGGCGTTGGTGTGGGAGAGTAGGAGGGTTTTGAAGTTGTTCTTTTACTATTCGCTTGAACAACCACCACCCATATAATTATTGCAACGATTATCGCAGTGGATAGGGTAAGAGTTGTAATTAGAATAGTTTTTTTTGATGTTTCTTTCATGTTTTTTTTACAGAAATGAAAAAAAAAATTGTAAAATCTTGAGAAGGTGTTTCTCATTTTCATTTTATAAAGCCAGGACATTTGTCTTGTGTTTCATACATTTTCATTTAAAAAGTATTCATAGGTGCACCCATAATGGATGAAATCATCCGCATAAATTGTAAAATTGCTTGTACGACCCTACCTTATCAAATTTCCTTAAAGTCCAACCAATTATTACTCTTCCATTGGAATGATAAAGATCGGGATTCGCCGTCATGACACATATCTCTGTTCTAGTACCTATACTATATATATTATTTTTTTTCAAAGACTACTCTGGGGTGAAAGGGATGCAACGTCCTCTTCCTCCCTTAACACCTGCGTTTCTTGGCTACCGCTATCGCTGTCGCTACTGCTGCTGCGTCCAAAACGCATCCTCCCGTCCAAACCCGAAAACGTTCCGGTAGCGTCAAAGGTCACGGTACCACCCGACGACCGCTCACGCTCCCTTCTCGTGTACCGGATGGTTTGTGATTCACCTCTCCTCACCCTCCCCACGGCATTGCCGAGCGAATCCATCGCGTCCAGGAGATTCTCATCGCGGTAATTCAACGAGGCCTCGGCCGCAGCACCAAAACCGCGCCCGTTAAGGATGGCGTCCTGGTTGCTTCCCATGTACGTGACTTCCCCCCTAAAGTCCTCGAGCTTTCTCTTGAGCTGTAAAGGGCTAATGGTGGTGCTGGCGTTCTCCTCCCCGTCGGTCATCACAATGAGGAGCACGGTGCTCGTCTCCTCCCTCTCCTGCTCGATGCGTTCCAGGACGTGTCCCATCGCGTCGCGGAGTGCCGTCATACAGTCGGGCCGGTAATCGTCGACGGTCAGTTGAGGAACTTGGTCCAAGGGACGCCTGAAATACACCTCGCGGACCTCCTCGTTGAAGGTAAACAGGCTCACATGGCATCCGTGGGGATTCAGTCGGCGCTGTTTCTGGATAAACTCGTTGAAACCCCCGACGACGCTGTTCCTCCTTGGGTCCATGCTTCCGCTCTCGTCCAAAAGCACAAAGAGGTCGACGTAAGCCAAAGGAACTGTCGAGACGAACACGGTCGGTGTGGGTGACGTAGGAGGCGTGCAGGGTGGTGTTGGGGCGGATGCCTCCTCGGGAATGGTGATCGAAAAAAACATTGGATTTGGATTCTGTGGTGTCGAAATGAAGAGGGACAGAATGTATCCTTTGGTGAGACAAATGGTAATACGACGTAATACGTTCTTACCCTCCTCTGTCGATTAAAAAAAAAGGCATCATTTTTTAAGAACATGACACCATGTCCATAAAAAAAAATGGAAAGAGCAGTAGTACTTCGGCTCCTTTCTACGTTGGAGGAACGTAGTGGCTCGTTGTTGCGTCTTGTCCAAACGGTTGGTAATAATATCGGTCCCCCTACCGAGACCATAAAAAAAGAGATTTTCCTTATCCACGGCGATTGCCGTCGCCTTTTATGGCATTTTGAGAAAAAACAGGACCCCCTACTACAGACTTGGCACGACAGTGTAAAAAGTAACAAATAAATTTAGCGAGAGGTAAGAAGTATATACTCGGTGTACCCACCGATCCATTTCCCTCCCCTCAAGACGATGGGAAATGTTACTGCCACTCCGTACTTTTCTTTGAGCTCGTGATACATCGTGGAATCTCGACGGACCCATCGTTTTTGGTCCTTCTCCAACAATTTGGCCATCTTTTGGCTGTAGGGGCATGTCTGTAGCAGGTACGCAAATACCTTGGACGCCTTTGGTGCCATTCTTTTATCATCTAAAAGAAAAATATTTCCACACTACAAAATGAAATTCGTGCGACCCTTTCAAGTCTTGGTGGACCAAATGTCGGAGCGTCGGGCCAAGGTATTACCCATCACCAATGTTCTCAAGGTTTCGTTTGGTGGGGTAGGTCTACTCTTTGGTGGGGCGTACGGTTTTTCGCAATCGCTAAAAGAAAGCAATGGGGTAGTCTGGAGGCCTACGGTGGGTGCGGTGTGTGGGGGAGCCTTGGGGTACACGGTCGGATTGTTTCCCTACCAGGCGTTTGGACTTCTTCTTGCGGTCGATGCTGCGTATACGGTTTTACCGACGCTAAAAAAACCATCCCACTCTACAAACCATGTCCCGTCATCATCATAAGCGTTACCGAGAGGGTTTCCATCCATGATTCACAGCGTTCAAGAGGCGTACCATGGCCTCGGCCTTTTTCTTGGTGGTGGCGTTGGCCTTGATGTCTCCGGTGTCGGTATTGCGGACGCGGTACAAATCTTGGCCCGGTAATTTTCGTATCGAGTAGGGCATCGTTTTGTTTTTATATCAAAAACAAAAAAAAAACAAAAAAGGTTTTGGTTCGATTTCACCTAAAAATGCGCATTTGGTGGAGTTCGTATTCTGCGTTGTTTTTTTCTTTCCGAAGCCATTTCCTCTGTCGTTTCATTTCCTGTTCAAAATAAGTATTGGATAAGCCGGTGCTATTCTCCTCAATGGTATCCATAAGCAGTGAAATCTGGTTACATTGTTTCTGAAAAAAATCGCGGTGTATTTTATAGTGAAACGCGGTATCCTTTGCCGCGATAGTAAGAATACAATACCGACATCGTTCACGGTAGGTGCACTCATTCACCTTATGGTCCGTGGGAGATAACATAGATTCCTTCCTACATAGCGGACAATGATGTCCTCCGTGAACCTGAACAACGTGTTCCTTAAAAGCAGTCGTTTTTACTCGAACAGAACAAGAAGGACATACAGTATATGCGCTACAATGGGTATCGTGTTCCTCTTTCTTATCCATCGTAAAACGCTCCTCGCAATCTCCACACTTTACGACACGCTTGGGACAGTCGTCAAGGTGGGACCAAATCTCCAGCTGGTCCCCTGTGAAACCACAGGCCTCGGTACACTCATGCTTCCATGTATCCATTTTCATCAACATCATGTTCACGGTATAGGCGTCCTTTATTTTAAGGCTACGAGGACTACAGGTCTTTTCACAGTACAGGCATTTTTGTGAGATGTTTCGATCGCTTGGTTTTCTATTCAGTCCCAGAAAACTATGAGCACAATTTCTACAGGAAACACTCAACTGATGACAGTCGCAACCAAAGCATGTGTAGTGGACAGGAATCATGGCTTGTTCATGACAGATGACACACATGACACACTCCATTTTTCTTTTTATTGCGTTGGTTATTCTTCTGACCTGAAGAATTCAATATTTTAAAGAAGAATCATTTTTTTTCATGGTTTAAAGACAAGAGTTTCCTTATAAAAAAAGAGGTGGTGGTGTGCGGTGAAAAAAAATTTGCTCTCGTGGCTCAGTAGGTAGAGCTCGTGGCTGTTATATTAAAAAAGCAGAGGACCACGCGGTCGTTGGTTCGATCCCAACCGAGAGCGACAAAAAAAAAAGTTTTAAAATTGGATTATGTTTTTGAAACTTTTTTCGACACATCAACTCCAAAAATTTATTTCTTGGTAGCCTCCACGCATTTTGTGAATTCGTGAATGAAATGGTGGCAATCGGACGAGGTGGTGGCACATGCATTCAGGTTTTGCAATGCCATCGCGCAGGGTTGTGACGGATCATCTTGTGATGGTGGTGTATCGGTAGGATTCGGAGCAGTAGAAGACGTAGTCCGAAAAATACTGTCCACGGCCTGGCGCGCGACCGCACTGCCCGTGCCAAAACCAAACCCTTGAACGATGGAAGAACCCAAAGAGGAGGCGATGGAAGGTACCGAAGGTACTGAAGGTACCGGGGTATTCACGGGAAACGTATTCTTCACGGGAAACGTGGTGGGTGGGTGCTTCTTGGAATGTTGTTTCTGTCTCATGTTTATGAATAAATATTTTTAAAAAAAAATATTTATAATACAGGAGGAAAAGTAAACGTTCATGGAGCAACAACAATTAAAAGAGTTTATCGAGACGCTCGATGTATATATTGTCTCTCACGGTGGTGTAGCCTCCAATGCTCTTAATTCGTTTTTGCAATCCAAAGGCATCCGCTGTGGTTACAGTGATTTACCCACCGCCATGTATTACTACTTTTGTCATTATCCTGCTCCCCTGACAAATAAGACGCCCTGTATATACATACACGGGGACTATACGAGGTCCATTATTTCACAATACAAAAGAAATATACTGTCATTAAACGCCAAAAAGATGCAGGGCATAGACCTTGAAAAGAAAATGACGCTCAAAGAACTTATCCATAAAAACCCCGCGGACCCTCTGGGGATATGGAATCAAAAAAAAAATTTTCAAGGGGCGTCCAATACGTGGTGCCTGGAATATCCGTTCCACTCCAATGACCTCGACCGTATTTTTAAAGAGATGGGTCTCGAAGTGGATGTCTCTACGTTTCCCACGACACCAAGAACATCAACGACGGATAATAATACTTTTCCCTTTAGTTCTCGTCTACAATACATCTTGTCAGTGTATTCGAAAGATTCCTTATGAAGAACCCAAAGACGAGGCGACGATGGAAGGAACCGAAGGGTATGTACTAGGAACGTGGTTTCTCCTTTTTATAAATAAAAAAAAATTTTGTTGCTATCTATAGAGTAGGTAAGAATGCAGGAAAAACGATTAAAAGATATCCTCGAGGGTCTTGATGTATACATCGTGTCTCATGGCGGTGTTGCTTCCAATTCATTGAATTCTTTCTTAATGTCAAAAGGTATCCGTTGCGGGTATACGGACCAGGACCGGTACGCAGATTTCTGTCACTACCCAAAACCTCTTACCGACATGACGCCTTGTATATACCTGCACGGTGACTATGGGAGGGCCATCCTGTCCATGCACAGGAGAAACTTTTTGGTAGCAAACGCCAAAAAGATGCTAGGGATACATTGGGAGACGAAAATAACGCTCGAGGAACTTATCCGTAACAACCCCTCGGACCCGTTAGGGATATGGAGACAAAAGACAAAATTTGAGAACAGCCAGAATGTTTGGTGTCTCCAGTATCCTTATACCACAGAGAAGCTTGACGGCATTTTCAAGGACATGGGTATTCACGTGGATGTTTCCACGTTCCCGACCCGCTCAAGAAACACCGTGGACATGACGAACGTCCCCGAAAAGGACCTGCCTGCTCTCCAATACATCCTCTCCGTGTATTCCACAGAATTATTTTAAATTTTTTTTTTGTTGCTAAAAGATAGAGATAAAAGATAATGAATGGTTCAATTCATGACATGGGCCATTTACTGAATTCAAACAATGCTCATACGTTCAATCCAGCCACCATCCGTCTATCACCGGATACTTATTTAATAGTCGTCCGTGAAATCAAATTCCGAGAGAATTTCCATCACCCTTGGGACATGTGGTTTCGTAAAACGACGAGTCCAGCTGGAGGCAACAAAACCCATACGAACGCCTTTATCCCCTCTTCTTCCGCAATGGAAGAAGCCTCGAGTGCCATTCCTGACGGCTCCTCCAGTGCCATTCCCGACGGCTCCTCCAGTGCCATTCCCGACGGCTCCTCCAGTGCCATTCCCGACGGCTCCTCCAGTGCCATTCCCGACGGCTCCTCCAGTGCCATTCCTGAC
>Ga0114966_10006148_pt1 | contig 10051 bp, 2 predicted proteins | sample M_130207_XF_Meta_FD_87029 | JGI IMG/M metagenome (GOLD analysis project Ga0114966, IMG submission 87029) | Freshwater microbial communities from Lake Montjoie, Canada to study carbon cycling - M_130207_XF_MetaG | ecosystem: Environmental > Aquatic > Freshwater > Lake | place: Lake Montjoie...
ACGTGGTGCGCACCAAGGATGTTTTGTCATCGGTTCTGAATCCCGTTTGGTTGACCAACAGGGTAAATCTCACGCAGCAGCCTTTCAAGTTTCTTGGAACAAATATTCCGTCTGGTTCATTTAATATTGTCACCCGATGGTTAGCTAACGGCGCACCAGATTTCAGCCGGTTCGCAATCGACCGCACTATTCCAGCCCTTGAGTTGGAAACTCTCACTACCAATATCCTCTATTCCGCAACTACTCTCCTACAAGTTACGAACTACGACAATGTCGCGGTTCAAACGAATTACGACCTCACACTCTTCGGGATGAGAAGCTTGAGCAACAACGCTGCCGCCCTGACCGCGCTTTATCCCGGGTTGGTGGTCACACAGACGCTTTCAACCGTCACCCCCGTGGTTGTCATTGACCAAGTCTATCCTGATCCCGCACAGGTGGCTTGGAGCGCGGCGGGTATTTTTCAGCCTGTCGTGCTGAAGACGAATTACCTCACGATAAACGTGCCCGTTTACTTTCATAAGTATGCGAACGTTTTCACGAATCTTGCTTCGCGTTCGGCACTTCTAAATTACCGGGATGTTAGCCGTGTCAAAGCTCCTTTCTCCTCCGCCAGCAATCCAACCTACGTCACGAACGTCGTGAACACCTATGTTACAACAAATCTTGCCTCGGGTTCGGTTAATTTTGTCACGCGCTGGGTAACTAACGGCGCACCAGGCTGGGTAACTAACGGCGCACCAGATTTCAGCCGGTACCCGATTAGGACGAATGATTCGGCTTATCACCTGAGCGTGGGTGCTGGGTCTCCTCTGAATGTAGGAAGCGATATTGTCAACCTACCCACACTGATTCAGAACTTGAACCAGGCTGGCCTGAATACCCCAGCAGGACATGTCAAAGCACGGCTTTCATCCACAACTCTCGCTGCTCTGAGTCAGAATCTACCAAGTCTCACTGCGAATTTGATAACAGACCTGAACCTGTTGATCGACACCACCGTCTTTAACGCGGATTTGGTAGCAACCTTGGATCTCCGCCCCGAGACCTATCTGCTTTACATCCAAGGTGCAACAGGTTCTGAGGCTCGTCGGTTGAATCGGATGTTGTTGGAGGACGCCTTCCCAGGACAGTTGCTCCGGCTTTTGCCTAGCGTGCCGTTGGTTCAGCGAGTCACTTACACCACAAACATACTATACGCTGCGGTGAACCTCTTTCAGGGAACGACCTTCCGCCGCGAGCAAGTGCTCACGTTCACGAATATTGAGTATGCAGGGTTCCCCGTCACTCTGTTCACTGGTGAGAGCGTCCAGCGCGAAGAAGTCATCGCCTACAAGGAAATCCAATATGCTGGGTTCCCCGTCACTCTGTTCAACGATCCTCGTGAGAGCGTGCAGAGGGAAGAGGTCATTGAATACAAGGAAATCCAATATGCTGGGTTCCCCGTCACTCTGTTCAACGATCCTCGTGAGAGCGTGCAGAGGGAAGAGGTGATTACTTTCACGGATGTGCAGTATGCTGGGTTCCCGATTACCAGTGTCGCTGTTGGGAATGGCCTTCGGGGTGGGGTGGATAAGTTGATGCTTACCAATGTGGTTTACAACGATTTGAATCCTGCCTCATTCCGTTTTACGAACAGTTTCCCGATTTATACCGTCACGAACGGTGTGAGTGTGGTGCAAACTGTGGAGCGTATCCAGACGCAGCCTGACATTTTGTTCTCGGCGGCTGATCTGGGCACTGACGCGGATGGGTTTACACCGATCACTGTCAGTCGCGGCTCACGATGGATTGATGGCACTGCGCTTAACACCAGCGATCCTAACAAGCAAGTCGGCAGCGGGCCGGGCGAGATCGGGTCCGGTTTGGTGATTAGCTTTAGCAAAATCCTGCCGGTTCATTTGAATATTTTCCCTGGCGATATCACAGAAAACACGGGTGCAAATGGTTCGGGTTTTGGATCGGTCGTGGGCATTTGGGGTTCGTATGATGGCAGCACCAACGCGCCAACCTTATATCCGAAAGACATTACTCTGGAACTTCTGGAGAAGAAATTATTCCGCTGATCCTAGGTTTTTGTATGAAGTATCTACTTTCAATAGTCGCGGGTCTGGCCTTCACAGCGGGAGTGTCTGCTGATCCTCAGGCCACCTACATTAATGCAGGCAAAGTGACCAATCCCGTGGTTGATGCCACCAACTTTGTCAACCGCGGTCAGATCACGGTGTCTTCCTACGACGCTCCTTGGGATTCGCAGAACACTGTGAACGTGACCAATATCGGAACCATGGAGGGTTCGGTGGGGTTCAAATTTGACTACGTTTACAACAGTCAAGGATTAGGGTATCGCGGCAGTCTGTCGAATTTTGTTAATACGGGCTTGATCGAGGCGTTTGATGGCGGGGGGTTGCTTTCATTTTTTGGTTCTGCCAGCAGCGTGAATGCGTCGTCATTATTTGGTGATGATCATTCCTCCGTGGAGATTCAATCCGACAACGTGAGGAACACCGGCTCGATCATTGCTGGTGCCAACGGAATTATTTCGATCGACGGTGGAAAAGTGGATCTCGCTGGTGGGACCCTCTCAATCTCTCCGTTGGCTGGTGGCTCAATTTTCTCTAACGGTTTCTGGATGAGCGAGACAAACTTTCTCGCCGATTTAGGGATCTATGATCAAGGTTGGTCGATCGGAACCACGACCAATTTCTTCCCGGGCAATTTGGTTTTTGGCAATTCTTGGTATAGTCCTTTCATTCGGTTTACCAACAATTGGGGTATCGGGAACTACATCTGTTCGGATTATGTCGCTTTGGCGAATCCCGAGGTGTTTGTCTATTCGACTTACCGTAATCCCACCCAATATGTTTATCAGGTGGTGGCCGTTCAGACGACGGATAAGAAGTTGGCTACCAACGTCAAATTTATCCCCAATGTTTACCCTTACGATTACGTTCAACAGCCGCCTTACACAGCGGTGCTGGAGTTGAGCAGTGTGGCCACTGATTTGTTTACTCAAGGTCGTTACACGAATTCACTTTACGTGATTGATCAGATTGCGACGGGTACCAACTACAATCTATTGGAGAACCTCAGCGTTGGAACTTTTAGGCCGGCACCAACGATCATCACTCGAAACAAACCCTATGGGTTTGCGAATGGGGCAGTTCCGAACGACCTGTTTGATCCTAGCATTTTTGATAATACCACCTACTCGAACCGTGTGGTGAACAATCTTTACTCTGCTTACGTGGCGCAGGTGGATAATTTGGGAAGCCGCCTACCTGACCTCCCTGATATTGGATTCAGAAGCCAACCTGGACGTGTGGAAATCAAGGCGAAGGAATTGAACATTGAGCGGGCGCGAATTCGCGGAGAAGGCTTGATTAGTATCGAAGCAGAGAATTTTACTGGTAGTGCCAAAGCCATTGTGGACGGCCCGCATCTAAAGTTAAACCTTGCCACTACCAAGCAGAATACGCAAATCACAAACTTAACTCGAGTCTCCGTTGAAAGGCTAACGGGTGAATTGTTCACTTATTCTAGCTCATGGACGAATGTTTACATTCCGACCCTTCGGGATCCGACAGATACCAACTCTCCGAACATTGAAATCATTTTTCAACTTTTAATGGTCGATGCCACTACGCTGAAGACCACCATGCCAGTGAGCGTTCACGAGTTCACCATGAAAGGCCCGACCAACGCACATGTGCAGATTGCGGATCAGCTCAACGTCACCGATGTTTTCCTTTTGGAAACCGAACGTGCAACGGTTACTGGTGCTTTGGCCTTAGCACCTGGGTTGCGCTGGGATGCGGGAACGGTTCCCTCCCTCCTTTATTTAACCAACAATGGCCGTTTGGACTTTGCGGAGGACGCAGCATTCGGTGCGGATCGTCCTGGTAAACCCTACAAAGCATTTGTCAATCGAGGGTCTATTCAAGCGTTCACACATGCGATCGACGCCGATTACTTTGAGAACTCAGGATTTATTGCATCCACGCAACATTATCGGCTAAAGCTCACCAATTTTTGCTTTAACACGGTTACCCAGTTTACCAACAACCTGGCTTCAATTGGTCCGATCATCATCAATGCGAAACAAGGTTATCTGAACGGAGGAACGCTTTTAACGGATGGGGATATTTCACTCGCTGGGGACACTTGGAAGTTCTACAACTCTAAGATCAATGCTCCCGCCGGGATCCAGTTGAGTGTAAGCAAAACAATCACGGACGCTGGCTTGATAACGATGGAGAATCAGTGGAACACGGGCCGAGGCGTTCAACTGCTAGGTGCTGCTTCGGGAGACCTGCTAGGCACCACGATTCATTCCGTAGCGAGGCCATTCGAAGCCGTTGACCATGTGTGGGCAAGCCGTGATTTAGGTGCAACGAATTCTTCCGCGTTCAAGAATAATTTAGCGTTGGGTCGCTTGATTCTTAACGGCACCAACTGCATTTTCCGATTTGCACCATCAGAAAATGGCCGAGTGATGTATGTGGATATGCTGGACTTGCGTGGTCCTGCCTTCACATCGTTGCAGGATATTAAGGATAACCTTTACCTTGCCCCTGGCTTCAAAATCTACTTCGGAGATGTCCGAGGATCGGATACATCAATCAACGCGGAATCACTGAACGGTCTTCAAGTGGGGGACGGTTCGTTGGTCTGGGTGCGCACTTATGCGGGAATCCGTTCGGGAGTGGACGTCCCCGTGCGAGGCGAGAACCGAACGATCCGAGTGAACGGGGCCTTGCGTGAGAGTTTTGAGATCGACAGCGATGGCGATGGAGTTCCGAATGGTTTTGATGACTATCCATTCGACACCATCGCGCTACGGATCGCCCAAGACGAGGATGGAAAAGTTACTCTGAGCTTCGATGCCGCAGCCGGTATCCATTATGAGTTACAATTTACGGAAGACATCACCAACCCTCACTGGATTAAGGTTCGGGATGTGTATTTAGATGGCGAAGGTCGAGTGGAGATTCCATTGGACGACCCGGCTCGTGCAGGGACCACCGGCTTCTATCGATTGGTTTATACACCCTGAACTAATGTAGGATCGGAGGATGCCTCCGTCCTAGCTCACAACGGTGCTGTGAAACTTTACGGAATCACTGGGGGGATCGGTTCGGGGAAGTCAGTGGCGATGCAATCGTGGCTCAGGCTCGGTTGGCCGGCGGTTGAGACAGATGAGATCGCCAGGGATTTGGTTGAGCCGGGGAGCGATGCGCTGGCGGAGATTAGTCGAGAGTTTGGTTCTAAGGTTTTGTCGGTGAACGGCGTGTTGGATCGCCAAGCGTTGGCTAGGATTGTGTTTGCGGATCGGGGTGCCAGAACGCGGTTGGAGAAGATCCTGCATCCAAGGATTCGAGTCGAGTGGCGGCGAGTAGTTGAGGTGTGGCGAGCGGAGGGTTGTAAGAGTGCGGCGGTGGTAATCCCCCTCTTATTTGAGACCCATGCCGAGGAGGAGTTCGACCGAGTGATCTGCGTGGCTTGTAGCCCGGAGTTGCAGCGAACAAGGCTGCTAGGTCGAGGCTGGGATGATATGGAGATAGAGCGGCGCCTTAAGTCTCAATGGTCCGTGTCGGAGAAGATGAATTTTGCAGATTATGTAGTTTGGAATGAGTCAACCGTAGAAGTTTTAGATCAACAAATCGAATGGATAAGTCAGCACCAGTGATCAGGAATGAGGAATTAAGCCCGTTGACTCAATGTCTCCCCAAGGGCGACTGGTCTGCATAGATTTTTGTCAATTATTGTGAGAATCAATTTGAACCAATTCGGCACGGTGTGTGCTGTATTATCCCAGATTACTCCGAAGCATTTTATGGAACCTTTGTGCCGAGAGCCACAGAATCATAGCTCGCGACCTGTTCGCTTCATTAGCCACTTGCTCCTGCTCCTGACGTTCCTGTTATGGCAATCAACCTCTACCATGGCTCAGACGCGCAAGGCGGGGGAATTTGCTTTCGCCACTGCAAAGTTGGACATATCGGAGGGAGACCCGAGCGCGCTCCTGACAGTCACGCGTACCAAGGGATGGGACGGAAAAATGCTGGTGGATGTTATTTTGGTCGCCAACACGAATAACGCACTTGTCACGGCGTTGCCCGCGACCAACACCATCACGTTTAATGATTTTCAGACAAGCGCCCAACTGGCAGTGCCGATCAAAGAGAATGGACTGACCAATGCGAATCGAACCATCACCTTTGTTCTGGACAATCCTCGTCCTGCAGACGGTGAGATTTCAGCATTTTTGCCGACTTTATCATCGAATAAAGTGACCGCACTTCAGGTGATCGATAATGATGATGCGTTCTCCTATTTCTTCAGTCAATCGGTGTATTACGCGAGTGAAACGGATCCCTTTGTCAGGGTGTATATCAGGTTAGTAGCGGCACCGGACAAAGACGCTCAAGAGGTGACTGTCGATTATAAAACTGAGACAAGCGGTGGGGTTTTGGCTGGCAATGATTTGGCAAATGCAGGTGCTGATTACGAGGCGACGTCGGGCACTGTCACGTTTGGGCCGGACGTTATGGAGATCCCTGTCGATATCCCCATCAGTCGGGATGCGGTGCTTGAGTTCAACGAGGAGTTCATGATCTCGCTTCGGAACGCCAAGGGATCGCTCACCGTTGCTGAGACCAACGTGACGAACTACAAACTAGGGAAGGTGAGTTTTGCGCGCATCGTGATCATCAATAACGGGGATGCTGACTCACCGCAGGCTGTAGGGGGTGTTGATCCTAAGTTCAACGCTGACAATATTTTAACAACAAATCCACCGTTGAATCAAACTCCTGGCGCGAACAATACGGTTCTCTCCGTTGTGCCCGGGTTGAATGACACCATAGTTTTAGGTGGGCTTTTTACATCCGTGAACTCGACCCCGCGAAGTGGTGTGGCCCGGATGAAATCTGACGGCGAGCTTGATGCTTCTTTTGCGCCCGCTGGTGGTGCGAATGATTTCGTCTCCGCTGTTGCGAGTTACTTGCAAGGCACGAATCAGGGCAAAGTCATTGCGGTTGGCGGGTTCACCTCGATGAGCGGACTCCAACGAAATTCGATTGCTCGACTGTTGGAGGACGGCAAGATTGACCGTTCTTTTGATCCTGGAACAGGCGCAAATGGTTCCATCCATGCTTTGAGCATCGACCCAGAGGAGAAAGTGCTTATTGCTGGAGATTTTACGACCTACGATGGGGTTCCGAGAAATCGCGTTGCTCGGCTATTATCCAACGGAAATTTGGATTTGAGCTTCAACCCTGGATCGGGAGCAAACGACGTGGTTTTTGCGATCCTAAGCTCGACCTCTACCAATGGGACGAATGCGGTCATTATTGCTGGCGACTTTACAAGCGTGGATGGAAACCCTGCCACCCGCATCGCTCGGCTTAACAATGATGGATCCTTCGATATCGATTTCGATGTAGGTCTGGGGGCAGATTCGACCGTCTACGCGATCGCAGAGGACTCAAGCGGTCGGGTAATTATCGGTGGTGCCTTTCAGATGTTCAACAGCGTCCCACAGCGCGGATTAGTGCGATTGTTGAGCAACGGCGTTCTTGATCGAGGTTTTGTCACAGGTTCTGGGCCGGATGACACGGTAAGCTCTATTTCGCTTCAGGCCGACGGCAAGGTTTACATCGGCGGGCGGTTTCTTAGCTACAATTATACCCGACGGGTGAATGTGGCACGGTTGTTTTCGAACGGGACTTTGGACACGAGCTTCCTAGATACGGCATTCAACCAATACGCAGGTTTTCCGAATCCAGCCGGATTTGCCCCGATCGGCGTGATTTACGCTCTGACACTCGACGCCTCCGATAATCTCGTCGTAGGCGGGTCATTCACGCACGTGGGCGGTGGGCTGACACGCACCTCGATGCGGCCACGTAGCAATATCGCACGGTTGGTCGGTGGAGCTGGGCGTGCGCCGGGGAATGTCGAATTTGCCAGCAAGAATTACGGAGTTGATGAAGGCGGCGGGAGTATGGTCACCGCAATCCGACGCATCAATGGTGATCTGGGGTCGATGGCGGTGCAGTTATTTTCTCGCGATGGAGCCGCGTTAAGTGGTGCTGATTACACAGGGCTGACGAACATTCAAATGTGGTTACCAGTGCCGGCGAACACGGATCTGATTACCGGCAATACTAACAGCTTAACTCCAATGGTTAAAATTGTTGATGATAAACTCATGGAGGGTGATGAGAATTTTGAGTTATTACTTGGACCGCCTGTGGGAGTTATTATTTTGGGTGGGGAACCAATTCTCACGCTGCCTGCACAAGGGGAGAATTCGAAGGCGAGCGCGATTATTCTTGATAATGATTTCGGAACCAGTGTGCTGAACTTCGCAGCGACCTCCTACGATGTTGATGAGAATACCGGTCAGGTCACGGTAAATGTAGTTCGATCAGGGAACCTGAGTGCTATGGTGTCCGTGAAGTATATGTCGATCAGTGGGACTAATTCGACCGACGCGACTGCCGGGGCCGATTATACTGCAACGAGCGGAAGCTTGACCTTCTCTGGTGGACAAACGAACAAGAGTTTTACAATTCAAGTTCGTGATGACCAGACGGTTGAGTTGGATGAGGTCGTCAGCCTGACCTTATTCAGCGCGTCACCCGGGGCGTCCATTGGCACGAATAGTACGGCAATTTTGACCATTATTGATAATGACTTCGCGCCAGGCCGAATCGGTTTTGCGTCTACTGCCCTCAGTGTGAGCGAGTTGGACGGGAAGGCGTCCATCACGGTGAAACGCACCGGCGGAAATGTCGGGGTGATTACAGTTGGTTATGGAACCGTCAGCGACACGGCTTTCTCCCCTTACGATTATTTGGAAGTTTCCGGAACCTTGACTTGGAATGACCAAGATACGACGCCGAGGACCATTTTCGTTCCCATTTACAATGACGGCATTGTTGAAAAACCTGAGCGATTCATCCTGTTCCTAACCAATGCTGTGCCTAACGGAGCGATTGGTTTGCGATCGACGAATACGGTCACAATTCAAGACGATGATAACTACGGAAAACTCGCTTTCACTCTTGGCCAATATCTTGCCGACGAGAACGGAACGAACTCAGTAATCACTGTGATCCGCCGTGGTGGATCGGCGGAATCTGTCTCTGTGGATTTCACGACCGTGACGAACACGGCGATCGAAGGGAAAGATTATACCCACACCAATGGAACCTTAACGTTCGGACCTGGCGAGATGAGCAAGTCCTTCGTCATTCCTATTTTGGACGATGCTCTGGCGGATGGCGAACGGCGGGTGCTGATCAAGTTGGGAAATCCCACGAATGCGGTTCTCGGGGTGTTGACCAATGCGACTTTGTTCATCGTGGATAACGAGAGCAAGAATATCCCTGCTGGTTCTGTGGATACTGATTTCGCAACCACGGGCGGAGCGGGTGGGGCGATTAACACCCTCTTGCTCCAACCCGATGGTAAATTATTGGTTGGCGGAGAATTCATCCTGATGAACCGTCAGACCCGCCAACATGTGGCAAGGGAAAATAGCGACGGAACCCTCGACACCAGTTTTGCAGAAGGGTTGGAGGTTGATGGATCGGTGCGTTCCATGGTGCTTCAGAGCACTAACAACAAGGTTTATATCGTGGGTGCGTTCTCCAATGTGAACGGTTTCCCTTACAAGTATCTGGCTCGCCTAACATCTGCGGGTGCTCTTGATAACACATTTAACCCGGGTTCTGGTCCTGATAATCCAGTGCACGCTGTGGCCGAGACCTTTGTTGATGGGAATCGTAAGGTCATTATCGGAGGAGCGTTTACGGTGTATAACGGCATTGCACGACGGGGCATTGCACGAGTGAACGACAATGGTGCCACGGACAAGGCGTTCGACCCGGGCTCAGGTATTGATGGAACAGTTTACTCCATTGTTGTGGAACGCGACGGACGAATTTTGATTGGTGGAGATTTCACGAGTGTGGATGGGGTTCCGCGTAACTCATTAGCACGGTTGAACATCGATGGTTCATTGGATCTGAGTTTCGAT
>Ga0114966_10006151_pt1 | contig 10048 bp, 6 predicted proteins | sample M_130207_XF_Meta_FD_87029 | JGI IMG/M metagenome (GOLD analysis project Ga0114966, IMG submission 87029) | Freshwater microbial communities from Lake Montjoie, Canada to study carbon cycling - M_130207_XF_MetaG | ecosystem: Environmental > Aquatic > Freshwater > Lake | place: Lake Montjoie...
CGGTTCCGCGAAGTTGGGCGGCGAGGGGCCACGGCGCGCGGCGGTTGGGGGTGGGCCTTGCGGTGGTGAGATTCGCATGTTCCCAAGGTGCGAATTCCCGCCAAGTTTTTTGATAGGGATCGAAAGTGATGGCGCGTGCCTGGGTGCCGAGAGCGGCGTGGAGTGAACGCGTGACCCGTTGAATACCGGTGCGTGCGCCAGTGTGCCCCGTGTGGGAGAGGTCGATCAGCAGGGGGGCGGGCATCGGCTAGGTTTGCGGCGGTGGGAGGGTCCAGAGGCCGATGTTGGCCAGAGTGGCGACGCGCTGCCAAGGGCCCGGGCAGCGCGTGAACGCGTCCTTTTCCTCCCAGTCAAAGAGCAAGGCGCAGACCGGCACGCTGGATTTGTGAGCAGAGGCGGCATAGTTAGAAAAAATCGGCGCATCCATTTGGTCCCAACGCAATACGGGAAAGTCGGTGTAGTAGTAAAGGGAGCCGCTGAAAGCGAAGCTCATGATGACGGCGTTGGGAGGGAGTTTTTCGCGCGCGGTCAGGGAGCCTTGCTCGTAGGCTTGTTCGTAACCTTGAACCAAAAAAACTCCGAGTTTTGGCGTCCAGTAGCCCGAGAGTGCGAGGGCCCAGACCCCGACAAGCGCGGCCGCTCCGGTGCGGACTTGGCGGGGCCAGCGGGCGCCGGGTCCGCGGGCCAAGGCCTCGATACCGATGAGCCCGAGAAAGATGAGCGGGGGCAGGGCCGGCAGGATGAAGCGGAGACACCACCAGACCTCGCGGGAGACCGCGTAAAAGAGGGAGAGGCCGGTGATGGCGGTGAACGCGAGGGTGACGGCAAGCAACTCGCGGGTGCGGGTGTCGCGGCGGAGCCACGCGAAGACGGGAAGCGCGAGGAAAACGGACGGGAGGAGCAAGGCGAGCCAGTGGGTGAAATGGGCGAGGGTGGGGGCGCCGTAGGGGAGGGCGAAGGCGAGAAAAATCTCGCCATAGCCAGATTGGAAGGCCCCCCCGTAGAGCTGATGATTGTAAAAGGCCAGCCAGAGTGCGGCGGGCATACCGCCCAGGGCGAAGAGCCCGAGTTTGCGCCAGTTCATGCCGAGCAGGATCAGGAGCGCGGGCGCGAGCAGGCTGTTGGTGGGTCGAACGAGCACAGCGAGGCCCAGCGCGCCGCCGCACGCGAGTGCGCCGGCGAGGGCGCGATGAGCTGAGCGACGTGAAAAAAGGGCACAGCGCAGGGCCGCGAGCGTCCAAGCGGTGGCGAGGGTATCGCTCAGGGGTTGAATTGCAGCGAAGATGAAGACAGGGAACGCGGCGATGACGGTGGCGCCGGCGATGGCCAGCGGCGCGGAGAGATCGAGGGCGCGGGCGACCGAGTAAGTGAGCCACACGACGGCGGCGGCGGCGAGGAGTACGATGAGCCAAGGTCCGACGGACCAGCCAAAGAGTTTTCCGGCGAGCGCGAAATGAAGAGGCAAGCCCGTTGGGTAGGTGGGGGTGAGTTGGGTGCGATCGGTGAACGGGAAAAAGCCCTGAGGCAGAAAATGCATAGGATCGAGATCAGCGTGCGGTCCGAAAGCGGTGGGAGCTCGAAGGTCGGTGAGTAGTTTTCCCTGGGAGAGCAGGCGGGCGCTATTGAGATAGCCGGAAGAGTCGGATCCACCGGCGACGACGGCGGTATGGCTACCGATGAAAGCGAGATAGCCGGCGAAGGCGATCAGGCCGAGCCAGCGCGGCCAAAGGGGTTTGGAAGCGGCTGGAGCTGGGGGATTGGGATTTGACATGGGCAGGGATCGTTCTGTTTTTTGGCAAACTGCCTGTGACAATTTTGGAAGACAAGCCCCTGCGTAAAACGGTGAGACCGTCCCTCGGTGGATATCTTGCGGCCGGCGGGACGCCAAGGCGATCGGGCGCATGACGGCGCGGCCTGCCATCATCCGTGGGGGGTGGTTATTGCAATTTCTAGCGGCGCCTGTGCGGATCGCTTATCTGGCTTGCGTGGTAATTTTTTTAAGCGGTGTCGCGCAGTTTTATGATGGGAGTACGGGGTTCTCCAGCCTGATCTCGATTGGCGACCAGCTGGGTGATTCCAAAGTCACCGCGCTCCGGCAAGCGCCCCACTACATTTATGAAAGCTCCGCGGGTTATGACGGAGCCTACTACGTGCAGCTCGCGTTGTACCCGACGCTGGATAATCTGGAGCTGAAAAAATCGATCGATAATCTTCCGTACCGGGCGAAGCGGATTTTGTTTTGCTGGATGGCGTGGGTTTTAGGGCTGGGGCAAGCGGCTTGGATCGTGCAGGCGCATGCGCTCTTGAATGTGGTGGCGTGGCTGGTTCTAGGCTGGGCTTTATTACGGTGGTTTCCGCCGACGGATTGGCAGAATTTTCTGCGTTGGGGCGGGGTGATGTTTTGCCATGGAGTCTGTATGAGCGTGCGACACTCGCTGGTGGACGCTCCGAGTCTGGTTTTGGTGGCGCTCGCGCTGCGCTGGCTGGAAGACGGCCGCCGGGTGGCGGGAGCGGTTGGGTTAGCGGTGGCTGGGCTGGGGAAAGAGACGAGCCTGTTGGCGACGGCGAGTATTGATTTTGATTGGCGGGCGCCGCGCGCTTGGGGGCGACCTCTGCTGACGGTCGTACTCGTGGTCGTACCGCTCGGTCTTTGGATGGGTTTTATCAAGTGGAAGTTTGGTCCGGCGGAAGATCCCGGCTTGGGCAATTTTACCTGGCCGCTGGTGGGTTACCTTGAAAAATGGGGTGCGGCTTGGCGCGGAGAGGCTGGGCGGGAGTTCTGGTCTCTGCAACGTGCGACCGTCGGGGTGGTGGTGGCCTTGGGGGTGCAGTGGTTATTTTTTATACTGCGTTGGCGACCCCGCGAGCGCTGGTGGCGGGTGGGTGTGCTCTTTGCGTTGATGATGACATTTTTGGCGACGCCGGTTTGGGAAGGTTACCCAGGTGCCGCGACGCGGGTGCTGCTGCCGATGACGCTGGCTTTTAATATTCTTGTTCCCCGCGGGCGGCGTTGGTTGCCTGTGCTGCTGGTGGGTAATCTCACGGTAGCGGCCAGTGGTTTCGAGTTTTCTCCGCCGCGTGAATTTTTTCGAATCAAAGGGGACGCGGCGCTGAGTGCGGTGGTGCGGGTCACGACCTCGGGTGCGTGGCACGCGCCGGAGCGGCATTTGGAACAGGTCTGGCGTTGGAGTGGAGGGAAGGCGGAGTTGCGTTTCGTGAATAGTTCGGAGCGGCCGGTAAGGGTAACGTTGTTGGGCTATGCGAGTTCAGTGGATGAGATGCGAGCGGTGAGAGTCCGGCAGGGAGAAAAACTGGTGTGGGGGGAGACGGTGGGGCGCGGGGGTGCGCCGGTGCGGTTTGGCTTTGCGCTGGTGCCGGGCGAAACGGTGCTTCATTTTTCGAGTGATCGGTCGGCGCAGAAAGTGGGGAGTGATCCCCGCGAGCTGTCCTTTAAAATTGCCAATTTGGAAATCGTCCTACAGCCGGGGACTGGGCCAAGGTGATGACCGTATGATCGCCCGTCTTCGCTCGTTTTGGCGTTGGTTGCCCTTTTATCGGCAGCTGCAGAAAGAAAATGAACGGTTGCGGGCGGAGTTGGCGCTTGGGCGGGTGGAGCAGGCGGAGTGGGCGCGATTTTTTCCGCCGGGGCATTTTTATTCGCCGTTACCCTCGCGCGAGGAGATTGCGGAGGCATTTACGCGTGGAGGTTTTGGGCCGCCGTTTCCGGCGATTGAGCTGAATGCCGTGCAGCAGTACGCGCGCTTGGAGCGTTTTGCAGGATGGTATGCGGAGCAGCCGTTTCCCGAGAAAGCCTCGGCGGGCGCGCGGTTTTATTTGGATAATCCGTCGTACGGGCACTACGACGCGATGATGTTGTACGGGATGCTGCGGGAGGCGCGGCCGAAGCGGATCATCGAGGTGGGGTCAGGTTTCAGTTCGGCGGCGATGTTGGATCTCAACGAAACGATTCTGGGGGGCGGCGTGCAGTTTACTTTTATTGATCCGGATATGATCCGGTTACGAAAACTCCTGCGGGCGGGTGATGCGGGGCGGGTGACGTTGATTGAGCGTCGGGTGCAGGAAGTGCCGTTGACGACCTTTTCGGCGCTGGAGGCGAACGATGTGCTCTTCATTGATTCATCGCACGTGAGCAAGATCGGGAGCGACGTGAATCGGCTGTATTTTGACGTGCTGCCGGAGCTCGCCCCCGGGGTGTTGATTCATATCCACGATGTGGCGGGTAATTTGGAGTACCCGCGTGATTGGCTGGAAGAAGGTCGCGCGTGGAATGAGCAATATCTCTTGCGGGCGTTTTTGATGAATAATCGTGATTACCGGATTGAACTTTTTTCCGCGTGGTTGTGGAACGAGCGTCACGGCCTGATTTGTGAACGAATGCCCCTGTGTGCGCGTGGCGGGGGCGGCCAACTTTGGTTAAGAAAATTGACGCGCTGAAGCGGCGGCGCAAGGCGGTGGGGGGCTGCTTTAAAAGGTGGAGATGCTCTCGAGTCGCTGGCGGTAGCGGGCGCCGATGACGGCAGGGGCGAACCGCGTGCGGATGGTAGCTTGGGCGGCGGTGCCGAGTTGAGCGGCGAGGGTGCGGTTAGTGAAGAGCGTGTGCATCCACTCGGCGGCGTGGGCGGGATCGGGATCGGCCCAAAAGGAACCCTTGGCGTAAGGGCCGTGGTTGCGGTCGAGAGCGATGAGCGGAGCGCGGACGGGGCAGCCGTTTTCGTGGGAAACAAACTCAGCGGTGGCGGACCAGTTCGTGCTGATGACGGGTTTGCCGAGATACATGCACTCGGCGACGGCGAGACCGAAGCCCTCGGAACGATGCAGTGAGACAAAGCAATCGCAGGCCGCCTCGAGCGCGTAGATGTCGGCGCGGGCAAAGGTGGTGGTGAGTAGCACGGTCCCGGGGAGATCGGCGACGGCGGCCTGGAGGGCGGCGAAGTCGGCTTCGTTACCGGTGACATTTTGTACTTTGATGACTAATGCCGCGTGGTGACCCGCGAGACCGGAGAGGCGGAAGGCATCGATGACGGCGCGCGGATTTTTGCGCGCGGCGTAAGAATTAAGGTCGAATAGCGTGAGGAAGAGGAATTTCTCGAGCGGTAGTGCGAAGCGCTGGCGGAGGGCCGTCGCCGTCCCGGTTGGCGGAGTGAAGCCGATGGCGTGAGGCATGGTGACGACGGGCACGGGGGATTTGAGTGCGACGGCGGATGCGGTGAAGTCGCTCGGGCACCAAATCTCGTCGTAGTATTCGAAGTTAGGAACCCAGGCGTCGGGAAATTCGGGGAGCTCCCAGGCGAAGTAGGCGATGGTGTATTTCCCCGCGCGGAACGTGGGACCGTGGTGGTGATCGAGATCGCGCGAGGCTGGGGGGTCGAGGTGGACGACGTTGACGCCGTGAGGATTATCGTCTTGCAGGCGGGTGGCGTAAGTTGCGTCGCCGAGGCGGTTTTTACAGTTGAGCTTGAGTGCGACGAGGGCCGTGGGCAGTTGCGCGGCATCGGCGGCGCGGACCATGCAACGAGCGGATTCGCCCACGCCGAGGTCGGCGGTGAGGAAGCCGGCGATGTTCAGGCCGAGGCGGGTGTGACGCCGGGCGAAGGCAGTTGCATAGGGGGCGTCCCGGCGCGAGAAATCGTAAATGGGCTCGTGGTCGGCGCTGGTAATCGCGGTGACGCGGAGCTGGCGGTTTTTATTTTGAGCGCGGAAACGCTGCCAGCAGCCGAGCCCGGTGAGGCGGCCGAGCCAGGCGAGGAAATTGGTGAAACCTGTGCCGGTGAGCGCCAGTGTCAGCTCGCTGATTTCGTTCGAGGGTAAAGTGACGGGCAGGGACCAAGGACCGGTCGTGCCTGGGAGGATCTCGCCGGCGCGAATGCCGTTGAGTTCGAGGCGGACGCCGGGAGCGGTGAGCTCGAGCCCGCGGGCTTCGGGGTGGCAGTGGCTCTCACCATGCACGACGATGGCGGTGGCCCCCGCCATGGGTGGAAATTGAATAGCGGCGCGCTCGCGAATCCAAGCCGAGTTTTCTTTGAATTGGTCGAAGAAGAGCCCGGAGAAGCGGGTGAAGCGCCGATCGAAGGCGCCGCTTGTGGGCGGCTTGAGAGGACGAGAAGACATGGGCGCTTGAGGGAAAGCCGCTGGTCGACCGTTGGCAAAACTTTCGTGGGCGACCGAGGAGTAAAGTTCCTCGGTAAGCCTGCACAGAATGATGGGCGCATCGGGCCCAGGTTCCGTTGGTGGCGCGGGCCGGGGCACGGATCGCGCCCGTTGGACCGAGCGGCCTTCGCAGGATGGGCGGTGGAATCGGCGGGAATGCTTACCTCTGTGGGCGGGGCGAGAAAGCGGGCGTCGGGTCGGGGTGGGTTCTCGTGGGTGCGGAACGTGCCGTCCGTGATAAGGTGCCGGAGTGGACAATCAGCGTTGAAATCAAGCGTGCTCGCTGCCGATGTGGTATCAGCATTCTGCATGCAAACTGACGAATATTGGAAACTCGCGGAGGTGGAGGATCAGATGTGGTACTTTCGATCATTGCATGGGCACATCGAACGGGAACTGGCATCGGTCAAAAAATCAGTGAGGGTGCTGGATGCGGGGTGTGGCACGGGTGGGTTAATTTTACGGATGAAGGCGCGGCATCCGCAGTGGCGATTTAGCGGGATCGATTTCATGCCGATGGCGTGTGCGCTTGCGGAAAAACGGTGTGGGTCGGGCGTGGATCTGCAGGTGGCTTCAATCACGGCATTGCCGTTTGCTGACCAGACTTTTGACGTGGTGATCTCTGCCGACGTGGTGTGCCAAGTGGCGGAGCCGGCGCGCGCCATGGAAGAATTTTTCCGAGTGCTGCGGCCGGGGGGGCAGGTGATTATTAACGTGCCGGCCTACATGTGGATGTGGTCTTACCACGACGATTCGTGTCAGACGCAGCACCGGTACACTCGGCCGGAAATCATGGCCCTTTTGACTGCGGCCGGTTTTGCGGAGAGCGGGACAACGCATTGGAATGCGCTGCCGCTTCCGATGTTATGGGCGAAGCGAAAGGTATTCCGGACGGATCGAGACACGAGTGATGTGAAAGTTTATCCGCGGTGGGTTGACGCTGGGTTTAGCGGCTTAATGGCGTTGGAGCATGCGTGGTTGCGGGCGGGTGGGCGTTGGGCGTGGGGCACCTCGGTTTTTGGCGCGGCGCGCAAGCCGTAACATGATTCACCATCCCGTCGCGTTCGCGTTGTTAGGGCACGTGTTGTTTTGGGGTTTGGGCGCGGCCGTCTTGATGATGCCGCAACCGTGGCGGCGTTTTTGGCCGGTCTTGGTGGTGCCGGTCGGTCTAGCGCTGCAGTCCGCGGTGGTGTGGGGAGGGGCGCTGGTGGGAGCCCGCGGTGTCCAGAGTTATGGGTGGGTGAGTGAATTAGTGCCGCTGCTCTTGCTGGGCTGGGCGGCTGGGCGGCGCGGTTGGCGCGCGCTCTGGACCGACTTGGGCCGCTTTGGGGTAATCTGGGCGGTGGTGGCGGGGTGTTTGGCGATCCTCGTGTTACCGCTGGCGATCGCCTCCCGCAGCCTTACGACAATCTCATTGGGGAGTTGCGATGCGGCGGACTACGCGGCGGGAGCGCGGGTATTGATGGAATTTGCGCGGAGTGATCGGGAGGGTTTTATGGGGCTAACGGAAGTGGTGCGCATCGGCTCGGTGGACAATTTTTTTGATTATTGGTTGCGGCTGAATCATTTCACGCCATCGGCGTTGATCGCATTGAATGGCGTGGCGCTGGGCTGTGCTCCGCATGAAATCACGACGCTGCTGGTAACCGTCGTATTGGCCGGATCGATACCGACGGTTTTTTGGTCAGCGCGGGCAATTTTGGGTTATGGTGGAGGGGTGAGCGTATTGCTGGCGGCGACGTTTGGGGTGAGTCCGTTGATGTGGTACGCGGTGGGGCACGTTTCGCCGGGGCAATTATTGGCGGCGCAGGCGGTGGTGTGGTTGACGTGGTCGGGGGTGGCGCTCTGGCGCGGGGTGCTGACATGGCGGCGGGGTGGGCAATTTTTCGGGGTGCTCGCGATGGGGTATTGGTTGGTGCTGGGTAGTTATAATTTTTTTCTGTTGATCTGTTTGGTCCCCGCGGTGGCTTATGCGGGCGGGCTCGCGCTGTGGGGAGGTCGCGGGGCGCGTTGGTGGCGCTGGTTGGTTGGGATGACCGTGCCCCTCGTCATCTGCTCGGGATTATTTTATGGGCGGGTCATGGGTTTGCGGGAGCGCTTCGCTCTGTTGCAGACCTACGATTTTGGTTGGCGAATCCCGCTGCTGACGGTGGAAGGCTGGCTCGGTATGGTGAGGGGGCCGGATCTGGTAGCTTGGGATTTTTTTGGGCTACGGTGGGTGCTAGGGGCAGGCGTGGGGGGGCTCTTGGGCTGGGCGTTGGCGCGGTCGTGGCGGGAACGGCGGCGCGGCGCGTGGCTGGTGCTGGCGATACTGGGGCCGATTTTAGCCGCCTATTTTTTCCTGCAAGTACGCGGAGCGTGGCTGGGTACGAACGCCAGCTACGATGCGTACAAGCTCTTCTCGGTATTTTATCCGTTGCTGCTACCCGCGAGCTGTTGGTGGGTGACGCTCCGGTACAGCCGGAAGCTGCACGAGTGGTTTTTGGTCGCGGGAGTGGGCGCGGTGGTGATGGGATTTAATCTCGTGGGCTGCGGCATGTTCGTATGGGAAATGAGTCGGCCGCCGTTGATGGTGGATGGGGAGCTCCGGCAGTTGCGGAAAATCGAGACGATGCCTGAGGTGAAATCGGTCAATCTTCTGATTCCGGATATGTGGTCACGACTATGGGCGAATGCTTTTTTGCTCCGCACGCCGCATTATTTTCTCACGCACACGTATGAAGGGCGGCGGAATACGGCGCTTCGGGGAGAGTGGGATCTCGAAGGTGGCCTGGTGAGGGTCGAGCTGCCGGGGGAGGCGCGGCTTGCCCTCGGGGCGCGCTTCACGCTGGCGGATGCGCGGCATCCGGCCTTTGTGCGGGTGACAATAGGCGAGACGGCGGGCTGGTATGCGGAGGAAAGTACGCCGGGCTCAGCGGAGCGCTGGCAATGGGCGCAAGTGGGCGCTGGGTTGCGGGTGCATAATCCCCACACCTATCCTCTGCAGCTGGAGTTTCGCCTCGACGGGTGGAGCCCGGTGGAGCGGGCGGTGGTCTTGGCGAGCGGGCCGGCGGGCGAAGGACCGATCGCGGTGGTGCGCACGGAGCGGGCGACGGTGCGGTGGGCTGAGGTGACGATCCCCTCGGGGGACTCGTCGCTGACACTGGCCTCGAAGCAGGCGCCATTTTTTGCCCCCAATGATCCGCGAGCGCTGGGGCTGGGGGTTTTTCGTTTGACGGTTGCCCCGCGGCCTTGAGCGAGTTGAGGCGGCGGCAAGCCAGCGGAACTGGCGTGTTTTTTTGAAATGATGGCGCCGCCCCGCCCTTGGCGCGGGGTGGCAAGCTGGACGGGTCGGCAGGGGGCGGCGTTGTCCCGCGAAGACCCCTCCAAAAAAAGCCCTTTGGTGGCAGCCGGCGGCGTCGGGCGCGCGCCACTTTTTCCTTGGCGGGGTCGCCGCGGTCCGTATCTGCTGTGCGCGCATGCCTGACCTGATGAACCTTCGCCGCGCTTTTGCGGGTCGGCGCGTCTTGGTGACGGGTGGGCTGGGTTTTATTGGCTCGAATCTTGCGCGGGCGCTGGTGGACCTGGGTGCACGAGTTTCGGTGGTTGATAGTTTGGTGGCTGAGTATGGTGGCAACCGCCGTAACTTGGCGGGGGTCGCTCGCCGAGTGAAGATTCACGTCGCGGACGTGCGTGACTGGCCGCGATTACCACGGCTCGTGGCGGATCAGGATTTTCTTTTTAACTTGGCGGGGCAGACGAGTCACATGGATTCGATGACGGATCCCCAGACCGATTTGGATATCAACGGCCGGGCGCAACTAGCGATTCTGGAAGCCTGTCGAAAGCATAATCCGGGGATTCGTATTGTTTTTTCAAGTACGCGTCAGATTTACGGCAA
>Ga0114966_10006152_pt1 | contig 10043 bp, 13 predicted proteins | sample M_130207_XF_Meta_FD_87029 | JGI IMG/M metagenome (GOLD analysis project Ga0114966, IMG submission 87029) | Freshwater microbial communities from Lake Montjoie, Canada to study carbon cycling - M_130207_XF_MetaG | ecosystem: Environmental > Aquatic > Freshwater > Lake | place: Lake Montjoie...
GAATCGGCACGTTCATTCTGTTCGCGGGGCACTTGCTTAATGGCGATCCAATCAAAGGAGGTCTCATCCATGAGAGCTGCCTGTATATTCGCCCACCAGACCTTGAGATTCTTGTCTGAAACGCGATAACGACCGGTTTGTTGGAAGATAATAAGCTCAGAATCACCTTCGATCAAGAGTTCTCGAGCACCGCGTGTGGCAGCGATTTGTAAACCTAATAGAAGACCTTGAACTTCGGCGATATTATTCGTGGCCTTTCCAAGATACTTGCCGCTCTCAAAAACGGGATTCCGCTTCCCCTCAAGATCCTTCGGGCTCCATAAGATGGCCCCAGAGGAGGCTGGACCAGGATTGGGATTAGCCGCACCATCGAATTGGATGAGCCAGGCCGCTTCGGAGCGGTCTGATTCGCCGACAAGCAAAGAATAAGACCCCTTTGGCCCAACTTTTGGAAGCTTCGGATACTTGTATAAAAGCCGCTTACCTTCTTTTGATATGGGCTGGACCATAGGGATAATCTCGTCGCTTGGGAAGAGCTGGACCTTTGACTGGGGCTTTAGTGGAACAAGTGTTGTGAAGTCTTCAGGTGCCTTTGGCACGGCTACCGCGTGAGAGGTAAGTGCCTGTGGCACGCCTCCTATTGTGCTCTGTGTAAAAGGGGTTGATGAGGATGTGGGAGCATCGAGAACATTTACCAAATTTACTGGTATCTTTGGTTTCGGCTCTACCACCTCATTTTCAAAGGGATTAAAAACGGGCTTCGTATCAGAGTTTATCGTAAAAAACCTATCTAGACGCTGCTGCATTAATGCTGCCTTAGAATAGAATATGAATTTAAACCCGCAGAAATCCAATTAATGCGTCAACAAATACATCGACACCATGGCTAACAAAATCCCCATAAACTTGGAATTACTTATCTTTTCCTTAAAAATGTAAACACCTGATACTGTGACTAGAACATCGCTCAATAGATCCCACATGATATTCATAATAGTCATGCTTTCGAAACTCAGAGAACTAAAAAACAAAAATGGTTGAACTATATATAAAAGAACTGGCACCACAAAATAATAGCTAGATAGCCAGTCGAGATGTATGGCTTTTAAAAGCCCTAGTGATATAACGTCATTCGCAGCCATTGCTACACCAAATGCAAGGGGTCTCCAGCCCATCTAGATAACATCAATCTTCTTTGCAATAACGGCGGTGCTCATTAGTTTCAGAAGATTCTTCGTATGATCACCCTTGTAATCAAATGTGCAACCATGCCCGTCAGAATGGCGATGGATTCCACAGAAAGTCTTCTGGCACTTACAGGCCATATCGCTAAGCATGAGCTTCTTCTTACAACCATTGAACTCACAAAGGGGCATTCACGGAAGGATTTTAAGGGGAAGCACAACTAACAATCAACTTTATGGGGTCCTTCTGGAAAGGCAATCAATGTGCCCCAACATGGGGTGGATTTATAAGTTCCTATATGTATGGATATCCCCCTCGCTTAATAGAACCGAACCCCCCTGTCCAGCCTATTAAACTACCGCCTGGCCTCAACCTACGCTTCGCGACAGCAGCCGACGTTGAGCAGCTGCCAGAATTCTGGATGAGATTTTTTTCCGGGACAAAGTCGACACGATGTATAATCCCCCTTTTACACATTCAAGAAGCAGTTGCCAAGGCTCGATGGACAGTTATAGTTGTTGTAAAAGATGGATTCGTGGTTGGTTCTCTAGTTCGACGCTGGACCAAGTTACATATTAAGGAAACTGTCTGGCAAAAGGCGGGAATTATCGATTATTTCTGTATTCATCCAGCTTATCGCAAAAAGGGTATTGGGCGTGTTTTATTATCTTGTCTTCACAATGTGACTGAACGACCTATTCAGCCACATTTGATGTTATTGGAAGGAGTTCAGCTAAGCATACCGCCGATTGCTTCAGGCGTCTATTTATCGAGACGCTGTGTGGGGAACTCGCAAATTCAGAAAGGAGATGGCAAGGGCTGGGAGGATTGTGTAAAAAGGGTTGATTCGGGAATCTGGACACCATACGATGAGGGTGAGACTACGCTTTGGAAGACGACGAGCGGTCTTGTGGCTATTTGGAATACCTTTCATTATTCCATTCCAGATGGACTAAGGATAGGGATTGTTGTTGGGTATACAGGAGATGCGGTTAATGAGGCTGCTACCACTTTGGCTCATGGGTTCGGAGTTCTCCTATTGCCGGTTCCTCTTACTCTTATGGGGCTTGAAGGATGGACAATAGATTCGCCCTTTCAATGGATCGCCTACAATTTACAGGTGGGCTTTATTGGAGGATTTCCTAGTATCGCTTAGTGTGTGGCTTAGTCTAATCGCTTTGCGACGTGAATAGATTGATGATATCGAGGAATAGCCCCATTGAAGAATTAACATAATCATATGGCTTCTTTTGTCTTTCTTTCAAAGCCTGAGTATCATAGGCAACATAGACGGCGAATAGTCCCGTTGCAAACAAATTTAGAAGACTATTGGCCTTTGTTACATCTGCTCCACCAACCTGTGTAAAAATAAGTATTAGTCGTGCTACTATTAATCCTATTAATGCCGCAAAGAGATATGGTCCAAATCCGAGAACATTTTGATTATCGATAAAACCGACTGCCGTCATTGCTAAGAAAATACCAGCGACGGAGGCCAGAACTTCTCTCAGGGCACCACGAGCTTGGAGTCGGTCGATGGTAGGTGCGAGAGTTTGTCCAATGATTATAGCAAAGACAGCAAAAAGCAAATACTTATATGGACCGGGTTTAACTGGAATAATTATGAAGATTATAGCTATTAAGGCAATGAATTCAATTATTGCGATAATAGGAGAAGTGGTTATAGGATATTCGGAAGAAACCGCAGTAAGTGCGAGAGCACCTGTCAAGTGTAAATAGGTCATACCGATAAAGCCCATATTATCTAAAGATATATGACATATAATTATTAATGGAGAAGTTCAAGCAGAAGATTGCTGACTTGGAAACAAATGTAGAGACCTTGAAGGCAGAGCTTGCAACTATAAAGGGCTCTTCACCAGCAAGAGATAATGCACATTATGTAGCGGCTGGCAGTGAGTTCGGCGAGTATTCTCTTGAAGAGCTGGATACCTTTCGTTTCAAATTTGTAGTATCGAATGGACCAGGGAATGTTCCCCATTATAGCTATACTCTTACAAATCCTATACCTGGAATTTCGGGATTTTCAACACAATATATTCCTGTAGATCCTGATGCATTTGAGGCATATTGTATGAAGAGCACTAGTCTTGGTTTAACCGCAGAAAATCGCAAATGCCTAGAGTCAAAACTCTGGGAATTTGCTAAGATACCTGGCTTTTCAAGGGAGAACATAAAGAATTTCATGTTCAGCACTACTATAGTAATCCCTCTAACACAAACATATAAGATTCTTCCACATGTATCTTTCTACATTACTCCTTTCATGAATACAGATACTACTGTAGAAATCAAAGAACACACTACAAAACAGGTTACATTCAAGATTTCGTATGGACATGGGGGAAATACCACATCACCTGATCTAAAACTTCATTATGCGATTAGTGGAATTGTTGTTGAAACTGAGTTGATTTGACAGTTTCCGCCGAAGGCGTAGCGGTTACACCGCTTCCACCGAAGGTGTAGCGGTTACACCGATTCGTAAGCATTCACATTATTCTCAAATAAGGTAACACCACGAATATAAAAGGCTTCTGACTTAAGGTAATAATCCATAAGCAAATCGTGGGCTTCAACGCCAATCGCATTGATCGCGTCTTTTCCACCAGCCTTTATGGCCGGCTGGAGTTTCAGAACTGGCTGTGAATTCTTTGTGCTCTCAATCTTAAACATCTTCATGAGAAGTTTGTTAACTTTGATCGTGTGATCTTTTTGGAAGTCTAACATCTTTTTTACACAATCAGTTTTAAGAATTGCTAGAAATTCCTTTCCAAGTTTATCTTGCTTTATACGCAGAAGTCTATCATCTTTCCCTTCACATAGTTTAAATCCAGTAAAATTTACAGCACCGCCTGACTCGAATAGAAAGTTTGGCTGGTCGCCCGCAATATTATACATCTTAGCGAACTTGTTGGAAGCGTCACGAAGACTTGAGCGACTCGGCTCAGTTTGTGTAAGCTCGAGTTTCCCTGTTCCTCTATTATACTTATAGTCGTCGTAGAAGAGAGATGTAAAAGATCGTATATAAGTATTTGACTTGGCCGCTGTTCCAGCACGTGGCATATAGGCTTCAGTCTCAAAATCGAACTTCTTTCTACAGATTTGCGAATAGTATGGTTGACCTGGGATAACTTCAGAATTAAAGACAGGATTGATCAGAGTCATGAGGCGGGCCATACAGTAGGCCTTAGGAAACTCTGTTCCCTTTTTTGTTTTATCTTCAAAGATTTTCTTCAGCTTATCAAAGCCTTCAAAAGCACTAGCAGATGCTATAGATGATATTCCTTGTCCTTGCCCTTGCACTTGTCCTTGCCCCGCCTTGTCCTTATCTGTTTCTTGTGTAAATTCTGAATATATTTTATCGTAGAATCCATATGGTTCGCTCGCCTTTCCTTCGCCAAGATCATAAACGAACTCCCAGCCACTTAGTGGTTTCTTAAGTTCTTGATATATTTGGACTCCTGCACCGCTTATTGTTACCCTAACATTTTCTATATTATCAACCTTTGTCTTTATTGCATTTAAGGTAATAGGGATTCTTTCACCACCAGTCTTTTTAAATTCTCCTTCTAAAGTGATATCCATAGAATTAGGGTATGTCCATTTAATATATAAGATTCCTGTTTTTCCACTTCTATTGTCATCAAATGTTATGGTTTGATTTGATGTGTCAAGTGGTAAAGATGCCTTTAAGATTCCAACTAGGGGTTCTAGTGCCGTTTTTGTGATTGAGTCAAAGAGTGGTTTCTGAGGACCTGATCTGGCAATGCCACCGCCGAGCTGTATGTGCATCGGTCCTGAGCCAACCCTGGGGGTTGCAACCTGTGGTGAGCCCACAAGTGGCCCTGAGCCCACAAGTGGTCTATAGCCACCACCCAGAGGAGCTGATTGAGGGCGGGGATTATATGTGGGATTCTGAGCAACCATAAAGCGTTTTCTGCGTAGAGGATCAGCGTCAATAACTGTGAGAGCGAGAGCACTGTAAATCTGGAAGATACGCACATAGAAGTAGGCAATATCCACACAGAGCTCATTGCGGGAATGCATTTTTTCTTGTAGGCGTGCCTGATTAGTCGCATTCTTATCAGCATCAGAAAGTAGCCCAGGTGCCAATTCGCTCACGGGTGCAAAGAGAATCTCCCCCTTTGCTCCAAGCTTCGGATAAACCTGTAACTTCTGAAAGAGTGTGACGAGTTCAGATGAAGTAGTAAACACAAATCGAGAACACTCGCCTATGTTATGAAGTTTTAAGAGCTTCATCAGATTTGCGTTCGAGAAAAAAAGTGTTAGAATTTGGTCTGGAAGTTTTTTAGCCTCTGCGGCCTGCTTTGAATATGCATTTCCATTTGCCGGCGTGGATGCTGCCCCACCCATACTAATTGGCGGACATGTTTTTTCCAGATGGCATTGGTAAGCACTTTACAAGTTCATCTGACTGTTCCAGACGTCGGAGACACTTGAGAAGAGTCCCCTCACTCACATCACATGCCGTAGCAACCGCAGCTGTTCCAATCTTATCATAGCCACAGCGAGTTAGAACAAAGGCGATGACCGCTGAGGCAAGGCTCGGTGGCATATTTTCCTTACTCAGTTCACTCGCCTCGGCAAGATCCGCCACCTTGATCGCCGTAGCACGGATCGCATCCGCATCGGTGCGTTGAATCGGCAGCTTCGACAAAGGAAAGGAGATGTAATCAGACGCATGGGTCGTCTTGAGCTGGGAAGGAATAACCGTATTCTTGGAAAGTAGACCCTTCTGCTTCGCCATCGCCAAGATACACTGGAAGTCCTTGAAGGCCTTGGTGAACTGGGCATTCTGAAGATGAAACATATCGGCCACATCCTTCGGCTTTCGGGGAGCTCCAATCATCTTCAGGGCACTGTAGATACAGGAGGCCACCACTGAAGCTCTCGAAAGCCCACGCTTATCGCAGTGTTCAACAAGCTGGACATAGAGATCCTTGGCCGTCTCAATAACCCGCCCCTCGATACCGTGATTTGCCGCGGCGAGAGTCATTTGCTCAAAGACCTGGAGCAAGCTACGCTTCTTATAGGGAAACATTGACCAGGTGTGGAAGCGGCGAATACGCATCATGGCCGAACGAGCCGTAGCATGCCCACCGCTCCCTAGGCCCAGAATAATGGTGCCAAGCGAGGAATCCGCGAACCTCGGGTCGGTAGGAGCTCCCACACGACAGGGATCGCCACCGCCACGATCATCGGAGCTGAAGAAACGATATTCAGCTCCCATGTCGAGAGGACGCTCTGTCACACAACCACATGCCTTACAGATATTCAGCTCATCTTGGTCCTGCCAGTCGATATCGGCACAGAGGAGACAATCAACAGTCGTCTTTTTCTCTTCAGAAAAGGCCGACCAATCAAAGTCTTCTTTTTTGGTTTTTAAAGACGGAAAGATAGTTGTCATTTGGGACCTGTTCAATTGTCTGGGTTAAATATCAATTTTAAATTTGGGCCTTGCCTTTAAACCCGCCAATCAATTCGTCGTAGAATAGTCGTCGATTCACTTTCAGTTTCGAGCCAAGAAGATCCAGAATGAACCATGTGAATATATTGGAAGCCGGCAGGGTATTCAATTGAACATCCTCTATCTATAAAAGCCCGAAGCATGAAAATCGCATCGGCAGCCTTCAGTGCTGAGCTCTTTATATCTGGAAGATACGCATATAGTTCGCGGTGAAGAATCCAGTTTCCATCATTCAATAATAAGAAGCATTTGGGTTTGTGTAAAAAGGTGTTCCATGTGCTTTTATCGAGGGTCATGCCTGAGAATTCTTGGCATGGGCTTGCTACTTTTCCCGTTTCCGCATCAAGTGTCTTGAAATCGGCGGAACCGTATATTCGTCGAGGATCAGAAAAATCGAGTTCTGCTAGGAAATCGAACCACTCGTCAGGAAAGACATTGTCGCTGTCGAGAAGTGCTACCCAACCTTTGGCGAGACCGAGGACCTTTTTCTTATTTTCGTAGATTCCCAGGCGTTGCTCATTTACGTGAATCTTTAGCTTGGGATTTGTCCCGAATGCCTCAGCAGCGGCGGCATCTTCGCCTGTTTCGTCGCAGAGAATGACCTCTTTCACTTCAGGGCGTGCCAGGAAGACTGGTATCATTGTCTTCAAGAATGACCATCGCCTCATTGTGGGGATGGCGATAGTCAAGAGTCCCTGTAAGGGCATATTGCTAATAAAATATAGCCGCAAACTTTAGATGTCGTTCATAGGTTTAGAAAACAGAAAATCAATTCTCCCAACCCCTGATGTGACACCCATGGGCCCAGGGCTTCTGGGGCCCGATTATAGTTTCGCAGATAATCTTGCTCTGCCAGGCCAAGTCGGTGTTCGCAGCGGTGATGACTTACAGTCCGTTACAGATTCAGTAAAGGCTATCGGTTACTATGTCGACATGATAGGATTTGGAGAGGCGAGTAGCGGTCTCAGTCGCGGAGTAGGTCCAGGCGGTGGCCCGAGACCGCTGGGTGTTCGCACGTGGATGAAGACAGGCCTGAAGTGCAGTAATGGGGCGGATATGTGGATGTATTTGGATGGAGTTCCAACGGGAAACGCACTCGGCAAGACGATTTCGAAAGGTCTTGCTTCGGCTGGTCTTCCAGGTATGCGTGGACTCGCTCCAGGTATCTTGGAGGACGCACAATCCGCATTGGATCCGATGCCAATTGTAAAGACTATCTTTGGCACAGGTTTTCCACAATGTCGCCTTGATACGCAAGAAGTTGGCGATCAGGACGGGCGTATACAGAATCCAGACTCAAAAGATAGCCCTGCGAAGGGATACTATATTCAGAATCCTGAGACTGTTTTTCAGCAGAATGGGCGTTCCTATCAAAAACGTTGGGCATATGATCGTGATTTGACGCAGAATGAATGGAAGAATGCGGAAAAAACGCATTGTGCCGACGGTTATCGTATTGGCAATCATGCCGATGGCAATTGTAATGGTGCTCTTCAGAGTAGTGCTGAGGGGTTTTCGGATGGTTCATGGCTGACTGTTGGTCTAGCAACTATCGCTATTCTTGGTGCTGCTATTGCTCTAACACGAATGCGGCGTTGATTAGTATGAATTCTCATGAACTCTCGTGAAGTGTCGTGAAGTGCCAAAAAGTGATTTTCATAGGCTCCGGTATAAACAAGTCCAAATGAGTTCAAAGCGTATTGTGGCTGAGCTTAAGGATTTACGCAAGGACCCTCCAGCAAACTGTTCTGCTGGGCCAGAGGGCGAGGATATGTATAAGTGGAAGGGTGTAATCATGGGACCATCAGATAGTCCTTTTGCCGGGGGTGTCTTTCATCTTAATATTAATTTCCCTATCGACTATCCCTTCAAATGCCCCAATGTTACGTTTATAACGAAGATCTATCATCCGAATATCAGCAGCTCTGGTGTTATTTGCCTCGATATTCTAAAGACGAATTGGTCGCCGGCTCTTACTATCGGCAAGGTGCTTCTGAGCATTTGTTCGCTTCTTACTGATCCGAATCCTGCCGACCCGCTGATGCCAGATATTGCACACGAGTATACGACTGATAGAAGTCTTTATGATAGCAAGGCTCGAGAGTGGACGCTTACATATGCACAAGAGTAAAATGTGAGTCCCTTAAAATACAAGCAATAAACAGAATGGATAAGATTTTTGTTATTTTAGGATGGGTTGCGGGTGCTACTCTCGCCTTAGCAATTGCCAGACAACTATCGGAACAGAAAAATTAACAATTATCGCATTTGACATTGACGTGTAATACCGAATTTAAGAACCCCCTCGCTTCGCTCGGTGGCCTTAGGCCTTAGGGCTGATATTACACGTCAGTGGCTCCGCCAAGAAAATACTAAATTTAAGAACTAGCGTTCTTAAATTTAGTATTTGACATTAGATGGAGAAGGTAATCACAGTTCTCGGATGGTTTGTCCTTGCCACGCTGATAATGGGGATTGCCAGACAGCTCTCTGAGCAAAAATTCGTAGTCTGGGACGAGGGTTTCATGGTTCTAAATCCGGCCGAAGCTACTCTTAATAAGCCGAGAGATCCATATGCCCTTCTACTCGGATCAATGCCTGTCAAGCCCGAGGCCAGTGAGTCAAAGGCAGGAGATCTAACTGCCTCCACATGTTACGAAACCGATTATATCGCTAAGAATCAAATGGTTGGAAATTACGATCAGTTGACAAATAATTTCAAGCATAAGAGACCAGATTCGTGTTCAGCCCCTTTTACAGAGATGGTGAATACGATTTATAGCAATTAAAGATTTCTCGCAGATTGTGTAATAGGGATGGTTCTGTATATGATAATATACGAAACCGCACAAAAAACATGCTGGTATTATCAAGGCATTTCGGCCTTATCCTTACAGTTTTCTCCAGGTAATTGGAATATAGTATCAATCAACACACAGAACCACACGATTAAACCTTTAACACAAACCCTTTTACGTTTTTTCAAGCGTTGTCGTGCTTGGGCACAGGGGCGGATATGGTCAAGAGGCTTGCGTCGTGTTCGGCAGCGGGAGCTGAAGGGGCAGGCTGCATCTCTTTATCCGAGTCACTCGCCACAATGGCACAGCCTGAAGCAGCCGCCTTTTTTGCCCGTAGAGGAGGTGGCGGGCTCCATGTTCCTAGACGGGCGGCTTCAACGTCCTTCCAGAATGCTTCCAAGTCGCCTTGTGACGCCTGAAACCACACCGGATCTCTCTGGAGTGTAACTCGGCGTAACTGAGCAACCTCCCACTGATACCGCTCCATCTCGATCCATCCTTCATCTGCAGTCGCCTTGCCCGAATAAATATAACGCAGATCCATGGAC
>Ga0114966_10006154_pt1 | contig 10042 bp, 8 predicted proteins | sample M_130207_XF_Meta_FD_87029 | JGI IMG/M metagenome (GOLD analysis project Ga0114966, IMG submission 87029) | Freshwater microbial communities from Lake Montjoie, Canada to study carbon cycling - M_130207_XF_MetaG | ecosystem: Environmental > Aquatic > Freshwater > Lake | place: Lake Montjoie...
CCTCTTCCCTTATCCATCCCTCTCCCACCCATTCCTCCCCCCATTCCTCCACCCATTCCTCCACCCATTCCTCCACCCATTCCTCCACCCATTCCTCCACCCATTCCTCCACCCATTCCTCCACCCATTCCTCCACCCATCCCACCTCCTCTTCCAATATTCATCCCACCCATTTGACCATTCTGACCCATATTCCCCATCTGGTCATTTTGTTCCATATTATCTCCATCATAATCCATTCTTCTCATTAACATTTTCTGTTCTATATCGGGGGCTGCAGATTTTTTATCACTAAAATTCGCAGCTTCATTTAAATTAACTCCAATCAAAAAATTATCACCTACACTTCCATCAGCTCTAATAAACCCACCACTTTCGGAACTATTAAAAGATGAAAAATTTGCAAATCCACCAGCATCACCAAGTGTACCAAGATTATCTGGATTTGTTAAACTAGTAGAAGTTTTATTCTTAAGAGTAGAAGTAGAAGTAGGATTAGAATTAGAAGCTATTTTACTTTTATTTAAAGTTTCGCTAAAATTTGGTCTATCTCCTATTCTATTTGTTCTATCCCCGTATATTTGTTTTTCTCTATCTATTTTATATCTTGCAACATCTTTGGGATTTTTTGGAGTTTTATTTGTATTTGCAGAACGTCGTTTATATTCATCTAAGGCTGATTTTAAACATGTTGTATTTAATTTTTTAATAATTTCTTTCTTATCACCTTTAATATTATTACGATTCGCATCGAGTGTTGTTTGCATTTTTTTTTTCAACCATAATTTACAAGCATTAAGAGCCTCGTCCGTATTACCAAAATCATCTACCATTGATGCAAGTTTTTCAGTTAATTTTGCTAAATTGCGATCTGAATATAAATGGGATATAATTTCATTCATCTTTATAAAATACTTAATATTATTTATATATTTTATTTTCGCATTATTATGATATAAAAAATAATATATATTATATTATATTACAAATGAGTCATAAAGGATATTCCCAAAATCAACAACATTCGAATTCTAATCCTAATTTTAATCCCAAACCTAATCCTACATTAGGCTCAACAGAAAATGTTATGGATTATAGAGGATATTCTCAAAATCAACAACGCCAAAGTATGAATAATCAATTTAATTATAATAATAGTTTTGCTGAAAATTCTACATTAATACCCCTAGAAAATTTCTCAAATCCAAATAATACCATACATAATAATCTTAATCAAAATGTATTTAATGAAAATATCATGGATTATTCCCTACATATTGATAGTGGTGATAGAAATACTACTGTTTTTCCAAATCCATTTAAATTTGTTGTTTCTTTAGGTGGAGCAGGAACATCTACAAGTTCAACATTTAATCCCCAAACACAAACATTTGTTACAAATACATTTACCGGAGTCCCTTCACCAAGAATAGAAAAAAATTTTAAAAATATTAAATATGTGTGTATTGATAAATTTTTTTTTCCAAAAAACATTGTATATGACGTATCAAATAATGTTTATACAGGTATATCAGCTTTATCGCATAAATATAGATATTTAATTGTTAGAATAAAAGAATTAGAGAATAATAAATTATTATCAACTAATATAAATGTTAGAGATGATTCATTTATTATTTATAGAGATAAAGATTTGGGTGGATGTAATGCAGAAATATGGATTGCAGCCCAACCAAAGAGAACATATTTAAAATCAGCATTAAAAAATTTAGATAAATTATCTATAGAAATTATTGATAATAATGGCAACCAAATACAATACACGTACATGCATAATGGAACTGAAATACCTATACCCTTATCAGAGTTAACAAATCCTGCAACAACAAATAATTATCAGATATCAATGCAAGTTACACTAGGTATATTTGAGAATGATTTAAATACGAATGTTAATTATACATAGAAGACACACGTAGTGTGTTTTCTATATATAATTAATCTTCATTTTAATTTTTTATTTCATAAAAAATTAAAACGAATGTTAATTTATCCATAATAGCACAGATTTAAAATATATATTATTAAATATAATTAATCTTCATTTTATTTTTTATAAAAAAATAAAACGAATGTTAATTATACATACGAGACACACGTAGTGTGTCCTATTTTATAGTTCAGCTTATTTCTAAAATATATATTTTTAGAAATAATGTTAATTTATCCATAATAGCACAGATTTAAAATATATGTTAATTTATCCATAATTAATCTTCATTTTATTTTTTTCATAAAAAATTAAAACGAATGTTAATTATACATACGATACACACATAGTGTGTCCTATTTTATAGTTCAGCTTATTTCTAAAATATATATTTTTAGAAATAATGTTAATTTATCCATATGATACACATGTAGTATATCTCATATACTCTAGCTTATTTCTAAAAAAATTACGTAGTCAATCTATTTATATATGCAATATATATAGGATCAGCATACATCATTTCAACTGTTTGAAGTGTGTCGTTGAAATAATAATAGAGTATAATATCTTTTCCAGTTTCATGATTTTTATTTATAATCTTCTCATACTCTGCGATAAATTGTCCTCCATCCAAATGTGGAATAGAAACATGTAAACTGTCTTGTCCAGATTCAATCAACATTTCCAATCCTTTCTTTTGATGATATGTAGAAGCATTTGCATCGTCAAATAACGTCCAAGGATTATTTGGATAGCGAATATACAGTTGTTCTAATGACATTATTTATTATAGTATTATAGTATAATAACCTTTATATAAATAAAAAAATATAAATATTTCATACATATGTTGACTCTGTATTGTTAATCATATTTTCAATCTCATATGAATAAACCTTAAAAAATATACATTTAGATTGTTCGCCAAATGATGTATCATCTAATAACATATAAATAATACTTATAGTATCATTTATATTGAAATTTTTTATTAAATTATTAATCATCTCAACATAATCAATATGTGTAGATATTTTATCATTTATTAAACTTTTCTTAATCGAATCTAATCGATCTATAATCTCAATCCGCAATAGGGTATCTTTAATCTCATTAAGATCATTAATCTCATTAATCTCATTAATCTCATTAATCTCATTAATCTCATTAATCTTATTAAGATCATTCGTTACAGAATCTAGATTATTTGCGTAATGTGTTTCAAGTTCCATTCTTAATCACATATATACGATATAAGATATAAGATATAAGATATACGATATAAGATTCTGATAAGATAATAATATTTTTATCATATATAGTGTATCAAAATATATATTTTTCAATTTTTATCTTAATCTTATCTTAATCTTATCTTAATTTTATCTTAATCTTATCTTAATCTTATCTTAATCTTATCTTAATCTAAATTTTAGTTTGTTATCATTGGGATTGGTATAACTCTATCAATAATATACACATTTGAATCTGCTAATTTCATAGGGGTATTATCAGTAGATAGACCGACTTTACCTATTGCATAATGCATAACAAAATCGTACACAACATAAGAATCTGGATTATACCAATAATTTTCAGGTTTAGAATATGTTTCAACATCACCTATTTTTGTTTTGATTTTTACTGCTGATATTTTAATTACTTTTATTCTAACAACTTCCGAAGAAACACTATTTAATCCATTATCCATATTCTGATCATCCATTAAATTATCTTTATAAGCGGGACCAATCTGTGTGTCAAATAATGAGGGTTCATCAAATTTAAAACATTTATAATCATTCTGTAATAAATTATGTGCCGAATATAGTTCGCAATCAATCGCAGCCTCCTTAATCGCATCCTCAAATGATGATATCACCCCTTGTTTTGACCTTGCAAGATTCTCTATGATTTGGTCTGCTGTATCCTTTGCACCTTCTTTACGTCTAAGAGATTTATATCTGAATACATCAACATGTCTTTCTTTAAGAGGGAGATTACGATGAGAACATAATCTAACAGCTCTACCTATCATTTGTTCAATTCTAACCTCGTTCCAATATGGTTCGATGATATGAACTTGTCTAGTATTAAATAGAGACAACCCTTCTGCACCTGCTGGACTAATCATAATAATTTTTATAATCGAACCATATGTATTATCTTTTTGATTATATGCTGCAACATTTTTTTTACGTTGTTCCATATCAATCCTACCATGATATTCTACATATCTGAAATCATTCGTCCCACTATTCTCGTCTTTAAATTCAGAGAAGCCAAAATATTTTAAAAATAATTTAAAAATCTGTAATCCCTCCATAAGAACATAATTAGAGTACACGAGAACTGGTCCAGGTGATCTAAAAATATTTATAATTACCATAAGAAATTTTGCAGAAGACATAAATAAAGCTTCAAATACTTTCGATTTGACCGGTTCTGTTTGAAAGAATTTTTCCAAATCATATTCATACGTTTCTCTTAACTTTTTAAGATCATCTGATATAGTATATGAATTTGTCTTATCCTTCTGATAAGATGCATTAAGATATGCATCATACGCATTATAATATTTGTCAACGGAATCTAAATATGATTGAACATTATAATATGATGGATCTTCTTTTGGCATGATATTAGGGTTTAATTCTTTCCCCCTATCTATAATATCACTAAGTTTAAAATTACGTGGTCGAGGTCTCGTTTCTCCGGTCATACCTTGAGCAATTGGAGGGAATACAAAATTTGCTGCCTGACGTGTATATGACATATATGTTTGAGATTTACCTTTAGATTTTCTGGTGATAGCATCTTCTAGGTCTGCATAAAATTTATAAATATCATCTTGATAAGGACTCATTATAACATCAACATAATCTATTTTTTTAGTTGCAAAAAAATCAGGAGTTGCTCCTACATAATATGATACCAAACCTAAGATTCTTCTTTGGAAGAGATTTTTTTTCAAGGGATTTAATCGCTCAAAACCCTCAACTCCTGAGATAAATATTTGATTAAATTGAGCTTCACTTTTTGGAAAGATATTGGGTCTTAATAAATTAAATACTAAAGCCAATTCATAAGGTTTGTTAATAGTTGGGGTAGCTGTTAATAATACTACTCTAACACTATCATTATCTTTTTTATCTTGCAATATATAATCATAAATAGATTGAGCACGTTTACCCTTTTTACTAGTAATATTAGAATATACGTTTCGGATGAAATTATGAGCTTCTTCTATTATATAAAGATTTTTTTTAGAAGAATCTGAAATTTTTACCGCATCCATAAATGCCTTATCTGCATTAGGAGCATCATATGATATAAATTTTATATTTTCCATACGAAATTTTTTATCATCAGTTTGAAGCCATTTTTCTAATTCACCTATCCAGTTATTTCGGAGGGTTGCTTTTAATAGGATAAATACATTCCATCCAGGAGTTGAATTATATAAGACATTATAAAGATTAATAGTTGCGGCAGTTTTACCCGAACCTAATCCGTGATATATTAATAAATCTTTATAGGGGGAATTATAATCTAGGATTTTACTTATGAAGATTTGATAAGATTTAAGTCTATCTTTTTCCTGAATTGCACATGCATCATAACTTTCACTGCGAATAATTTCAGGTAATTTATATTGGGGAAAGTTTGCAACAATCCATGATGGAAATAAACGACCCTGGACTTTTAGATCGATATATTTTTTAGATTTTGCAATATTCATTATGATAATTATATATTATTTAATAAGAATATTTTATCTTAATAAATAAATAAAATCTTAAATTTTAAATCTTAAATTTTAAATTTTAAATCTTAAATCTTAAATCTTAAATCTTAATAAAATATACTATCTTATACAAAATATTTTTATCTTAATCCGATTTAATCCGACTCAATCACATTCATATACTTCGTCATCTGAATCAACATTAGATGTATTTTTATATACACCTAATTTAATTAATGCTTCTTTTGCTGCGATTTGTGCGGCTGCTGGTTTAGATGTTGCTGTGCCTTTTCCCATTAATTTATTAGAAGGATCAAATGCCCCCATGACAAATCGTTTCTTTTTTTCGTCAATCAATTCTAATAATTTATAAGTGGGAGTTGTCTTAAATCCATTTCGATGATAATGTTGCATTAACATTTCTTTATAATTATCTTCTGTCTTAATAAGATCTGCAAAATCAATATGTGAATCAATAAGATTAACCATAAATGTCTTACATGTTTCAAAATCAACCTCTAAACTTAATGCCCCCATAAATGCTTCAAATACATCCTCCATAATATTAATATTATTCTGACGACCCCCTGATAATTCTATATTACGAGCAAATATAGCATACACATCAAACCCTATGATTCTAGATAATTTAGCTAATGTTTCTCCTTTTTCAATCTTTGTCCGAAGCACCGTAAGAAAACCAGGATCCTTGTCTGTATATCGCATATAGAGATATTGTGCTAAAATTAAATGTATCACAGCATCCCCCAGATATTCTAATGATTCATATGATTCTGATTGTAATGGAAGACACTTTAATGAATGATGATTCGAGATTGGTGGGATTTCTTTTAGCAGTTTAATAAATTTATCATTTAAAGGGATCCCTTCTAGATATGATTTATGTATCATTGCTTTTTGAAAATTATTTAAATTAACAACCTTATGAACTACACCAAATAATTTTAATGTTGTCTCAATAAATTTTTTATTTATTAAAACATTCTTATCATTTAGAACATATATTTCATAAAGACTATTTTTTAATATTTCAGTCATTTTATAGATTAATATATGATTATAATAAGGTACTTTTATATAAGTTTATTACTATAAGATAAATAAATCAAATTTTTTGATTAAAAATAAATTAAATTTTTTACAACGACAATATAAGATTCTTAGGATTGGTAATAGGATTACCTGAATAATTACCAAATGTCCAAGTTGTCTCTGGTGTTTTTACCTGAGAAGATGGATCATATTGAAAATATGCTTTTTTATTTTTCTCTCGGTGTTCTTCATATCGCAATAACATTTCTCGTTCAGGTTGTACTGTAAGCCCAACACATTCCGTAACAAATTCCCTAAACAAAGTATTATCAAATATATTTGTTCGATTTGTGGTGAGATATTTTGCTTTAACATCGATTAAAGAAGATACCATCTTTTGATAAAGTATTATTTTATTACGTTCATTTTGCACCGAATATTTAAATGTCATAATTTGAGCATATAATAATGTTAAACTAAATGTTCCAATCCGTATATTATCGACATTTTGATAGGGGATAGCTTTTGAATTATTTGAATATATATAAGCGATAGGTTCGTCGTTTAAGAATATCGTGCATTGATTTCCTAAAAATTGGAAGAATTGGCAATATTCTTGATGAGAAAAATTACTTAATGGGAACTCTCTTCGTAAAGATTTAATTAATTCTTCGCAATCTGATTTAAATGATGTTGAAATAAATTCATGATAGGGTATATTAATTATTTTCTCCCCTGGAATACTATTCATAAAATATTTTATTGCGGTAAATCCAAGACCAATGCATGACGATTTACCGGTTAAAAATGTTTGTACAAAATTAATAGCTAATTGTACTTCTGGAGTTATTTGGACTTCTTCTATAGGTTTATATAGTTTTAATAGGGGGTAATATTTGTGCATTAAAACTAATCTTTTGAAGGATTTTTCCAATCGCCAATAACTGGTAAGGGGGTCTGATAGAATTCGTAGGTAATCAATTGTCATAAAGAATGGTTGAACATATAATATCGTATCAATTTCTTTGATAGGGATTTTATTATAGATATGTTTAGGCACGTATGTTAGATTACAATATAATTGGAAATTAACATAAATATTATACGTATCTTTGTGTTTCCCCTCCCTCCCATGAATTCGTTTGAATCCAGCTTCATTTATTAAATTACATATCGCAATAAGATCTTCAATTGGAGTTGGTGAATATATATCAATGTCAGGGATTTGATATCGCTTATATATATGTTCACACTCATCTGGATTTTTTACAGAAATAAATTTATTAAGAGCATAACCACCATATACTTTTAATTGTTGTTTCCGAATATGAGCCAATATCAGAGAAAATATTTTTTCACGTTCAGAAATAGTTGGTTCAAATTGGGATAACTGTGCGAGTTCCACCTGATCATTAATTTTATCGATATTTTGTTTAAGCAAAGTAATATCTGAGTTTGAATATAAAGCCATTTTATATAATATTTTATGCTATGATATCTTTAATTATGATAATAAATTATGATAATATTAAGTAATTATGATAATCTTAAGTAATTATTATAATAATAAGCTATATTTTATAAAATCAATTTTTAATTTTATTTTACAATCTTACTATAAAGTATAATTTTATGTATACATATTTATTGTGTGATCTTTGTAAGGATTGTAAATCAAAACGTGTCCTATATAATAATGAACATTACAATCGACATATGTTTGATCTTTATTCTATATCGCATATAAGTGCAGGAATAATATATTCTTTAATATTTAAGAAACCTGAATATGTATTTGCTATAAGTATTATATTTGAGCTTATAGAAAATTCAAACTATGTTCGAAATTTATTTAAAAATTTAGGTTTCAAATCAATTGACGATACTCTAATAAATTCAATAGGTGATACTTTCGCAGTAATGGTAGGATATTTTATATATTCACGAGTTGATAATAAATTTAGTTTAATTATTTTACTTATCATAATTGAAATCTTATTGAATATTTATCTTAAAGATTATTCTATGACATATTTATTAACTATAAGTTTGAATCAAATGTATAAGGATAAATTTAAGAAAGATATAATTAAATGCAAATCTAAGATACGCATATAATAAAATTATATCTTTATAAAAATTGATAAAAAATCTTAATTAAAGATAATAATACATTATATTCATTAATAAAATATACAAAATGAGTAAAAATAAAACTACTACATCAACATCTATTGTCTCTGATATCTCTGATATCTCTGCAAAATCTAAACCTACATCTAAACCTACATCTAAACCTACATCTAAACCTACATCTAAACCTACATCTAAACCTACATCTAAACCTAAACCTAAATCTAAACCTAAACCTAAATCATCTAAACCAATTGTATTAGATACGGCATCATCCGAATCTGTATCAGTTTCAGTTTCAGTTTCTGAACAAAATTTTATTATGGGGAATACAAAATATTTACCTGAACAATATATAATTTCGTGTGAAAAATCAATTGACAGAGTAAGCTTTACAAATCGATTTAATCATATTGTAAAATCATTAAATTTAGCAAAAGATATAGAAAATGGAATATTTGAATTCGCATTAAATTATGTTAAAACTCAAGATTTATCAGATGAAGATTTTGCATCGATTTATACAGATAAGTTTAATGAGTTATATGATAACCTAGACCAAAATAATACACATATAAATAATCAGACTTTGTTACCTTCTTTAAATAATGGAGTATTATCCGGACAGATTATTGCATTTTTAAAAATGTATCAATTACATCCGGCTAAATGGAAACATATTATTGATAAAAATAATCTTCGTGATCATACTTTATATACGGTTAATACAACCGATGAATATAGATGCGGAAGATGCGGAGAAAGAAAACATACATATTATATCACTCAGACACGATGCGCAGATGAACCGGCAACAGTATTTTATACATGCATTGTTTGTAAGAAAACGTTTACAAAGAGCATTTAACAATATAATATTTAATATAATTAAATATTATATTGTTAAATGCTATTGATAAAATTAGTTTTAAGTTATTTTACAAAGAGCATATAACAAAATTAAATTATCTGCGATTGATAAAATTAGTTTTAACTTATTTTACAAAGAGTATATAATTTAACTAAATTATCTGCGATTGATAAAATTAGTTTTAAGTTATTTTACAAAGAGCATATAACAAAATTAAATTATCTGCGATTGATAAAATTAGTTTTAAGTTATTTTACAAAGAGCATATAACAAAATTAAATTA
>Ga0114966_10006155_pt1 | contig 10041 bp, 12 predicted proteins | sample M_130207_XF_Meta_FD_87029 | JGI IMG/M metagenome (GOLD analysis project Ga0114966, IMG submission 87029) | Freshwater microbial communities from Lake Montjoie, Canada to study carbon cycling - M_130207_XF_MetaG | ecosystem: Environmental > Aquatic > Freshwater > Lake | place: Lake Montjoie...
CAGAAGCAGTCAAGGAACTCACCGAGAGTGACTCGTTTGCCGATATCGCAACGAAGGCTGCCGCGATGAGGCGCCGCATGAATGAGGACTCCTCCACGTGATGATCAGCGGGGCTCGCGACATCGTCGGTGCTCCGTCACTTCGATACATCGACGTTCTTCCAGGCACACCTCACGAAGTCTGCGACTCGCTTGTAGCCGTGCACCTTGAGCATTTTGGTGCTGACTACCCGCACGCGGCGGACGACCTGCGTACGACCTGGCGGGAAGGCGGAACTGACCACGACATCATTGAGCACCAGTGGCTACTGTTGCTCAATGACGAACCAGCGGGTGAGTTCATTTTTCACACCAACCTTCGACGTCGAATTGTTGTCCGGCACTTCATCGCATTCAATCGCGATGTACGAGTGAATTTGCCTTCGGACTGGATTGCTCGTCTGGTCGACGCAGCCGGTGAGTGTGCCAACACTGATGCAGCGGACACTGGCACGCAACTCATCGCAATGATGAGTGAAGTCAGTCCTCGTCACGTGGCGGGATGGCGAAGAATGGGCTATCTGTCCCCGGACATTGACTATCGCGAACCCGGGCACGGCAATCACTGGGCAGAGTACGGCGAGCCGCAGTTTGTTCCCATGGCGCCGAATATCCGCGTGCTTCCAGCTGGTACCGATCTACCCCTCAGCGAGGTGGCTACAGAGGGGGTGTCTGCCTTCCTGCTCGACTACTACCGGCTTCCCGCCTCACATCCTGTGGTGGTAGAGATCCTAGGCAACTGCGCTCGACTCGGCGAGGTTGAACCCTCTGCGTAGGTTCGCTCCCCTACATGCCTTAGATGAGGCAGTGTCGGTGCATGAGCTCGCGCGACATGCGCCTGAACCGCGTGATGAACCCCGCGTGGGTCGTCGCCGTCATTAAAGAGGGCACTTGGGTCGGCATCCTCATCTACGCGTTACACGAGGGCGGACCTCGCTTGGCGGGTGATCGTCCTGAGACTGGTGCCGTTCGCTACCGCCTGTCGGGCTAGGTCACATCCGCGGCAGGCGGGCGAACGGCTGGGCGATCTCCACGGCTCGTGCCACGCGCAGCACGCGCCTGTCGTCGAAGTGGTTGCCCACCACCTGCATTGACATGGGCAGGCCGTGTGACGAGAGACCGACCGGAATGGCCGCGGCCGGGTGGCGCGTCATGTTGATCGGGTAGGTGAACGGGGTCCAGTCGACCCAGTGCGACTGAGTGGCGGCGTCGGCCACATCGGACCCCACCGCGAACGCCGTGAGAGGCAGCGTGGGCGACACCAGTACGTCGTGGTCGACCAACAGTCGGTTCACTGCGAGGGTCGCCTGCTGACGCACCACGTCGGCGTCGAGGAACTGCTGAGCAGACAGCGCCAGGCCCCGGCGCATCGTGGCCACCAGACCAGGGTCGCTCAGTACGAGGCGGTCGTCGGGCAGCCCCGCAAGTCCACGAGCCATGGCGGCGTCCCACAGCGCAATGAAGGCGTCGCGGCAGTCGGGTAGTTCGGGGTCGACCTCGGTAATGACGGCGCCGAGGTCGGACAGCAGCGACACTGTGCACTCGACCGCGGCGGCGATCTGCGGGGCAACATCTGCATGCCCGTAGTCGGGGCTGTAGGCCACGCGCAGGCCTGCGACACCAGCATCGAGGCCCTCGATCCACGAGGTGTCATCGCGCTGCGTGGGAAAGATCTCACGAGGGTCCGGCACCGCCACGATCGACATCATGTGAGCGGCGTCGGTGACCGTGGGCGTGATCGGGCCGAGGTGGCTCAGCAGGCCCGATACACCGGGTGGGTAGAGCGGAACAAGGGCGATTGTCGGCTTGAGCCCAAACACGCCACAGAACGCGGCAGGCATGCGAATGGAGCCGCCACCATCAGTTCCCACATTGAGCACCGCCGATCCGGTGGCCGCCGCCACCGCGGCACCCGCCGACGAGCCGCCCGGCCCGAGGTTCGGGTTCCACGGGTTGCGCGTGATTCCGGTGAGCGGGCTGTCACCCACGCCCTTCCAGCCGAATTCGGGCGTGGTGGTACGACCTACAACCACCGCACCGGCCTCGAGGAGTCGCTGTGCGACCGGCGCGTCCTCGGTGGCGAGGTCGTGGGGGTCGGTGTGCGGCGAGCCCTTGCGAGTGGCCCACCCTCGCATCAGCACGAGATCCTTCACCGAGGCCGGCACCCCGTCGACCACACTCAGTGGCTGCCCCGCCTGCCAGCGCGCCTCGCTCGCACGGGCCGTAGCGAGCGCGAACTCGGCGTCGACCACCACGTAGGCGTTGAGCTCGGGCTCGGTCTCAGCGATGCGGTCGAGGCAGGCCTGCACCGCCTCAACCGGCGAGAGTTCGCCAGCCCGGTAGGCGTCGGTCAGTGAGTCAACGGTGAACGTGCTGGGGTCGAGAGTCATCGGGCTTCTCGTGTTCGAAACTCCACCGAGTGCACATCAACGAGGCTGGCACCTTGAGGGTCGCGAACGCCCAGCGAACGCACCACGATGCGTGTGCGATCAGCGCGAAAGAGGTCGTGCGAGTACTCAAAGGGAACACCGTGAGCATCGACCGTGGTGCGCTGAACAGAGAGCAGCGAAGCTCCGAGCCGAACGCCGAGGATGGACGCCTCGTCGGTGGTGGCATACATCACCTCAATGCGCTCGGTCGCCTCGTGCGGGCGCAGGTCGTACTCGCGCTCGAGCAGTTCGTAGAGAGAGCCGCCCAACTCGCGCTCGGGCAGCCCGGGAACCTTGTCGGCCGGCAGGCGAGCGTGCTCGAGCGAGATGGGCACGCCGTCAGCGAGCCTGATACGCACGATCGACACCACAAAGGCACCCGGCGCAAGGTTCAGGGCAGCCGCCGACTTCTCATCGGCCGGCACCACCGACACGCTCACGAGTCGGGAGCCTGCGGTGAATCCCTGCCCGCGCAGGAGTTCGGGAATGCCCACGATCTGCGACAGGTCGCGCTCAACCTTGGGACCCGCCACGAAGATGCCTCCTGAACGCCCTGACACGCTACGCACCACACCGGAGCTCTCAAGGATTCCCAGCGCCTGCCTCAGGGTTGAGCGGCTCACCCCGAGGCTTTCGGCCAGCTCGCGCTCAGCGCCGACTCGATCACCCGACCGCAGCTCACGCTGAGCAATGAGGTCGAGTACACGCGTGCGAGCATCGGCCGCGATCGGCCCCAGACCGAAGTCGCCCTGAGCCTCCTCAGTGACGCGGCTCGCGCTCGTCGTCACGGCGTCACATGGCCTCAAGCGCTGAGATCGACTCCGGCAGCACCTGGCCGCCGTCGACCGCGAGAGCCTGGCCGGTGACGTAGGCAGCCTCGTCGGTGGCGAAGAACAGACATGCGTTGCCGATGTCGTCAACCTCGCCGAGCCGTCGCAGCGGAATGGCCTGCTCCATCGTGTGCCGATAGTCGTCGCCGAGCTCGGCGAGTCCCTCGGTGGCGATGTTTCCGGGCAGCACCGCATTGACCGTGATGCCGCGCGGGGCCAGCTCGATTGCCGCCGTGCGCATAAAGCCCAGCTGGGCTGCCTTACTCGCTCCGTAGTGCGACCAGCCCGGGTAGCCGGTGATGGGCCCGGTGATCGATGAGGTGAGAATCACCCGGCCACGGCCCGAGTCGGTGAGGGCCGCAAGGCAGGCCTGCACCGAGAACATCGTGCCCTTCACGTTGGTGCCCAGCACCAGGTCGATATCGGCCTCGGTCATGTCGACCAGCTTGGCGTCGGGGAAGACTCCGGCGTTGGCACACAGCACGTCGATTCCGCCATTGCGCTCGATCGCTGTCGCCGCCATCAGCTCGCACGCGGCGCGGTCGGCGACATCGCCCAGTAGATACGTCACGGTGCCTCCGCCCAGCGCGGTGAGCTCGTCACACGTCGTGGTAGCCGCCGCTTCATCTCGCCCGGTGATGAGAACGTTGGCGCCAGCCTTAGCGAAGGCGCGGGCGATTCCCTTGCCGATTCCCTTGGTGCCCCCGGTGACGATGACCGAGCGACTCGCGATCGACGTGAACATTAGATGCTCCTTAGGGGCGGTGGGGGGGATTAGCCGTGGCGTAGCAGGTAGGTTTCGGCGAGCTCGCAGCTCACCTCGGTGTACTCCTCACCCATGTCCTGGGCGAGTTCGGTGGCCGAGTGCGATCCGATCCACGACACCAGTAGTAGGCGCCGAAACATCACGAAGGTCTCGAGCTCGGCCTCGTCCTCTGCGCTGATGGGCGCCACCGTGCGATAGCCGGTGCACCACGCGTCGATAAGTTCGGGCACTACCGGGTAGTGCTCAATGAACGACAGCGAGCTTCCGAGGTCGTACATCAGCCAGCCAAAGCCGCAGTCGTCGAAGTCGATCACCGACACGGCATTGTCGTGCTCGATGTCGACCAGCAGGTTCGCCAACCGCATGTCGGCATGAATCAGGCCGAACCGGTCGGGACCGCTGCCGTAGGCCGCTAGCCGGCGCCCCATCAGGTCGGCCGCCCGGCCGAGTACCACGGCCTCGCTCGGCCCCACCGCCATGCCGTCGCGCCAGCTGCCCCAGTGCCCGCGGGGGCCGAGGGAGGTCTCGAAATCCCAGGTAAATCGCGTGAAGCCTGGGGGCCGGGTCCACACCCGAGCGTGCTGGTGCAGTCGCGCCGTGATGGCGCCCACCGTCTGGAAGTCCTCGACCAGACGGTTCTCGGGTGGCTCAACGCCGGGCAGGTACTCGAACATCACGGCATGGCGGGTCTCACCGTCGTCGGGGTGTGAGGCTTCCACCACCCGGCGCCCGTCACGGGACACCAGAACTGGGGCAGCGCGCACCACGTCGGCCTCGCGCAGGGCGGCCACCCACGCGAGCTCGCTCTCGATGGCCTCGAGCGAATGGTAGCCGCGACGGTGCACCCGCAGGATCGTGCGAATCCCCTCGGGAGGCGCGATCAGATAGGTGGCGTTCTCCGACACATTGAGCAGGGTGATGTCGCAGTCGGGGGTGACGTCGTAGTGGGTCAGGGCCGCGCGCACGATCGCCTCGAGGCGCTCGGTGTCGTTATCCACTCACCCTCCTCCTGATGCCCCCGCCGGCACGTACTAGTGCTCGCGCCCCACCACAGCGGCGAGAGCACGCGTGATGGCCTCGCGCGCGACACCCACGTCGTGGGTGCTGCCCGCGATGTACACGCGCCCGGCCGCACCGATCATCGACACGTCGACGAGCGTAATGCCAGGCGCTGCCTTCTCGGCCTCGTTCGCGGCTACTGCCGCGAACAGGGCGGGGGTCATCTCGTACACCAGCAGGGTATCGCCCGGAATCAGCATCGACGCCTCGCGATTGCGGTTGATGATCACCGCGTGCTGGTCGGTGACATCTTCGATGACGTCGTGGAAGAGCACCCGCGGACGCAACTGGTCGGAGGGCTCCGAACCCAGCCCGCGGAGGATCGCCTCGCCTGCTCGCATCACATCGGCGAGCTGTGAGCCATGCACCTCGAGTACGCCGAACTGGCGCTCGACGAACAGGATTCCTGGCTCGATTGCCGGCTCGGCCCTGAGTGCGAGGTCGGTGACCCGCTCGATAGCCAGACCCGGCGCCACCTCAACGATCAGCGAGTGCTGACCGGCGAACGGCGGATACCCGCGTGCCCGGGTGGGCGTGGCGAGGTAGGCCGCAAACTGCGGCTGCAGGTCCTCGACGAGAAGGTAGACCCGCAGTTCAGGTCCCGCGGGTGGCGGGACCTGAGTCACTCTGCAGCCTCGGTCGCGAACGCCTTCGAGATCTCGGGGTGCGGGCGCGGGATCACGTGCACCGACACGAGCTCGCCGACCGACGACGCAGCCTCGGCACCGGCCTCGGTGGCGGCCTTCACAGCGCCGACGTCGCCCACGATGGTCACGGCCACGAGGCCGTCGCCCACCTGCTCGCGTCCGACGATGACCACGTTGGCGGCCTTCACCATCGCGTCAGCGGCGGCGAGGGCAGCCACGTAGCCCTTGGTCTCGATCATTCCAATCGCATTGTTCGACATATGCATCTCCTTGTGCGGCCCGCTCCGGTGTGGAGCGGGGTGGGTGGATGGGTGGTGGGTCGGCTTGCCGTGCGGCTAGCTCGGATCGATCGATCCGATGATGAGTGCGTCGATGGGAGGAGAGTTGGGGAACCAGCCCGCCGCGACCGACCCCGTGGCGACGAGCACCTGCTCGCCGACCCCGGTGCCGAGCGCGTCGAAGGCGATGAGGCGTGCTCCGCCGTCGACCTCCACCTCGAGGAAGGCCCCGTTCGGAACCTCTGCCAGCCGCTTGGTGGCCCAGACATTGCCAATGACCGTTGCGCGCAGCATCTAGGACTCCTTCCTGATGTCGACGCCAAGAGCTCGCGCGCGGTCGCGCGCGAGCGGGGTGAGCACGGCTCGGGGGCCGAGAGTCAAAGACAGTCCTTGGTCTGCTGCAGCGCGCACCTGACGCTCGGTGACGGCGCCGCGCTCAACCCTCATCTCTCCCGACGCCACGGCCCCCGCAGAGCGCCCGGCGGTCGGTGCAGTACGAACATCGGCACCCACGAGGGTGAACGAACGCCGGCCGCTGCGCAGGTGCTGACGCGTGACGGGGTTGTCGACCAAAGCCAGCAGACGGTGTACGAAAGCGTCAAGGTCGGCGTCGGTACGAATAATCACGGGCTCACGCGCCTGGTCAGGCGCTGCGACGGATGCCGTGGACGACCGCTGCGAGGCCACCTGCTCGGCCGCGACCTCGCGCACAATCGCCGGCAGCGCCTCACGGATCGCCTGACGCACCATCGACCGCATCTCGTCGTGCTCGGCGGTCATGTGGCGGTCCTCAACGCGGCTTCGGCAGCCTCAGCCGCCGCCCGCACATCGGACTCGCGACCGGTGAGGTAGACCCGGCCGGTAGCCCCCATTATGCGGTAGTCGACCACCTTGATGCGCGCTGCCTTCTCAGCCTCGTTCACCGCGAGAATGGCGTACGACGCCGGCTGCATCTCGAGCACAAACAGCGACTCACCCGTGAGCGCCATCGAGCCGATCTTGTTGCGGTTGATGAGAAAGGCGTGCTGGCGGTCGAGGCTCGGCACGATGCGTGACGCCAGGATTTGTGGCTTGAGCGCGTCGCCCGGTGAGGCGTCGAGACGCTCGAGCACCGCGGCTGCGGCCGCTCGCACCGAGGCGCTGGAGCCATGGATTTCGAGGTAGCCGAACTGTCGCTCGACCACCAAGATGCCGGCCCGCACATCGGCGTGCTTCAGCGCAATGTCGGTCAGCGGCTCGATGTCGAGCCCAGGGGCGACCTCAATGATCTGCGCCGCCACATCAGCCCGCGGCAAAGACCCACGCACCCAGGTTCCGAGATACGACATTGTCTGCGGCTGCAGACGGTCAATAAAGATGAAGGAGCGAAGCTCAGCCACGGGTCATCCCTTCATCAGAGCGGTCAGCTCATCGATGATGAGACGGCGAATCTCGTCGCGAAGTTCGGCACTCTGGGCGGTGAGCGGCTCTCGCGGCGCGTGCGAGTTTGCTCCCTCGAGGTTCTCATTGGAGGCCGTGGGGTAGGCGGGCACCGCGTCGGTTGAGCCGTGCCACGGGGTCAGCCCGGCAAAGTCGGCCATAGGCTCGCGCGAGTCGGCGTTATAGGCGATGCGGGTGTGGTTGATCAGGTGCTTGGGCTCGAGGTTTTCGCCCACCGACGAACGCCCGAAGAATCCGGTGCCGATGGTCATGGTGGGGGCGAGGTTGGTGTCGATGCCCGAGCTGCCGAGGCTGTTGCCCACGTTGACCGCCACGCGCAGCACGCGCACACCCGCCGCAAACCTCATGATGACGGCTGGGTCGCGACTGTGGATGGCGGCCGAGTGACCGGCTCCGCTGATGCGCAGCACCGCCTGCGCCACCGCGAGCCCCCGCGCTGCTGTGGGCACGCGGATGACGCCGAGGACAGGACAGAGCTTTTCGTGGGCCAGCATTTCCTCGGGCACGGCGAGCTCAAACGGCGCAATCAGCACCCGGGTGCGCGGTGGCACCCGCACTCCGGCGGCCTCGGCGATCACGGCAGCCGACCGACCGACCCACTGCGTGTCAAAGCGCCCGCTTGGAAAGAGCAGCTCGCGCACGGCGTCACGGTCGATGTCGGCTAGGAGGTGCCCACCGGCACGAGTCAGTTGGCTCATCAGCGCATCGGCCACGGGCTCTTCGACGATGAGCACGCTCTCGTTGGTGCACAGGATCGAGTGGTCGAACGACTTGCTGTCGATGATGCGCTGCGCCGCAGCGGCGAGGTCGGCACTGGCGTCGACGAACACGGGCACATTGCCGGGCCCGACACCAATAGCGGGGTTGCCACTGCTGTAAGCGGCCCTCACTACGGGCGTTCCGCCGGTGGCAAGGATAACGTCGACGCGATCGTCGGTCATGAGCGCGTTGATCAGCGGAACTGTGGGCTTCTCGACCACCTGGATGGCACCGTCGGGCGCGCCCGCCGCCACCGCGGCGGCCGCGAGCACGTGCACGGCCTCAGCACACACCGCAGCCGCGAAGGGGTGGGGGCTGATGATGATCGCATTGCGGGTCATCAGGGCGAGGAGCACCTTGAAGTACACCGTGCACACGGGGTTGGTCGAGGGAGTGAGCGCGAGGATTACTCCGGCCGGCCGCGGAATCTCGACGATTTTGCCGGTGGGGTCGATGGTCGGCGTCACGAAGTCGTGGTCGCGGTAGGCCTCGACCAGGCCTGTGGAGCAGGCCAGGTTCTTGATGACCTTGTGCTCCACCACGCCGAAACCCGTTTCGGCCACGGCGTCCTCGGCGAACTGCCGCGCATGATCGGCCGCAACGCGGGCCACCGCCTCGACGATGCGCTGCACTGACGCTGCGTCGAACGTGGCAAAGGCGCGCGAGGCCCACTCGGCCCTCTCGATCATTGCCCGCCCACGCGGCACTCCAGCTGGTGCGAGGGGCAACTCAAACATCAGCGAGTCCATCAGGCGCTCCGCCTTGCTACACCGCGGACGTCGTTCCACGCCTGACCCACCGACACCGCGACGCGGTCCATGAGCTCCTCGGCCAGATCGGGCTTGAGCAGCAGGCCGGGCTTGAACTGCAGCACGCTGGGGTCAAGGGTTGAGAAGATTGCCCACACTCCGTTTTCGTACAGGCGCTTCATCACGAACTTCGCCCCCTCGGGGTGGCTGAACTCAAGTCCGATGACCACCCCGTTTTGGCGAATTCCGGTGAACCAGTCGGGATACGTCGCCTGGATCTCGCGCAGGCCGGTACCGATGAAGTCAGAGATGTAGTGCACCATCGAGCGGGTCTCGGGGCGGTTGCAGATTTCGAGGGACTTGAGCCCAGCGATGCAGCCGAGCTCAGCGCCGCCGAAGGTTGAGATGTGGCCGAAGCCATCCTCGGTGAGCCAGCCCGCGCAGCGCTCGCTCACCAGCACGCAGGCGATGGGGTACATGCCGCCACTGATGCCCTTGCCGGTGACAAGGATGTCGGGCTCGATGCCGTGCTTGGTGATACCCCAGAGCTCGCCGGTGCGCATCAGACCGGTCTGCACCTCATCGGCGATATACAGGGCGTCGTACTGCTCGCACAGCTTCTTCACGGCCTCGAGGTATCCGGGGTTGGGCAGAGGGAACCCGTACGTGGCCGGGATGGTTTCCATAATCACCGCGGCGATATCGCGGCCGCGAAGCTCGGCCTCCATCGCCTCGAGGTCGTTGAACGGCACGTGCGGGAACTCGTCGGGACGATCGGAGAGAAACAACTTCGAGAAGCGGTCGTCACCGGTGCCCACCGCGAGGCCCGTGTGGCCGTGGTAGGCCTTGACGATCGAGAGAATCTTGCGCTTTTGCGTGGTGTGTCGCGCCGTTTTCAGCGCAATGTCGATGGCCTCGCCACCGCCCGACCCGTAGATGACCTTCGTCAGCGAGGCCGGGGCCGTGGTGATGAGCGCCTCGGCGAGCGCGGTACGGGCGAGAGCCGGAAAGTGATGGTTGCCGATGTCGAAGTGCTGCATTGCCAG
>Ga0114966_10006157_pt1 | contig 10040 bp, 9 predicted proteins | sample M_130207_XF_Meta_FD_87029 | JGI IMG/M metagenome (GOLD analysis project Ga0114966, IMG submission 87029) | Freshwater microbial communities from Lake Montjoie, Canada to study carbon cycling - M_130207_XF_MetaG | ecosystem: Environmental > Aquatic > Freshwater > Lake | place: Lake Montjoie...
AAAGAAAAGGAAGATGCAGAAGGCGATGCTTCAGGTTCCGACTCGGATGATGAACAACCAGAAGAAGATGAGCAACCAAAATACTACACAATTATGAAGTCTGCTGAGACATACAAGAACAGGCAATCCACTATTGTAGACATTTTAAGTGACAAGAAATTCGACCGTGAAGGCAAAATCAACGAACTCATCTTATCACTACGCAACAATTTTCCGGCATTAGAAGGCGATAAAGTAACATTCATCGGTTCCACCTTTGTCAGATATGGCGAGAAAGAACCATATCTTAACCACTGCATTGCTTTAAATTCTTGCGACTCGTTAGAAGGCAAAGTTGAGAATTCGCAAATAGAGACCTACAATACTGAAAAGGAGGTTCTTAATGCGTGGACTAAACTGGTCCAGCGAGAAAATCCAGACATTGTGATTGGTTACAACATATTTAGTTTTGACTACGAGTTTATGTTTCGCAGGTCTTTAGAACTCGGATGCGCCGAGGAATTCCTACGATTGTCAAGGAACAAAGACGAAATGTGTGCAACAATTGACTACAAAACGCAAAAGATGGAGATTGATAAGAGCAGCATTACATTAGCGTCTGGCACATATGACTTGTCTATTATCAAGATGAATGGTCGTCTACAAGTAGATATGTTGAATTGGTTCAGAAGAACAGAGAACTTAACTTCTTATAAGTTGGATTATGTTGGCGGACACTTCATTGGTGATTATGTCAAGAAATTAGAACATAAGGAAAATGGTAATACACGTATATCAACCATCAATATGACTGGTCTACAAGTGGAGAGTTACATACACTTTGAGGAAATCAATCATTCATCGGATTATTATAAAGACGGTGCAAAGTTTGTAGTTGTACAAGTAAACAAGACAGAGGGTTGGTTTGAAATTCAAGGACACGAGAATCCGCAGGCAAAGTCCATCAAATGGGGTCTAGCAAAGGACGATGTGTCACCCAAGGATATTTTCAGGATGACCAATGAGGGTCCGACTGCTCGTGCTGTCATTGCAAAATACTGTATTCAGGATTGCAACTTGGTTCAGCATCTGTTTTCAAAGGTGGATGTTGTAACGGATTTGGTAGAAATGTCAAAGTTGTGTAGCGTTCCGATGAGCTTCTTGATTTTCAGAGGCCAGGGAATAAAGCTTACGAGTTATGTAGCGAAGAAGTGCAGAGAAAATGGAGTATTAATGCCGGTAATTAACAAGGGATCCAAAGATGATGGTTATGAGGGTGCAATTGTTTTGGAGCCAAAATGTGGTTTATATCTAGATACTCCAATTGCCGTTGGTGATTTTGCTTCGCTGTATCCGAGTTCAATGTTGTCGGAGAATTTGTGTCCTAGCAGTAAAGTGTGGACGAAAATCTATGACTTAGCAGGCAACTTGGTGACAGAGACGGGACAAAAGAAACACGATGAACCTGACAAATATCTATACGATAATTTGCCTGGTTACGAATATGTTGATATTCGTTTTGACACATTCAGGTATTACAGAAAGAATCCAAAAGCTCGTGCAGAAAAGATTAAAAATGGCTACAAATTGTGTCGGTTTGCGCAACCATTATCATCAGCTGAAGACAAAGAAGAAAAGGCAATTATGCCATCTATTTTGCAAGAACTCTTGAAGGCACGCAAAGATACCCGCAAGTTAATTCCTTTGGAAAAAGACGACTTCATCAAGAACGTGCTCGATAAGCGCCAATTGGCTTATAAAGTGACTGCCAATTCATTATATGGCCAGCTAGGCGCCAAAACGAGCACGTTTTATGAGCCAGATATTGCTGCATCAACGACTGCAACTGGACGCCTATTGCTGACGTATGCAAAGCGTGTTGTAGAAGAATGTTACGGAGATACAATAGTTGACACTAAATATGGTCTTATAAATACGAAAGCAGAGTATGTTTATGGAGATAGTGTTGCAAATTATACACCAGTTTACATAAAATCCAATAATTTGATAGACATATTAACTATTGAAGAATTGGCTGTAAAGTATGGCAGAAATAATTGGGTTAAATGTGTAGAGCCAGGTAAACAAGATAAGGAATTTTGTGAACTGGACTCTGTGGAGACTTGGACTGAAAAAGGTTGGACCAAATTATTTCGTGTAATTAGACACGAGTTGGCATCACATAAGAAAATGATGCGAGTTTTGACCCACACTGGATGTGTTGATGTAACAGATGATCATTCACTTGTAAGAGCAGATGGAACTGAAATATCACCAAAGGAAGTTAAAATTGGGGAACATTTATTGCATCATCCATTACCAATAAATGAAAATAAAAATGAAATAAATTCAGTATGTATTGATGAAGCAAAAATATTAGGGTTCTTCTTTGGAGACGGTAGTTGTGGAGAGTATAATTGTGCATCTGGAAAAAAAGCTAGTTGGGGTCTAAATAATGCATCATTGTTATTATTAGAAGCATACCAAGTTTTATGTCAAAAAGTATATCCTGAATTTACTTGGGTAATTATGGACACGATAGAAAGCTCTGGTGTATATAAACTTGTTCCAAAATCAAATAATGAGTATGGAAAAATATCTAGTTTTGTAAGAATATATCGAAAAAAAATGTATTATGAAAATAGTAAGGCAAAAATAATTCCTGACTTTATATTGAATAGTTCTGATGAAATCAAACGTTCTTTCTGGGATGGGTTATATGATGCAGATGGGGACAAAAGTAAAAATGTTCGGGTTGATCAGAAAAACCAAATAAGTGCTTCACATATAGCATTCTTGGCATCGAGTATTGGATATGATATATCTATTAACACACGAGCAGATAAACCAAATGTTTTTAGAATAAATATGTCAAAGACTAAATTGAAAAGAAATTCTATTGCTATTAAAAAAATACATGAACTTGAATATTCAGGCTACGTATACGATTTAACAACAGACAATCATCACTTTGCTGCTGGAATTGGAAATATGATAGTTCATAATACTGACTCAGTATTCTTCACATTTAACGTATCGGACAAAGAAACTGGTGAAAAAATTATTGGTCACAAGGCCTTAGAATTGTCCATAGAAATTGCACAAGAAGCGTGTCATAATGTGTCCAAGTTCTTGAAACAACCGCACGATTTTGAATACGAAAAGACATTCTTGCCCTTCTGTCTCTTGTCAAAGAAGCGATATGTTGGCATCTTGTATGAACACGATCCTAATAAAGGCAAGCGAAAAGAGATGGGTATCGTTTTAAAACGCCGTGACAATGCACCAATTGTGAAAGACGTATATGGTGGTGTTATTGACATTTTAATGAAGGACCGTGACATTAAAAAGGCACTCGATTATGTTGACGCTTGTTTACAGGAACTGGTTGAAGGTACGGTACCGATTGAGAAGCTCATTATTAGTAAATCGATACGTTCATTCTACAAAAACCCGAAGCAAATTGCTCACAAAGTGTTGGCAGACCGTATTGCAGAGAGAGAACCAGGTAATAAGCCGACATCTGGCGACAGAATCCCATTTGTTTATGTAGTCAATCCAAACAAGAAGGCGCTCCAAGGCGAAAAGATTGAGACGCCGACTTTTATCAGAGACAACAAATTGCAAATAGACTATTCATTTTATATAACAAATCAGATAATGAAGCCGTTATTACAATTGTTTGGATTGGTGCTGGATGATATATGGCGAATGCAAAATAAGAGTAGTAAGATTTCCAAGTTCAAGAGGGAGATTTCAGAAGTTAGAAAGACAATAGAAGACAATAAGAAGTTTGAAGAGAAGTTGTCAAAACTCAGAGACAAGGAAGTGAAGACATTGATCTTTGATAAGTATTTGAGAGAAACGAACAATGCAAAAGAAGGAAATCAAAGTGTTATGAACTTCTTTGGTAAAAAGAAATAATAAAAGGACCAATCAAAAATAAACAAAATACAGATTTATTAAATTCTTGTTTTAAAGAATGTAATAAATTTTTTTCACTTTTAACATTTAAAATGCTGAACGGTGTTTGACACTATTTGGCCCGACAACATACTTGTAAACAACAGCGGTCAATTTTGACAATTGCTTGGTGAGTATTCTTACTTGCTGTTTCATATTATATCTGTCATAATCCTCAGCCTCTGATTCACTAGCCTCTGATTCACTAGCCTCTGATTCATCATCTTCTGCGCTAGCTTCTGATTCACTTGCTGCATTATCCTGATACGATTCCTCTGCATCTTCTAATTCAGCTTCTGATTCCTGATTAGGATAAGTTTGTTGATAAAGCTCATTAAAATCTGCGATTCCCTCTGAATCTAATTTATACATAATTGCATAGGGGCTGCGCTTGTGCAATAAAGCAATTTCCTCAACAGGCAAATTGAGGAGTTCAAATTCTCTCTGCAATCTCAAGCATTCATTAATAGTCCATTTAAATCCAGTTCTTTGCTCGTGGTTTGTACTCATTTTATACCATATTATTATTAGAACTCTTTATATTGTTTTACATCATTTTATCTGTGTGGTCTGGTATTACTGCTATTATTATTATCATTATTACTTGGTGGAAAAATGGTTTCATACATTAAAATATTATTAGACGGATCGTAAACAAAATGGTCATTTGTATTGTTGCTAGCTCCGGATGGATTAAATAAGGTTTCAAAAAGGCGATTTGTTAGTGTATTAACAATATTATTGGTTATTGTATTACCAGAAATATCAAAGGATACTTGGTCAACTATGTTAGTTTGTGGGTTTCTTACAACATTGACATTGGATATGTTTTCATTGCTTATTGTTCCGGCTGCTCCTAATGCACCTTGTGCCACTCCTGCTGTAACACCTAGAGCCGCACCTTGTGCAGCTTCGCTTCTTGTTGCTTCGCTTCTTGTTGCTTCGCTTCTTGTTGCTTCGCTTCTTGTTGCTTGACTTGTAATAGTATCAGTATTTAGACTATTCGCTTGATTATTGCGTATATCATACCTGCAAACTGGACACCGAACATTACTCTGAAACCATTCATTGAATTCACTAGGTAAAAATATGTGACCACAATGGTTTATTTGTCGAACCTGGTCTGTAGGATTAAATCGTTCCAAAGAAATAGGACAAGCTTCTGAATTTGGGTTCCTAATTTCATTATAACTAACAAGTCTAGATGCATTTTCAATTTGCTGATTAGTAGGTCTAACAATTACATTAGAATTTAAAAAACTAGACAGCAATCCAGATATATCAGCTGTTATATCGGATGTTCCATAAATGTTGGAATTATTATTTGCATTTGTATTTCTATTACGTTGTCCAGCGTTGCGATAATTAGCCAAGTTGTCTAAATAAACACCAGGATTGATAGGATTATTATAATCATAAAAAATATGTTGATCATTTTCTCTGGTACTTCGTCTGTTCCTGTTTCTATTGTAATTTGAATTTGAATTTGAATGTGTGTTAGAATTAGTATTTGAATTGTTTAAAACCAAAACCATATTTATATTACTTCTTATATCATCCAAATAGCGATATAACTGATTAATCTGATCATTCGTTTGTCTATATTGAGCAGTATAAATATCCAACATTCTGTGCTGGTCTGAAGTTAGATGTATATTAACATTTGGAAAGGCCATCGTATAATTTATAATATATATTATGAAATATGTTTAAATGTATTGTTGTATAACTAATTATTAATAACTTTAATGAGTTTAGAAAAATATAACAATAAAGGTTTATCAGGATTGGCTAATTTAGGTAACACGTGTTTTCTTAATTCGTGTATGCAAGTGTTGTCTCACACATATGAACTCAATGACTTGCTAAATTTAAATATATGCAAGACAAAGCTGAATAATAAAGCGGATTCTGCACTGCTTATAGAATGGGACGAATTGAGGAAGCTCTTATGGAATGAAAATTGCATTGTATCACCATTCAAATTTGTGAAAACTGTGCAAAAATTGGCACAAATAAAGGATCGAGAGTTATTTACCGGGTTTTCTCAAAATGACCTGCCAGAATTTCTTATATTTGTCGTAGATTGTTTTCATAATGCTCTTGCAAGAGAAGTAAATATGAGCATACACGGTGAAGTTGTAAATGACCGTGATAAAGTAGCATTAGTATGTCTAGAGAGAACCAAGCAAATGTTTTCTAAAGACTATTCGGAAATTTGGAATATCTTTTACGGTATCCAAGTATCGCAAATATCATCATTAAAGTCTAAGAGTGAAGATGTTATTAGTATTACACCGGAACCATTTTTTATTCTAGACCTACCAATTCCCGTAGACAACAAATCACCTACATTGATAGACTGCTTTGATTTGTATTCAGAAGGCGAAATAATGGACGGTGATAATGCAATTTTTAATGAAAAAACGGGACAGAAAGAGGCAGCAAAGAAGTGTTTAACATTTTGGAGTTTTCCGAATATATTGGTCATTGATATTAAGCGTTTCAATGCAGCAAATCGTAAAAATCAAGTGTTAGTTGACTTCCCTTTAGAAGGATTAAATTTGTCTAAATATGTGATTGGGTACAATAAGGAGAATTACGTTTATGACTTGTATGGTGTTTGTAATCACGGAGGTGTTACTCAAGGTGGCCATTATACTGCGTTTGTGAAGAATGCAAATGGTAAATGGTATCATTTTAATGACACAAGTGTTTCTCAAGTGGCGCTGCCAAGTCAAATTGTTAGTCCGAAGGCATATTGTTTTTTCTATAGAAAACGGTCCATAAAATCTAATATCTGATTTATATATATTATAATGGATGAATCTTATAACACAGTTAGTACAAGTTTAGGCAGTGTTTCTACCAATATTTATGATTATATAAACGGACTATTATCAAATACAAGTGTTATTGTAATTATAGTTATTGTTCTAGTAGTATACGTATCAATCTTTTTCTCTTTAGGAGGTTCTGATTCTAGTAGCAGTGATTCGGGGTCTAGTGGCTCATTCAGTTTATTTGGCTCAAGTTCTTCCGATTCTTCAACTAGTTCAGATTCTAGCACTGGTGCTGGCTCAAAGACAATTGGAATATTTATGATATCTGTATTGTTAGTTCTTATGTTGATAAATGGTTTGCAATATTTTTTCGGAATCGATATTGTTGCAAAAGTTAAGAATTTACTAACTGGTAATCCAGAAGTGGATATCACAATTGACCCATCCAAAGCATTATCTGCTGTTTCTGCTGTTCCTGAAATTGTAAGAGCGCCACAAGTATATAATATTCCAGGTAACGATTACGTTTATCCTGATGCAAAGGCATTGTGTGCTGCATATGGTTCTAGATTGGCAACATATAAGGAGGTTGAAGATGCCTACAACGATGGTGCCGAATGGTGTAATTACGGTTGGTCAGATGGTCAGATGGCGTTATTTCCAACCCAGCAGAAAACCTGGGATGAATTGCAGAAAATTGAAGGACATGAGAATGATTGTGGACGACCAGGAGTAAATGGTGGATTCATTGATAACCCCGCAGTCAGATTTGGTGTAAATTGTTACGGATACAAACCACAAATGACACCTGAAGAAGAGGACCTAATGGCGACGCAACCGATTTATCCCAAAACATTGAAAGATATAGCTATGGAGAAACGTGTGAAATATTGGAAGGATAAATTGACAACTATATTGGTCTCACCGTTTAGCCATACGAGCTGGAGTAAGATATAACCAATAAATAATACTAAATAATCAAATAAATAATAAATTTACAAAGTTTATTATTTACTATCGCTTATCGATGCTTATATATATATCTATTGCTACACGTAACAATGTATTTAGCAAAAATAATAATGCAATATATTTAGTCATCATCATAACAATTGCATAAAATAAACGAACTAATCTTCTAGTAAATAATGTTAATTTTACTGTTAGAGCCGATGAGTTGAATGTATCAACTTGCCTTAATATTTCTAAATTAATTGTTAGTGCACCACGGCAATATGGACACGTTTTTGAGACACTAATCCAATCAGTTAAACAGTTCATATGTAAATTACCATTGCATTCACAATGTGAATTAATTAACACAATATCTTTCATCTTAAATAATTTGTTAGTTTCTTGAGTTGGTTCTAGGCAAATTAAACAATTGGCTGTGTATTCAGGTTCTAAATTAATGGGGATAGGTTCTAAAGTAATCGGCTGAGGTTCTAACTGTAGTGAATCAACTGTGTCTATCTTTAATTTGTCACTATTTTTATTCTTATTTCGAATCTTATTCTTATTCCTAATCTTATTATTATTTGTCGTATAAACAGATAAACTATTAGGCATTCAATATATTTATAATAATCAATATTATAAATATTCAGTATATTACTTATCTCTTTGTTTTCTGGTTCTCTTATTAGGAATATCTTCTTGTCGTCTTGTTTTTCGTTGTCGTTTCCTGTGTTTATCAATTTCAATCATTTTTATAAACTCATCAAAAATATTATCAGGTAGCATTTTGTGGTCCATACACTTTTGTTTACTGTTACTATATGCGTCTTGTGTCGGCTTCTGATTAATATAAAATAATCCTGCAGGGACTGCTAAATTTTCAAAAATACTGCTGGGTTTATTTCCATCGCTTTGCTTTCCTCCAGATTGACCACCTTCTAATGCACCAAACGTCTGCATCGGACTCAGTCCTTGCTTTAAAAGAAATGAATCAACACTATATCCACCGCTCATAATTATATTATTGTCTCCACGTTGTTCTTGATAAAATAATAAATCATCAGGACCAAGGCTACTATTTGATATTGATGTTGTCATTGTTATACATTAATTTGATATAAATTAATTCGTATATAATCGCTTTATTTCAGGTACATATTTGACTTCTCTCTTATTTTTTACGTAGTCAACTATTTTATTCACCTGCTCTTCATTCTTAATGATTTCACGCAAACAAGTGTCTAAATGTTTAAATGTTAGTTGTTGTGTGTCCTTAACCTTAACAAATTTAAGTTGACCATCACTCAACTTAACAGATGAATCGGTCAAATTATTTGTTTCAATGTGCGTATTAATGTTTTGGCTTAATACATTCTTTTTATCACGGAGTTCCTTTATCTTATCGTTTAATGTCTTCATCTGATTGTCAATTGTGACCCACTGTTGTATTTGTTGTTCAAAACTCATTCAAAAATATATTATAATAAAACAAAAATAAAGCAGAATATGAACTATATTTTTGTTAGTTAGTGTTAATTAATACAAGTAAAATTATCCAGTTGTATTTAACGATGGTGGCGTCTAGAGCGCTTGGAACCACCACGCTTTGCACGTTTGCTTTTATAAGATTGTTGCATAGCAAGGAGACCAAATGGCACAACTGCCTGCTCCAAAACAGCTCCAACGCCTAAAAAGCCACCCCTCTTCCCCTTGCCCTTTCTTCGCTTACCACCGGTTTGCTTAAGCATCGATGAACTTGGGTCATTAATATTCGGATTTTTTATTGACACCAATTGGTTACTATTCATAGCACCAGCATTTTCTCCAGGTTGAACACTAAATGTATCCATAAATTGAGTCCATCCGTCTCCTACGGTATTCATTACATACCCCCAAGCACTATCAGGTGCATTACCACCTTGTTGACTATTCATCATTTTTCTTGTGCGTCTATTGCCTCTACTGCCTTTTTTTGCCATTATATATTGACACTAGAAAAAATTATAACTTAGAGGCAGTATTAAAAATTGATTTATTACGCAATATTGTAACTAAAATAATTAATATTGCTAAAATTAGAATAAAAATTAACAGAACTAAAAATATAATTACGTAAATATAGGGATAAATTTCATACAAGATAAGATCGGTTACAGGCGAGAATATAACTTTAATTTCATTCCGAACGTCTTCAGTTTTCAAAATGTCTAAACATTGCTTAATCAGAGAATCTTTCATTTTTCTATTTCTATAGGAACTTTATAAAATTATTTTGGTTTTTTTGCGTGTTAATATAATTTAATTTTTCTCTTTTTCCAATAAGATAAAAATGGATGACATTATTGATATAACAATTGA
>Ga0114966_10006161_pt1 | contig 10037 bp, 6 predicted proteins | sample M_130207_XF_Meta_FD_87029 | JGI IMG/M metagenome (GOLD analysis project Ga0114966, IMG submission 87029) | Freshwater microbial communities from Lake Montjoie, Canada to study carbon cycling - M_130207_XF_MetaG | ecosystem: Environmental > Aquatic > Freshwater > Lake | place: Lake Montjoie...
AGTCCCAACAAGGCCTCGACCCCGACGTGATTCTGATCTGGGGACATTTTCGCAGATTCGGAGGAAAACTCACGCACCGAAATTTAACGGCACCGTGAACAGCCTCGTTTTCGGAGGCGGTTTGGGCTTTCGCCGGACCAGCAAAACGAGAACTTATTTCAGACGCGTTAAATCGCCTGTTTTGCTTCTCGCTCTCGTGCAGGTATCTGCAAAAAATTAATCCCGCATCAAGAGGTTCTTGATACGGGAAAGATGGCGGAGAGGGGGGGATTCGAACCCCCGGTACGGTTTTACCCGTACAACGCTTTAGCAAAGCGCCGCTATCGACCACTCAGCCACCTCTCCGTTTCAGTAAGGCCCCAGAGAAACGCGGCCGATATAAAGTGCAAGGCGCATTTCACACTTGCTGATGCTTTCACACGGGTTCCGCGCACCTCACGCGAACCGCCTGTCAGCGAGCGCTTTTCCCGCCGTCGACGACCGACCCTGAAGCTAGAGGACGGCAAGTTCCGCCGCTTACCGCTTTAGTTCGCGGCGCTTCCATTCAGCTCTCGTCATCTTCGTCGATTGGGCGCTCGACCTCTTCGCGACACTCCGAGATGACTCGGAGCCAGATTTCGCGGAGATCAAAGCAACGCGCGAGCGCCTCTTGGCGCCAAGCCACGACGTCCGCGGGTGCCAGCGCGCCTTCGTCATTCGTAACTAATGCCATCGAACGGTTAAGCGCAGCCAAAGCTCTCTTAAAAAGACTCACCGCCATCGCATAATCACCAAAGTCCAAAGCATGGATAGCCTCACTGGCCTGCTCTTCTCCCCGCTGAAACGAAACCAACAGAGCAATCGCTGCACTCTGAGGAACTTTCGTCGGGTCCGCCGCCAGTGTCTGCCAAGAACGACTGAGGCCCAAATAAATCGCTTTCGTGGCGATAAAGATCGGATTTTTATGGAGGGTGTACACGTCATCTTGATCCGTCGCGGCACCATCATCGGCGTCATCATCTTCACCGTCGTCGTCGCGGTCGTCGCTCCAATCACCCTGCCCCCAATCCATTTTTTCCGCGACGCGGTCGAGCCGCTCCGCGATCGGTGGACTGCTTTCATAAAAATCCAAATAGCGATTGATCACGGCATCCTGCTCTCGCAGGTAGCGCTCCCAATCGAACTCATTCCAAGCAAGATCCCCGCGATCTTCCCATTGATTTTCTGAGCCGCCGCCAGAGTCAGATTTACTCATCGGTATGATTGAAATGAGGCCCTCATCACTTGAAATGCAAATAGAAATCTCCCTTCGGTCAGTTTTCTCCGAAAAATTTAGCGGACGGCACGCGACAAGGTCGCATTTGACTTTAACCACCCGCTGCCGGCGCGAGGCCCGCCCGTTTTATTCGCGGCAGGGTTCCATCCTTTAATCTGCCAATGAGTGCCCCATCTCTACTTGAACTGTTTACCGAGCTTCGGGCCGATGCTTGGCCGTCGCCCCAACGCGCCCACCCCTTCAATAGTTTAATTGCGCCCTAGATATCGCCTCACGCAAACTCCCGAATCATGACGCGTCTCATTCATACCGCCGACTGGCATCTTGGCGCGCGACTCATCGACTGCGATCGCCACGAAGAACACGCCGCCTTCCTTGAGTGGTTACTCCAGCAACTTGCCGCGCTGCGCCCCGATCTCCTGATTGTGGCCGGCGATATCTTCGACGGGGCAACTCCGCCGCAAGAAGCGCTCAAACTTTACTATCATTTCCTCAGCCGCCTCGCCCAAGTCGCCAAGTGCCAAACGCTCGTCCTCGGCGGCAACCATGACTCTCCCGCCACGCTGCATGCGCCCCGCGAAGTGCTGCGCGCCCTCGATGTTCGGGTCATCGCGGCCCCGCCCGAAAACCCCGCCGACGCCCTGATTAGTCTCCCAGACGCTATCATCTGCGCAGTACCCTACTTGCGCGAACGCGATGTGCGCACGGCCTCCCCGGGGCAGTCGGCGGACGAAGTCGCCGCCGCGATTCGGACCGGGATTAAAAATCACTACCGGGCGATCTACGAACTCGCGCAAGCCACCGCCGCGGGGCGACTCATTATTGGAACCGGGCATCTGACGGCTCTCGGCAGCGCCATCAGCCCGAGTGAACGCACCATTCATATCGGCAATCTCGGCGCGGTTAGCGGCGACTGCTTCGACGGCTTCGCCTACACCGCGCTCGGTCACATCCACCGACCTCAACCCGTCGGCGGCAACGAACGGGTCCGCTACGCCGGTTCGCCCATCGCCCTGAGCTTTGCCGAGGTCGACCTCGCCAAGGAAATCCGCGTGATCGACATCAACGGCCCCACCCTCACTCAACACGCGATCCCGCTCCCCGTTTTTCGCAGCCTCATCCGCCTCACCACCAGCGGCGCGACGCTGGAGGCCGACCTTGCCACGGTGCTCACCCACCTGCGGGCCGGGCCCAACGGGCCGCCACTGATCCCGTGGTTGGAACTGACCGTAACCGATGGCCGCTCGCACCCTGACCTCGCCCGAAGAGTCAGCGCGGCCGCCGCGGAGCGGCCACTCCGTATCCTAAAAGTAATGACACCTGCTGCGCTGACCCTCGGCGACGATAGCGATCTCGCGGCTCCAACCCGCGCGCTGAGCGACTTCCGGCCCGAGGATGTTTTTACCGAGCGCCTGCGGTGCGAACAAATTCCCACGGATTCAGCCGAGGCAAAAACCCTCAGCGAGACGTTCAGTGAATTGCTCAGCGGCCTGCATGAATCGGTTGACTTTACCACCCCAAGCCAAGGGGCCCCATGAAAATTCTCCGTCTCAAGCTACTCAACCTGAATTCGCTCCAAGGCGCCAACGCCGTCGACTTCACGCTCCCGCCCCTCGCCAACTCGGGCCTCTTCGCCATCACGGGGCCCACCGGCGCCGGCAAGAGCACCTTACTCGACGCGATCACCCTCGCCCTTTATGGTCGCGCGGCGCGCTACGGCACTGCGCCCAACCCGGAAGCGATGATGAGCCGCCACACCGGCGAGTGCTCGGCCGAGGTAGAATTTTCCTGCGCCACCGGCCAGTTCCGCAGTGTCTGGATGCTCCAACGCGCTCACAAAAAACCCGATGGCAAATTACAGGCGCCCAAGCGCCGCGTCGTCGCTTTGCCCGCAGAAACCATCATCGCCGAAAGCATCAAGGACGCTGACGCTAAAATCCTCGAACTCACCGGCCTCGACTACGATCGCTTCTTGCGTTCGGTCCTGCTCGCGCAAGGCGATTTTGCGGCCTTCCTCAAGGCCGGCCCGAAAGAACGTGCCGAGCTACTCCAACAAGTCACGGGGACGGGTATTTATCAGGATATTTCGCGCGCCGCGTTTCGACGGGCCGACGCTGCCGAAAAAATTCACGCCGCCCTCCTGCACGACCGTCAAGCGATTCTCGTCCTCACCCCGGAGGTGCGAGCTCAGCAGGAGAAAGCCGTCATCGACCAGCAGCAACGAGCAGAAAACCTGGCCGGACGCCTCCGCGAGCTCTCCCAGCGCCTCACGGAGGCCGGCCGATGGCTCCAACTCGACAAAAGCGTCAGCGCCCAAGCCGTCGAAAAAGCCCGCTACGCTGAAGATTTTAACCGGGCCAGCGCTGCTTTGGAGACGCTCCTTCAGCATGAAAAAGCCACGCCCGCCATTGCCGATCTGACTTCACTTGATCGTCTCGACGCCGAGCACACCAGCGATGCGGCGAAGCGCGAGCAATTGGCCCAAGGTCTCCCCGAGTTGAGCCGCCTCCTCGCGGTTGCGACCGCCGCAGCCACCACGGCGCGGCTAGCCATGATCTCCACGCAGCAGCACCAAGCGGATCAGGAAAAAATCTGGGAAGAAGTAACCGCCCTCGACCGCGACGTCGCCCTTGCCCAAGGGAACCTCCGCCAAATGACCGCGCAGCACCTAGATCGTGTTAAAAAGGAAAAGGCCCTCACGGTTTCGCTCACGAAGGAAACGGGTCTTCTCGCAATAAATCGCCGAGACCATGAAGACGCGGAGATTTGGCTCAGCGCAAACTCCCGTGATGCCATGCTCGCTGGCCAGCAAGGCGAGATCCAAGCCGCCGCCGAGCGCTGGTTCGCGCAAGAGCGCGCGCTCGCCCAAACCGAAAAAAGCTACGCTGCGCAAATCGACACAGTCGCGGAATTACGCAAAAGCCATGCCACGCTCATCGTCCAGAGCCTCCCCCTCCAAAATCTGCTAGAAAGGGACCGTGTCGCCCTCGCCGAGGCCCAAAGCGCACGGGCCCTTGCTGAACCACGGCACTCCCTCCTCGAACTTGAGCTCCATCGCGACCAGTCCCAGGCCACCCGCCTCCACCTCGAGAGACTTCAGCAAGAGGCTGGCGTAATCGCCCGCCTGAGCACGACCCTGGCCGATCTGCAAAAAGGCGCCGCCGCGAACAGCACAGGCCAAGGCACTCTCCAGCAGAACCGCCGCCAACTCCAATCCCAACTGGACCAAGCCAGCGCCCTGCTCTCCGCGCACCGGACGGCGCTCGTTTTTGCCGAAAAAGTGCAATCGCTTGAGGCTCACCGGGCGGCCCTGCAGCCCCTGGCCCCCTGCCCCCTCTGCGGCTCTCCGGACCATCCTTTTTCCACCCATGATAACCTACCCGCGGCGGAGCTGGTCGCGGCGCGGCAGCGCGTCACCGACGCTGAGGAGGCGGAAAACACCAGCCGAAAGCGGCTGACGACTAGCGATCGGGAAAGCGCCGTGCTCCTCGCCGAGCAGGACCGTCTAAAAAAAGAGATTGCCCGGCACGGCGACGAGCACGTGTCTTTACTCGAGATATGGAATCTGGCCGCGGCGCCGCACGGGTTCTCCGGGCGTGCTTTTGAAACCAGCGATCTCGAAATCGCCACGAACGCGGCTCGTACCGCGGAGAGTAAACTCGCCGGGCGAGTCACCGCCGTCCGCGCTGCCGACCAAGCCGTCGTGAAGGCCACAACCGCGCATCGGGAATCTGAGCGTAGCATCGAGGCGCTCCAGCACCAGTTAAAGGAGGCCGCCGTTCGCATGGAAGAAGCTGAAAAACGGTTGCCCACCCTCAATACCAGCAAAGTCACCCAAACCCAAGATGCCCGCACTGAGCAAAGAGCGTTCAACGGCTTAATCCTCCCTTACGTCGACTCAGCCTCGCCCGCCCCGAATCTCGCCAACACCCCGATTTTTATCGAGTCCCTAAAAAATCGATCGAACGAATTTACTCGTCGCGAAAAAAAAGCCGCTCAAATCGCCGGAGACCTCACCAGCAAACAAGCTCAGTGCGCCGACCTTACCACGCAAAAGCAAGAGGCGACCGCGGCCGCCGCCACGGCGTCATCCCTAGCCACGAAGGCCAATCTTGAATTTGATCGAATCAAAGGACAACGCCTCGACAAATTCGGCCAGCGCACCGTCGCGGAGGCTCGGTCTGACGCGAGGGTAATTCTCCAAAAAGCCGAGGGGCACGCCACGACGACCAGAGAGGCGTGGGACGCCCACCGCGAGCAGGAGGCCACGGCCCTTCACGAGAAAAAACGCCTCGAAACCGCTCTCGCCGGTCGCGGCAACGACCGCGCCATCATTCTCGGACGGCTCGAGGCGGCTACCGTCGTGGGTGGTTTCACCGATCTCACCGCGCTGCGCGCCGCGCTCCTGCCTTCCGACGTGGCCGCAAGCTCCGCGCGCATCCGCGACGACCTGAAAGAGCGGGACGTTGCCCTGACCACTAAAGTCGCCGAAACGAAACGCGAAAGGGACGCCCTCCCCGACTCAGCCCAACTAGATGCTGCCCAATTTAGCACGCTGCAAGGCTCCCAAGGCGAACTCGAAGCTGAGCGGACCACCGCGCTCCAGATGGTTGGCCAGATAACAGGTATTCTTAATTCAGATACCGAGCAGCGGGCACGCCAGCAGGGATTCGCCCAGCAGCTCGAAGGTGCGCACCGCGATTACGTTCGTTGGCACCGTCTGAGTAAATTAATCGGTTCTGCCGATGGCCTACTCTTCGCCCGCTTTGCCCAAGGCCTCACCCTCGATCGGCTCACCACCCTTGCCAATCGCCATCTCCAGAATCTAAACCCGCGCTATTCGATCCGCCGCGCCGCCGACGGCGAGGCCGGCGACTTGGATTTGGAGATTATCGATCACTACCAGGCCGACGTCGCCCGGCCCATGCGCAGCCTCTCTGGTGGCGAGAGCTTTCTCGTCAGCCTGGCTCTAGCGCTCGGACTCTCCGATCTCGCCAGCGGGCACAACAGTATCGAATCGCTGTTCATCGATGAGGGTTTCGGTTCACTCAGTCCAGAAACTCTGGAAATGGCCATGGCCGCTCTAGAAAACCTTCAAGCCAGCGGAAAAACGATCGGCGTAATTTCCCACGTCCCAGCGATGCAGGAACGTATCACCACCCAGATCAACGTGAGTAAAGAAACCAACGGGTGCAGTCGGGTCACGATGGCGGCTTGATGCGAACCGCCGGACTAGCCCCCGCGTTTCTTTCCAACTGATTTCGAACCAGCTCATCCGAGCGAATCAGGGGCGATCGCCCCGCCGCCTCTGATTCGCAGAACTGCCGCGCAACTGCCCTTGAGGGCCCTGCCCGAGTCTGACCCTAACCCGACTTCGCGGATTCGACGTGTCGGGAAAATTTCCATTGCGCAAGCGATTGAGTGAGCGGGCGGGTTTCCGAATCGGACCGTCAAAAGGGCCTGTAGTGAAAACCCACCCCCTTCCGGCCGGGGATTTTTTTGGTATAGTCACCGGCCAAGATGTTTCTGCGCTGCACCAAACGGAATAAAAACGGTAAGCCGTACCGTTACTGAAGCATCGTCGAGAACAAGCGCGGCGCCAGCGTTGCCTTCGTGCAGCACCACGTGCTCTAGCTCGGCGAGATCAACGACCGCCAGGAAAGCGCCTGACAAAAATCCATCGAGGTGTTTCCCGGCGGCGAGTCGCGGCCGCGCACGGTGGCGCTGTTCCCCGACGATCGCGCGCTCGAGGCGGAGGCCGGCGCGGACATCGTGCGCGTCAAGCTCACGGAGTTGGCGCTGCGTCGGCCGCGCCAGTGGGGTACCTGCTGGCTCGCGTACCATTTGTATCAGGAACTCGGACTCGATAAGTTTTGGGCCGAACGGCTGCTGGCCAGCCGCAACGGCACGCGCTGGGACCTGGTCCTCCAGACGCTCGTCGCCTATCGACTGATCGATCCGGGCAGCGAGTGGCGGCTGGTCCGCGAGTGGTTCGAGCGTTCGGCGATCGGCGATCTGCTCGGCGCCGACTTCGCCCCGCTCGCCGAGCAGCACAAGCTCTATGCCTGCCACCATCTGCTCGTCGCGCACAAGGCGGCGCGGTTCGATCATCTCACGCAACGCTGGCGGGATCTCTTTAACGCCAAGTTCGACCTGCTGCTGGATGACCTCACGTCGACCTATTTTGAAAGCAACCCGCCGTTTCCCGAGGGCGACAAACAAAAGTTCCGCTACAGTCGCGACAAGCGGAGCGATTGCGTGCAGGTCGTGATCGCGCTCATCGTCGCGCCGGAAGGCCTCCCGCTCGCCTACGAAGTCATGCCGGGCCACACCAGCGACAAGACCACGCTGAATGATTTTCCGGCGAAGATCGAAAAACAATACGCCAAGGCGCAGCGCAGTTGGGTGATGGACCGCGGCATCCCGACCGAGGAGATCTTAAAACAGATGCGCGAGAGCGATCCGCCCGTGCTGTATCCGGTGGGCGCGCCGAAGCGCCGACTGGCGCAGTTCGAGCAAAAACTCGCCGCGCTGCCGTGGGCGCAGGCGCGCGAGGGCGTCGAGGTGAGGCTCCTGACCGAGTCGGGTGAAGTCTATATCTATGCCCAAAGCCGCGACCGGGTGCTCAAGGAGCGCGCCATGCGCCGCCGGCAGATGCGCTGGTTGCGCGAACGCCTGCAGGAGCTCACGCGGATGAAACCGAAGCGCGACGATCTCCTGATGAAACTGGGCGCGGCGCGGCAGCAGGCGCCGGCTGCGTGGCGGCTGCTCGACATCGCGGTGGCGGAGGTCCCGTCGCGGAGTAAGAAAAAAAAGCAGCCGAAGCAACCGCCACCCAAGTTTTCCTTTGCGCGGGGATGGGACAATTTGCGGGAGGCGCGCCGCCAATAAGGCCGGTATTTTCTGCGCAGCAACCCACCCGAGCAACCCGCGCCGCAATTGTGGCCGTTTTATCTGCAACTGGAGCCGGTCGAAGAGGCCTTCCGCAATTTCAAAGGCGATCTCGGGCGGCGGCCGATCTATCATCAGGACATGCCGCGCATCGAGGCGCACATCTTCATCGCGTTCCTGGCGTATTGCCTGCACGTCACGCTCGGCCGCCGGCTGCGCGATCTGGCGCCGGGGCTGACGCCGCGCTCGGTCCTGGAGAAACTCGGCGCGATGCAGATGCTCGATGGGCAATCTGCCGACGAGCGATGGCCGTGAACTGATTCTCACGCGCTATACCCAACCCGAACCAGACCAGCGCCTGTTGTTGGAGCGATTGAAACTGGCACTACCCGAGCAACCTTCGCCGAAAATCACCGCCGCCCAAGCGCAGCGCAAGTGAGCCGGCGGAGTGCAGACTTTGGGAATGCTCTCCCTCATTTGCAGCGACCTGCAAATTCCAGAAGCTCGAATCCGCGAAGTCGGGTTACGGTGGAGACTCATGATGGAAGCAGGTGGGTGTGCCCAATGCCCCGAAGCTTCGGCTTGGTCGGGTCGACAAGTGGTCCGCGAGCTCCGCGCCCGGCTTCACCGAGCAGGAAACACCGACCGTTCTAACCGCGCGCGGAGCGCAGGGACCACTTGGGTTCCTCGGATGCGCCGTAGAATTACGGTGGAGACTCATGACGGAGGTCGGTGCGATTTGCCCGCGGCCGGGAATCGTCACGAGTCGCGAGCACGACGCCGCCACCAAGGGCGTGAGGCCAGGCTCCTCGTTGCCGAGCGCGAGCGCCACGGGCTTTCGCAAGGCACCGGGCCGTGGCGTTTTTCCTGCCAGCGCAGGCACCACGCCGCTTTTTCCCTCGCGTCAGTGAATGCGTTCGTCGGAAAATTTCTCTCCTTCGTCGGCTTGCCCCACCCCAGCCGTTTTCTGCGTCCCCCCCGCCCCGCCGTTCCCCATGGTCTCACCATCGTTCGATTCCGTTTCCCCTTCCGCTACCATTCCCTCGTTCGACGACGATGCGTGGGATGACCTCCTCAACTACATCGAGGAGAAGCGCGTCATCCCGATCGTCGGGCCCGAGCTGCTCCGCGTCGAGACCGAGACCGGCCCGCGGCTCCTCTACGACTGGCTCGCGGAGAAACTCGCCGCACGCCTCAACGTCGATATCCGCGCGCTGCCGCAGCCCTGCACGCTCAACGACGTCGTCTGCGGTTTCCTCGCTTCGCGCGGCCGACGCGAGGAGGCCTATACGCGCCTCCGCACCATTTTGCGCGAAACCACGTTTTCGATCCCGCCGGCGCTCCGCCAGCTCGCGCAGATCACCGACTTTGATCTGTTTGTTTCGACGACCTTCGATCCGTTTTTGGAACAGGCGATCAATGCCGAGCGGTTCGCCGGCGCATCGACGACCGAAGTCGTGGCCTATTCGCCCAACCGTGTCGCCGATCTCACGGTCGAGCGCGAGAAACTGGAGCGGCCCGTGGTTTACCACCTCCTCGGCCGGCTCTCCGCCTCGCCCACGTATGTGATTTCCGACGAAGACACGCTCGAGTTCGTCTGCGCGCTCCAGAGCGAACACCTCGCGCCGGAGAAACTTTTCCACGAGCTGGAGCACAACCACCTGCTCCTCATCGGCAGCAATTTCTCCAACTGGCTCGCGCGGCTCTTCCTCCGCATGGCGAAACGCCGCCGCCTTTCCGACCCGCGCGACGTCGGCGAGGTCGTGGCCGACAGCCAGTCGCTGCAGGACCAGCGGCTCATGTCGTTTCTCCAACAAGTGAGCGTGCGGACGCGCGTTTACTCCGGGGCGGAGAAATTCGTGGCCGAGCTGCACGAGCGCTGGATGCGCCG
>Ga0114966_10006162_pt1 | contig 10036 bp, 9 predicted proteins | sample M_130207_XF_Meta_FD_87029 | JGI IMG/M metagenome (GOLD analysis project Ga0114966, IMG submission 87029) | Freshwater microbial communities from Lake Montjoie, Canada to study carbon cycling - M_130207_XF_MetaG | ecosystem: Environmental > Aquatic > Freshwater > Lake | place: Lake Montjoie...
CCGAAGGCGGGTGGCAGTCGATCCCGAAGATGGTCGCCCCCGGCGTGGCGCTTTTGGGTTGCACCGCAGGCTTGGTCAACGTGCCGCGCATCAAGGGCAACCACAACGCCATGCTGTCGGGCAAAGCGGCGGCGGAAGCGGCTTTTGCCGCGATCAGCGCGGGGCGCCGGGGCGATGAGCTTTCCACCTATGAGGCCGATGTGCGCGGTGGGGCCATTGGGCGTGATCTGAAAAAGGTACGCAATGTGAAGCCCTTGTGGTCGAACTATGGGCTCGTCGCCTCGCTGATGGGGGGCGGTTTGGATATGTGGCTGAACACCTTTGGCATGACGGCGTTTGGAACGCTCAAGCACCGCAAGACCGATGCCGCAGCCACGGGTCTGGCCGCTAAGTTCAAGCCGATCGACTATCCCAAGCCAGATGGCGTGCTGTCGTTTGACCGCCTGACCAACATTTCTTTCTCGGCCACCAACCACGACCCTGACCAACCCGCGCACCTAAAGCTGCGCGATGCCTCTGTGCCGATTGCCGTGAACCTGCGCGATTACGACGAACCGGCACAGCGCTATTGTCCGGCAGGGGTTTACGAGGTGATCAAGGAAGACGGGAAAGACCCGCGCTTTCAAATCAACTTCCAAAACTGCGTCCATTGCAAAACCTGCGATATCAAAGACCCCAGCCAGAACATCATCTGGACCACCCCACAGGGTGGGGGCGGGCCGAACTATCCCAATATGTAAGGTGGGCTTTCGCTTCACTGAAACGTCATGGCGTACGGGGCTGATTATCACAGCCCCGCATTGCTCTTCATAGCGTGGCGCTTTAGCGTAGCCTTACGCCAAAGGAGCCCGGAATGCCGCGTTTGACCCTGACCATTGCGCTGATCAGTGCGCTTGTGGCCGCCTCCATCCCCGTTTTGGCCGCGACTACCGCCAAAGATGCCAATCCCGATGCCGTGGGCCTGCCGCACAGTGCGGGGGCTTACCTTGCCGCACGGGCGGCGGCATCGCACAATGATTTTGCCTTGGCGGCAGAGTGGTATGAGCCAGCGCTCCAGGCCGACCCAGAAAACCCCGAGCTGTTGCAGGGCGCCTTGGTGGCCAATGTCGCAGTAGGGAATATGCAAGCGGCCGCCAAGTTGGCGCGCACTTTGAAAAAGATAGGCTCTGTCAGCCAAGCCGGCCAGATGGTGATGGTCGCCGACGACACAATGAAAGGCGACTATGCCGCGATTTTGAAGGATCAGGCGGACGGGGCCACGATTGGCAAATTGATGGACGAGCTTGTCACGGCTTGGTCGCAGGTTGGCAAAGGAAAAATGTCGCAAGCCTCTGACACTTTTGATAAAATGATTGCTTCCTCGGGGATGGAGGCCTTTGGCGTCTATCACAAGGCCTTGGCCTTGGCCCAAACTGGCGACTTCGACGGGGCCGAAGCGCTGTTTGAGCGGCCCGAGGCCGGCGCCATCCACGGGTTGCGGCGGGGCGTTTTGGCGCATGTGCAGGTCTTGTCGCAACTTGATCGGGGGGCCGATGCTGTCGCCCTGATTGACCATGTTTATGCCGGCACGCCAGATGCAGGCATGGCCGCTCTTCGGATTAGGCTGAAGCAGCGCGAAAAGATCCCCTTCGACGTCACTCGCACCCCGCAAGACGGCATGGCTGAGGCGTATTTCTCCTTAGCCACCCTGCTGGTCGGCCAGCCGAATGACACCCTCACCCTGCTCAACGCGCGTATCGCTGCGGCGCTGCGGCCTGATCATGTCGAAGCGGTTCTGATGTCAGCGCGGCTCTTTGACAAACTGGGCCAATATGATCTGGCGCAAAGTACCTTTGCACAGGTGCCGCAGGGTGATCCAGCTTATGTTTCGGCCATCATCGGGCAGGCGTCCTCGGCGCAAATGGCGGGCAAGCCGCAAGAGGCTGCTGCCTTGCTCAAGGGTTTGGCGGGTAAGAACCCTGACAATGCTGGCGTGCTGAGCGCGTATGGCGACAGCTTGCGCCGGCTTGATCGGTGCGATGCGGCGATTGGGGTTTATTCGCAAGCCATCGCCCTGATCAAAACCGCTGTGCCCGCCGATTGGGCGCTGTTTTACCGGCGCGGGGGCTGCCGTCAGGCCCAAGGCGATTGGCCCAAGGCTGAGGCAGATTACAAACAAGCCCTGTCCCTTGCCCCGGGCGAGCCGCGCATTTTGAACGAGTTGGGCTATAGCTACGTGGATCGGGGCGAGAACTTGCCCCAAGCCCTTGCCATGATCCAACAGGCCGTGGCCGCAGCGCCCGACGAGGGCTATATCATCGACAGTCTGGCATGGGCCTATTTCCGCCTTGGCCGCTATGACGATGCCGTGGCCCCGATGGAGAAAGCCTCTCTTTTGATGCCGGTGGACCCGATCGTGACCGACCACCTTGGTGATATCTACTGGATGGCTGGCCGCAAGCGCGAGGCGCAGTTCCAATGGCACCGAGCCTTCTCCTTCCAACCGGAACCCAAGGACGCCACCCGCATTCAGCGCAAGCTGGACAAGGGTTTGGATCAGGTTTTGCAAGGCGAAAAGGCGCAAGGCGGCAATGGTGGCTAAGGGTGAGATTCCCCCCAAGTTGCAGCGCATAGCGCGGGCCAAGGTGAACCTTGCCCTGCATGTCGTGGGCCGGCGGGCCGATGGGTATCATCTGCTGGACAGTTTGGTCGCCTTTGCCGACTTTGGCGATGTGGTCACAGTCGAACCAGCCCCTTCGCTAAGGTTGTCGATCACAGGGCCCATGGCCGCTGGCCTATCGGCGGGGCCGGATAACCTAGTTCTGAAGGCCGCGCAGATGCTGGGCAGTCGGCTTGGTGCCGCCATCACGCTGGAGAAGCGATTGCCTATCGCCTCTGGCATCGGGGGCGGGTCGGCGGATGCGGCGGCGACGGTGCAGGCGCTGTGCGCGCTTTGGGGCTGTGTCTTGCCGGATGCGGATCAGATGCTGGCCTTGGGGGCGGATGTGCCGGTGTGTTTGGCGGGGCAATCCTGCAGGATGGCAGGGATTGGCGACCAGATTTCCCCTATAGCGCTGCCTCCTGCGCATCTTGTGCTGGTCAATCCGGGCGTGGGCTTAAGCACGGCTGCGGTCTTTGGCGCTTTGGCGCGTCGCGATAACCCGCCCCTCCCGCCCGCCGCGCCGATGCCCGATGCCGCAGCCTTGGCCACCTATCTGCGCCACTGCCGCAATGATCTGGAAGCCCCCGCGCTGTCCCTTGTGCCGCAGATTGGTGCTGTGCTTGCGGCTTTGCAGGGGCAGACGGGCTGTTTGCTTGCGCGAATGTCAGGCTCGGGGGCTACGTGCTTTGGGCTTTTTGCCAGCGCCAGCGCTGCAAAGGCAGCCGCAACCGCCCTGCGCGCGCAGTCTGTGGCATGGTGGGTGCAAGACGCCGTGATGGCTTAGGACGGCACTAAAGGCGGCGCACCATTGTGACAGAGCGGGCAAAGCCAAAGACAAAGCGCAAAAGCCCGATCTCGTGCTGCTGGGTTTGCACATAGCCCTCGCGGCGGTAAAGCCTTTGGCCGCGGGTGTTGGTGGCAATGACATCCAGCCGCACTCCGCTATAGCCGCGCGCTTGGGCTTGATCGCACAGGGCGTGCAGCAGGGCCGTGCCGATGCCTTTGCCCTGTGCGTGGGGGGCAACACAGATGCCGTCGATCAGGAAGTTGTCGTTGTCGACCTCGCTTGACAGCAGACCAAGGAGCAACTTTCGCCAAAGCCCGCCCCAAGGGCCGTAAAACTGCCACAGGGCCTGCGGGTTGCCCATGGCAAAGCTGCCCTGTGGCGTTTTGAAGCCCGCAAGTCCCAGCAAGCTGCCATCCTGTGCTGTCGCGATCACCACGTGATCGGCGCGGATCACGCTTTCCAAAAAGGCCAAGGCGCGCCGGTCTGGGCCCAGAACTGTTCCAAGCTTGGGGCCAAAGGCGTCCCAATAGAGCCGTGCTGCATCTGGGTGCAGGGGCGTTGGAAGGCCAAGCGATATGCTCCAGTTGCCTGTCATAGGGCTGCCAACAAGGTGGCCGCGGCGGTGGCCCCCAAAATCCAACCCTCTTGCATGCGCACATCGGCGGGGGCCTCCGCCAACATTCCTGCCAGATCGCTGCTTTGCCCCACCCGCCAAAGGGCTTGCGCCAAAAGGCGCACTTGCACCTCGTCCTTGATGCTTGCGGTGCCTAGGGCTGCGGTGACGGCGGGGGCGAGGAGCGAGGGATAGACCTCGGCCACTGTGACGGCAGACGGCGCATCAAACGGCCAGACGCTGGCCCCATGCTGGGTTGCCAAGCGGTGGATCATGGGCTGGCCCATCAGGCTTTGCCCGCCAACCGCGCCTGTGGTGAAGAGCTTCCACACCGGTTGGGCGCGAGGGAGCAAAAACTCGACCTGTCGGCGTTCAGCCAGCTCCAAGGCTGCGTAGTCCACCCTTTTGCGCGGCGACAGGTGGGCAAAGCTTTGCCCGTTGGGATGGCCCCAAAACGGCCCTTGACCGCCAAACTGGCGGTTGATCGCATCAGCCACGATGAAGCGGTTGTTTAGATTGGCGGGGCTGTCGGTGATCTGCTCTTCCAACCAGCGCCAGACGGCAGAGGCTTGGGCTTGGCCCGTCAAGCGGGGGGCAAAGCCCGTGGGATAGCCCAAGGCAAAGTCAACGCCCACCAGCAAGCTTTCCCCTGCTTGGCGGGTTTGGGCAATCAACGCGACGATGGCCTGCTCGGCTAAATGCCTGCTGGGGTGATAGCTTGTGACCACCCCTGCGGCGCTGGCTTGTCCGATCCAGATCGCATCGGCTCGGGGCGATGTTTTGGGCGGCGCACTGGACGCCGACCAATCGACCACGGCGATGCGGTCAAAGCGGGTCATGCGGGCTTGGCCAGATGCTCTGCCAAAGCCGCAAGGTCTTGCGGGGTGTTGGCATTAGCAAAGCTGCCCTTGGGAAATGTGGCCCAAGTGCCGCCTTGCATTTGCGCAAAGTCACGCAACCGTGCCACCGCGCCCGAAGCGAGGAAGGCTTCCAAGGCGGGCAGGCACGTGATGGGCCAAAGCCCATAGGTCGGGTTCACATCCGCGCCAGTTTGCGCCAAGGCGGGGTGGCCCCCTTCGGCGGCAAGGCAGAGGCGGGGGACCAGATCAGGCGGGATAAAGGGGCCATCGCAGGGCACAGTGACCAAGGCTGTGGCCCCCTCTGCAACAGCCCAGTGCAGGCCCGCGAGAACGCCTGACAGCGGGCCTTGAACATCCGCATCGGGCAAAACGGGCAGGCCCAGAAAGGCAAAGCGCTGCGCATCGCCATTGGCAGACAGGGCCATGTTTTCCACTTGCGGGCCAAAGCCATCGGCCACCCATTGCACCAAGGGCCGCCCGCCCAAAGGCATCAGGGCCTTGTCGCCGCCCATGCGACGCCCAGCCCCGCCCGCCAATATGACACCGACTATGCGCAAGGCTTGGCCTTTGCTGATAGGGGGAAAGGCGCGACCGATTACTCGGCCGTCGTCCCCTCGATCCGGGTTTCTACGACGCCAGGAAGCGTGGCAAATTCGCGCGAAATCGCCTTTGGCAAATAGGCAATCTTCAGGCTTTCAAACCCGGGCAGTTTGGTCAGCACGGTCGAGACTGAATTGCCACACAGCGCCTTGGGGGTGGAGCCTTGGGCCTTGGCCTCGGCAATGGCTTGGTCGGCAACAGCCAGCGGCACGACGATGGTTTGTTCGGTGGCATAGAAGATGCCGTTGCTTTGGAAAGCGATGTAACTGTCCAAAGCGGCGGGGAACATGCCAAAGTGCATATCGTCCCGTTCTGGAGCCACGCCGTTCATCAACTCCCACGATCCGGCGGGGTCGTAAAGCACGCGTTCGCTGCCGTTGATCACCAAGGCACTGTGCGCCCCGGAATCGCTGCGCCCGTTGATCGAGGTGATCAGTGTGATCGTGGCCGGCCCTTCTGCCACATAGGGCGTATAGGCCAAGGGCTCTTGGCTGGCCGCTTGGCGTTCGGCCCCGCAACCGGTCAGAACGACCAGCGAGATACAAAGGCAAGTACGGGTCAGCATGGCGTCACCTATGGGACAAGAAGGGGCCGCTTTGGATTTGCACGGCCTTCACGATCAGGCGTTTGACAGCGCCATAACGATCAGCACCAGAATGCTGATCACAGCACCCCAAATGGAAAACTTGATAAAGCCAGCAAAGGTTTTTTCCTGTGCGCGGATATCCATGCTGCCAGGTTTGTGTTCGCTCATCGTGTCCGTCTCCCTCGTACCAAGCCAAACGGTCCGCAGACCTATGCCGCCGCATTACCCGATTAGTGCCGCCCTGTCACGGGTGCTTATGGCGGGTGTCGAAGCAATCCGCCTTAGGTGCGCTGCCAACCCCAAGCGCCGTCTGGCAACAAGGTGCGGGTGATCTGGCCCTGCCTATGCAGGCAGTTCAGATGGGCCAAGGTTTCGGCTAAGGCGAGGCCAAAGTCTTCTGGCCCAAGGGCGCGGCGGTAGAGGGCAGAAAAGCAATCCACCGCTCGGGTGGGGGCGGACAGATGATCCAACAGCCGCGCCAAAGCCGCTTCGTGCGAGGTGATTTTTTGCGTCAGGCGCAGGGGCAGGCCGGTGAAGGGCAGTTTGTGGCCGGGTAGGATAAGCTGGTCGTGCCGCGCCAGTGGTTGAAAGCTGCGGCAACTTGTCAGCCACTCGCTTAAGGGGTCGGCATCAGGTTCGGTGGCGTAGACGCCAATGTTGGGGGTGATGGTGGCCAAGAACTGGTCGCCTCCCAGAACGAGGTGGTCGTCAAGGCTCCACAAAGTTGCGTGATCGGGCGCGTGGCCTTGACCTAGGCGTATCTGCCAGCGGCGGCCAGCAGCTTGCAAAATTGTGCCCTCTTCAAGGCGCGCGAAGCCCAAGGGCAGGGGGTCGACGACATCGCAAAAGTTGAACGGCCGCTCGGCGGCCTTTTGGGCCAGCGCTTCGGCCCTCATCCCCGCCCGGGTCAGGAACTGGGTTGATTCGGGCGATCTGGTGGCCTGTTCGTCCAGCGTGAGCATCCGCGCGTAAAGCCATGCGGTGCGGGTCATCAGCAACTCGGCCCCTTGGGATTGGAACCAACCGGCAAGGCCCACATGGTCGGGGTGGTGGTGGGTTACAATCAGCCGCCCCACAGGTTTGCCGCCCAAGGGGCCCGCCAACAGCGCCTGCCAAATGGCCTTACCGCGTTTGGAGGACAGGCCCGTATCCACAATCGTCCAACTGGCGCCATCGTCCAGCGCATAGGCGTTCACATGGTCGAGCGCGCCCGGCAAAGGCAAACGCAGCCATAGCACGCCATGGGCTATTTCGACAGCTTGGCCCTCTGCCGGAGGATCGGGGAAGGGGTAGTGCAGGGGCTTTGTCACGCGCGCAGTGCTTTTGCCGATAGGTCAGACAGGCCCGCAGCCCCGTGCTGCGCCTCGGCGATCCAAGCGGCGTGGCGGGGCAGCAGGCGGGTAATGGCAAAGCGGGTCAGGGGCAGACGGTTGGGATCGGCTTGCGCCGCTTTGAGGTGAAAGCCCGCGCCCAGCACTTGGGCAAAGGCGCTTTGATAGGCCACTGCCGCACCGGATCGATCCAGCGCATCCTGCGCCAAAAGGGTGTGGGTCGCCGCGCGCAGTGCCTGTACCGCCTTGATCACGGGTTGGCCAAGGTCGGGGGGCGACAGGGCGGCGGTTTGCGCCACCTCGTCCAGCAGGGCAAAGGCGGCAGCGCCGTTGTCCATCATCTTGCGGCCCACCAGATCGAGCGCTTGAATGCCATTCGTGCCCTCGTAAATCTGGGTCACGCGCACATCGCGGGCAAACTGCGCAGCACCACTGTCTTCAATAAAGCCCATGCCGCCATGCACCTGAATGCCCAACTGCGCCACATGGTGGCCGGTGTCTGTGCCATAAGCCTTGGCGATGGGGGTCAAAAAGGCCGCACGGGCTGCCCATGCAGCATCGTTCGTGGCCCGGCCCATGTCGATGGCCACGGCACAGGCCAGCCCAATCGCGCGGGCGGCAAAGGTTTCGGCGCGCATCTCGGCCAGCATACGGCGCACATCAGGGTGGCCTATGACGCCCGGCCCCTCCAGCGCCGTGCGGCCCTGCACGCGCGCTTCGGCATAGGTTAGGGATTGTTGCAGGGCCGCTTCGGCCACGCAGACCCCTTGCATCCCCACGCCCAACCGCGCCGCGTTCATCATGGTGAACATAGCGGCCATGCCATTGTGCGGTTCGCCCACAAGCCAGCCCTTGGCCCCTTCATAGGCCATAACGCCGGTGGGGGATCCGTGCAGGCCCATCTTATGTTCCAACCTAACCACCCGCAACGCGTTGCGCGCCCCTAGGGTGCCTGCGGCATCGGGCAGGACCTTGGGCACCATGAACAGGCTGATCCCCTTAGTGCCAGCCCCGCCATCAGGCAGGCGGGCCAGCACAAGGTGGCAGGTGTTTTGCGTGAAATCATTATCGGCCCAAGAGATGTAAATCTTCTCACCTGTGATGGCATAGGTGCCATCACCCAAGGGCTCGGCCTTGGTGCGCAGCGCGCCCACATCGGATCCGGCCTGCGGTTCGGTCAGATTCATCGTGCCGTTCCACTGGCCCGAGATCAGCTTGGGAATATAGAGCGCCTGCAATGCGGGGCTGGCGTGAATTTCCAGCGCATCGATTTGGCCTTGGGTCATCAAAGGGCACAGTTGCAGCGACAGGCAGGCCGATCCCATCATCTCGCCCACGCACGAGGATAAGGCCAAGGGCAGGCCCATCCCGCCGTGGTTGGGCGAGGCGCTGATGCCGATCCATCCGCCTTCGGCCACGGCGCGAAAGCCTTCGGCAAACCCGGGCGAGGTGCGCACCACGCCGTCGACCAGCGCCGCGGGATGCAAGTCGCCCGCGCGGTTGAGGGGGGCGAGGGTGGTTTCTGACAGGCGCGCCGCCTCGGTCAGGATGGCGTGCACTGTGTCGGGCGTGGCATGGCCAAAACGGGCAGTAGCTGCGATCTGGTCAAAGCCCAACGTCGCCAGCAACAGGCGGTAGTCGGACAGGGGGGCTTCGTAGGGCATAAGCGCTCCTTCACAAGGGCGGTGGCGCGGGATAGGACAGGCCAAGGGTATCCCGACCCAAGCCCGATGTTCCAGCCCGAAAGACGCAAAACCCGCATGAACGCGACGCAAATCTTAGCCCCAGGTGCCGATGGCGTGCAGCGCGCTGTGGCTTTGCTGCGCGCCGCAGAGCTTGTCGCTTTCCCGACCGAGACAGTCTACGGCCTTGGCGGCGATGCCATGTCTGATCTGGCGGTGGCGCGGATATATGAGGCCAAGGGACGGCCAAGGTTCAACCCGCTGATCGCCCATGTGTCGGATATGGCGATGGCGCGGCGCTTGGCGGTGTTTGACGATAGGGCCGAGGCGCTGGCTGCGCGGTTTTGGCCGGGACCACTGACCTTGGTGTTGCCGCTGCGCGAGGAGGCCGGCCTGTCGCCCTATGTCACCGCAGAACTGCCCACCGTCGCGATCCGTCTGCCAGCCCATCCCGTGGCGCGGGCCTTGATTGCGGCCTTTGGCGGGCCACTGGCTGCGCCGTCTGCCAACCCTTCGGGGCGGGTGTCGCCCACAAGGGCGGATCATGTGGTGGATGGCTTGCAGGGTCGCATCGCCGCTGTGATTGACGGGGGGGCCTGTGAAGTGGGCGTAGAGTCGACCATTCTTGGCCTGTTTGACCGCACCGAATTGTTGCGTCATGGCGGGGTGACAGTTGAGGAGATTGAGGCGCTGACGGGGCCCTTGGTGATGGGTGGCGATGCAAAGCGCCCCAATGCGCCGGGTCAGTTGGCCAGCCACTATGCCCCGAATGCTCCGGTGCGGTTGGAGGCGGTGGACACGCGCGCTGGTGAGGTGCGCATTGGCTTTGGCGAAGGGCCATGCGACCTGAACCTGTCGCCCACATCGCACCTCATCGAAGCCGCTGCCAACCTGTTTCACGTGCTGCGCACTGCCGATGCCTTGGCCCAAGGCCGC
>Ga0114966_10006164_pt1 | contig 10034 bp, 6 predicted proteins | sample M_130207_XF_Meta_FD_87029 | JGI IMG/M metagenome (GOLD analysis project Ga0114966, IMG submission 87029) | Freshwater microbial communities from Lake Montjoie, Canada to study carbon cycling - M_130207_XF_MetaG | ecosystem: Environmental > Aquatic > Freshwater > Lake | place: Lake Montjoie...
ATATGAAGTGACCGGCTAAAAGGACGTTGGGGCGATAGACGTCAGGCGTGAATAACCGGTCGGTTGTGCCGGAGGCGACGTCTCCCGTGGAGGTGCAGTTGTCTCCATAAATGGATAAGTTGAGGCCGTTTTCAACGCACAGATTATTGGAGAGATGGATTTGCTGCATATTCGCGCCAATATGAATCCCAAAGCGTGCATTGTTTTTGCAAATGTTGCCTTGGATCAGAATTCTCTCGCACGCATCCGCTAAATCTTTGACCTGATGCAACATGATTCCATCTTCAAACTCGGAATCGGTGCACTGATTGCCAACAATTTGGCAGTCCCTACAGCACCAGAGAATAATGTTTTTATCGTGAGCGCCTCGGCAGGTCGTGTTTCGGATCACGCTCTGCTCGGTGTTCACCAGCATGATCCCCATCAACGTGACATCGCAGACCGTGACATCCTCGATCGTTATATTCCTCAGCACGCCGTCTCCATACGCGAGAATTCCCGAGGCGGCACGCCAGTCTTCTCCGTGTTCTATTTCCAGAAATCCTGGTGCGGCATTGAGGTGCTGGGATTTGTTGCCATCGATCGTTCCACTGCCGGAAATCCGGACTCCCGAGTGGCGAATCCAAATGGCGGAATGTTGGCGTCCCACTACTGCATTTGCTTCGCAGAGATAGCTCCGCGCGCTCGCACGATCGAGATGGAGGGTCTGGCCCGAAATGGAGAGAATACGCGCACTGCCTGCGCTCTGACGCCTTGTTTTTCGGCCTCCGCCTTGTATCGGGAGCCTGTCGTCGTGCAAAGTCACCCATTGTCGAGGTTCGAAGCCCGAGGCATCTTTCACAGTGACTTGCGTGTCGCCGATCTTCACATCGCTCGTGATGGGCGTGCAGGGCGAATCGGACAAGCGGATCGTGCCGTTTACGACCAAGTGCTGGTTCTCGGAAGGCTCAAGGATATTGCTGATCAAAAACTTGCCATCAGGAATCGTTACACGCCTGGCGCCTGAATCGAGAGCGCGCTGGATGGCCGCCGTGTCGTCCGCGAGGCCGTCACCGACAGCCCCGAATTCTTTTACCGAAACATCAAAATATTTCATTATTTCTTACTTTCTATCGTTGAGGAGATTCTCGAGCACTGTAGCCAATGCCTCCAGCCAGCGCGTGTAGCCAGGGGCGGCAACATGGAGCTTGTCCGGCATGACTTCTGCAGAAATCGTGCCATCGGGCTCCACCAGTTTGTCGCTTACATCGAGAAAGAAGACGTCTTTCCCGCTGGCAAGGGTCGCCAATTTGGCATTCACTTGCCGAATTTTTTCATTGATCGGTTCGGAGAGGGAAGGGCCACGAGGCAGGATGGCTTCCAGGAGAATCTTGCTTTCGGGCGTTTTTTTATGAATGGCTGTGAGAATCGCGCTCACGCCGCCCACGACTTCCTCGTCGCTGAATCCCGCTGTAATATTATTCGTGCCAATGAGAAGAACGATCACTTTGGGATGAACCTGATCCAAGGGGCCATTCTGAATCCGCCACAGCACATTTTGAATCCAGTCGCCGCCGATGCCAAGATTCACGGGATGATACTTGCCAAATTTTTCTGCGAGCAATGGCATCGGCCAGCGCGCGGTGATCGAGTCGCCGAGAAGGACGAGTTCCGGTTTGAGAGTGCTCAGTTGCTCGCACTGCAATTTGTGCTTTTCCGCATAAGAAGGATCTATTTTTCCGTTCGCAGCAACTTGCGGGGTTAAAACATCAATCGCTGGGGAAAGGATGTTGCGAGGAGGGGCCGGTTTCGTGCCTGATGGAAATTCCTGGATTTCATAAAACAAGACGCCGCCCGAGGATTTTGATTTTTCAGGCGCTCCGATGGCAACACGCACGGCATCGCCTTTCTTCAGCTGGCCCAGATTTTGTTGAAACACACCAGCCATACTATTCTTTTTGAAAAGTGATTCGAATTTCAACTCGTTATTCACATAAATCTGCAGGATGACTCCATCAGTAAATGACTTATTGAGTATGTTTCCGTTATTGATCCAAATGTCGCCCGTCGGGTCTTCTGGGATCGTGAACGAAGCGATGTAAAAATGGGCCGCCCCGGTTTTGTTTCCTTTTACAACGATGTTTGCCTTCCTGTAATCCTTTGAAATGGTATGGAAGGGTGCCACTTTTTGCATGGCCTCAGAAACGCCAAGCGCCCGATATCCCGGCAGTGTTTCATCATAGGCCAGAGGAGAATAAGCGCTGCCATCCCCGATCTTGCCACTCTCATTCCAGGAAAAACTCCAGCCGGGAGGCAGTGTTTTGGCGACGGAGGCATCCCCGTAAATGGCGAGGGTTTTCCCCTCCTCATCGGCCTGGGCGATGGCTCCTGTGAGGACGAGCAGCGCAACCGCAAGGCGGAAAACGGTTGCGGAGACCAGTGGTAGTGTAGCGGAGCAGGTATCCCTGCTGTTTCGGGTTGGGGTTATCATTTTTTTCTTAATTATCTGGTCTTGTTGTCATTAATCGGGAAGAGTCATTTCTAGAGCAACTCCGCTGCGGGTTCCTGTGCGCGGCTGTTCAAGATCCCTGGTTGTTCTTGCCAAAGCTGCCAGATGGCCTCGGCGATCACCGTCTGGCCGGACTCATTCGGATGCATCCCGTCAGGAAGATACAGATCCTGCAGCAATTTCACTCTGTCCCCGCCGGCTTTGTCACAGAACGCCTTGTGGACGTCCACATAGAAGCAGGAATAATCCGTCGCGAGCTGCCGCTGGCATGCCAGATAGTCGTCCAGACGAATCGTGCATTTGCTGGGCTGTTCGGTGGGGAGCACCGGCGGGCTGGAATAGAGAATGGCTTGGATATTCCTTTTGGCGAGTTCCGACAGAAAAAAGGCGAGGTTTTCGGAATATCTTTCCAAGGTGACTCTCGGCTCGGACTTGCCGAGGTAAACATCCACGGCGGCGTCGTTGGTGCCGAAAGCCATGATGACGACATCCGGGGAGTGGTTCAAAACGTCTTGCTGAAACCGCGCGCGTCCCATCTCCGTCGTGTTCCCCCGGACCCCGGAGTTGATGAATACAAACGGGATGCCTTCGGATTTGAGTCGCTCCGACAACTGGAGCGAGGCGACATTCAGATTGTCGCGATATGCGGAAATCGAGTCTCCGAAGATCACGATCCGCACGGGCACTTGGGTAGGGTTTTTCATTGTCGACAGATCGTCTCCAGGTCGAGGAGTTGTATTTTCAGGGAGGCGAGCGGCCGCCGCACCGGCGTGTGCGGGACGATGACCTGGCGCTTCAAAGCTGGAAGCAGGCTATTCATTCAGCAGTTTGTCGAGCGTGGGTTTCATGGTGTCCATCCACCTGGCAAATCCCGGGGCGGCCACGTGGAGTTTGTCGGGCATGACCTCCCTGCTGATCGATCCATCCGGTTCGACCAGCTTGTCTCCGACATCGAGATAGAAAATCCGCTTGTTATCCGCCAGCAAGGCGAGCTTGGCATTCGTCTGGCGGATCTTCTCATTGATTTCTTCCTTGATCGACTCTCCCCGCGGCAGGATCCCGATCAGGAGGATCTTGCCCGCGGGCGCTTTTTCCTGAATGGCCTTAAGGAGTGTGGCGATACCTTCGGTGACCTCATCGGGAGTCAGCCCGGCGGTGATGTTATTTGTGCCGATGAGGAGCACGATGACCTCCGGGTGAATCTTATCCAGCACGCCGTTCTGCACTCGCCAGAGGACATTCTGAAACCAGTCCCCGCCGATGCCGAGGTTCGCGGGACGGAATGCCCCGAACTTTTCCTGCAAGAGCTCGGCGGGCCAGCGGGCGGTGATCGAGTCACCAATGAAGACGAGCTCAGAGTTATTGGCCAGCAGGGCCTCGCACTGCGCCTGATGCTTTGCCGCATAGCTGGCTTGTATTTTCCCATCGGCTCCCAGCTGGGGATTGGCCCCGTTGACCGGGGGGGTAAGGATGTGGATCGGCGGTGCTGGTTTCTCTCCTGCCGGGTATTCCTCGATGGTGAAAAAGAGCCGGCCGCCTCCCTGATGCGCTTTTTCGCCGGGGCCGATGGCGACACGGATGGCATCGCCTTTTTTCAGACGTCCCAGATTTTCTTGAAAGACCGTGGCAAAGCGGTCTTGTTTGCAAAGCGATTGCGACTTCAGTTTGTCATTCACATAGATTTCCAGGGCGGTTCCCTCGCGGAAGGATTTGTTGCGAAGGTTGCCGTTGTTAACCCAGACCTCGCCCGCAGGATCCTCAGCGAGCGTGAAGGATGCGATGTAGTAGCGCGCGATGCCCTCCTTGTCCCTCATCGCGGAGATATCGAGGAAGAAGAAGTCGCGGGACATGTTGTGGCTGGGCACGTCGGGCTTCAAGGCCCCGTTCTCATCCATAACACCATACGCCCTAGCTTTCTCAATGTAGCTCAACGGGGAGTAGCCCTTGGAATCTCCGATCCTGCCACTGGCATTCCAAAGAAAGCTCCAGCCCGGCGTCGGAGTTTTCGCCACGGCTGCATCCCCGTAAACCGCGAGGGTTTTCCCCGGCCCGTCGGCATGGGCGATGGCCCCAGACAGGAGGAGCAGCGTAACCGCAAACCGGAAAATATTTTTCCTTTTAGCTGAACACGAATGACGAGGTGTAAAAATCATTTGCCCAGAAGTTGATCGAGTGTGGGCTTCATGGCGTCCATCCATCTGGTGTATCCAGGTAATGCCAGATGGATGTCGGGCATGATTTCCCGGGTGATTGAGCCATCCGGCTCGACGAGCTTATCTCCGAATTCGAGATAGAAGATCCGCTTGTTATCCGCGAGTAAGGCCAGATTGGCATTCGTCTGGCGTATCTTTTCATTATTCAGTCCCTTGATCCACTCGCGATTCGGCAGGATCCCCAGCAGGAGAATCTTGCTGGAGGGCGCTTTTTCCTGAATGGCCTTAAGAACGGTGGCGATGCCTTCGGCGATCTGATCTGGAGTGAAGATGGTGATGTTATTTGCTCCGATGAGGAGCACGATGACCTTCGGGTGAATCTGATCCAGCACGCCGTTCTGCAGGCGCCAGAGAACATTCTGAATGCCGTCCCCGCCGATGCCGAGGTTCGCTGGACGAAAGGCTTCGAACTTTTCCTGCAAAAGCTCGGCAGGCCAGCGGGCGGTGTGAGAGTCACCGATGAAGACTAGCTCAGGATTATTGGCCAGCAGATCTTTGCACTGCGCCTGATGCTTTTCCGCATAGCCGAGCACTATTATTTTTCCATCGGCATCCACACGGTTTCCCTTGATTTTTCCATCGACTCCCAGTTGGGGAATGACCGCGCCGAGAGGAGGGGTAATGATGGGGATCGGCGCTGCTGGTTTCTCTCCTGCCGGATATTCCTCAATCGTATAAAGGAGCCTGCCGCCTCCCTTGAGCGATTTTTCGGAGGGGCCGATGGCGACACGGATGGCGTCGCCTTTTTTCAGACGTCCCAGATTTTCTTGGAAGACCGTCGCGAAGCGGCCTTGTTTGCAAAGCGATTGCGACTTCAGCTCGTCATTCACATAGATTTGCAGGGCGGTTCCCTCGGGGAAGGCCTGGTTGCGCAGGTTGCCGTTGTTGATCCAGACCTCGCCGGCGGGATCCTCAGCGAGCGTGTAGGATGCGATGTAGAAGCGTGCTATGCCGTCCTTGTCCCTCATCGCGGAGATGTCGAGCGCGCTGTTGTCGATATTGATTTCATGGCTGGGGGCGTCGGGCTTCAAGGCCCCGTTTTCATCCATGACCCCATACCATCTCCTTGGGCGCGCTGTGCTCGTCTTGGCTTTCTCAACGTAGGTCAACGGGGAGTAGCCCTTGGCATCTCCGACCTTGCCACTGGCATTCCAAAGAAAGCTCCAGCCTGGTGTCGGAGTTTTCGCCACGGCTGCATCGCCGTAAACCGCGAGGGTTTTTCCCGGCCCGTCGGCATGGGCGATGGCCCCAGAGATGACGATCAGCGCGACCGCAAACCGGAAAATGGCTTTTCCTGTGCCGGAGCACGAAGCGAGTTTCGTCATCGCGGTTTTCGGTTTTAAAAAATGAATCACAAGTTTTTGATATTGGATGCCAGACTCCTAATACTTTCCCTTCAGGGTCACTGGCGGGAAGTCATCGGTGCGGGACGGCGACGAGGGGAGCCCTGAGCCGTTGGTGAGGTTGAAGGTCGGGTTATCCGCCCATGCGTATCGCACAGCCACCGGCGACGGCACCTTGTCCGACCAAACGACCACGTTGTTGCCGTCGATCTTTGCATTCGCCCATACCCACTTTCTGTCCTCGCCGCAGATCGCGAAGCCCTCGAGTTGGCTGTTCGGGCTATTGCGGACGAGCGGAGCGGTCTCATTTTTTAGAGAGTTGACAATGTCGGTTTCCGGCAGGGGCTTGGCCGAGAGGCCACCCTCCGTGTGCAGGAAGCTGAGGATGGCCTTGCCGCTTTCGATTTTCATCGAATCATAGACCGGTCCGGAAAACGGGAGCGATTTTCCGTAATCATTGGCGAGGGCGATGAGCGCGAGTCGCTCGCCCACGTCTTTCTTATTGCGGGGATGGAGGTCTCCGCTTTCTCCGACGTCAATGGTGATGGCCTGGCCGGTATTCGGCAGCTTGAGCGCTAGGGACTGCGCCTCGCGCAACTCGGCCCACCCGCTCTCGCCGGGCAGGGATGCCTTTGGCTTGTGATTTGGCAGTTGGCAGAAATAAAACGGAAAATCCCCTTGGTTCCATTGCTTGCGCCAGTCGGAGATCAAGAGCGGAAAAGCCGTGCGATATTGGAAGGCACGGCTCAGATTGGCTTCGCCCTGATACCAGATGACTCCTTGGATCGCATACGGGATGATCGGGCGGACCATGCCGTTGAAGAGGAAGCTGGCCACGTGAATAGGGCTGGGAGGATTGGTCGGAGGCTGGGGAGCAGCGGCGGTTTTTTCTGCCGGGATGGGTGGAAACTCATATTCCGTTTTGGCCAACCACTCGCCTTCGAGCTTGATCGACCCGCCCGAACCGGCCCTGGGACCTCCGGTGTTCGCAGGGAATATCGCTGGGCTGATTGGTTCGTAGAGCCGGATGGCTAGGACATTTTTCCCCGCTTTGACGTTTTCTGGCATGATGTCGAATGGCCCTTTTCGACGCACGGATCCCAATCCATCGAAGTCTTGAATGGTGGTTTGTTTGAGCAGCTTGCCGTTCCAATACACGCTATCGAATCCGTCAATCGGGAGGGAAAGGGGAAATTTTTCCGTTGGCGCGGACGGGACATGGATTTCCTTGCGCAACCAGATAGCTCCCGCTTGCGGAAGTCCTGGAGCGATCACCTCGCCGGGTAACTTGACAGCCACCCACCCGTCAGGGGAAACATCCGAGCCGGCATACGCGGCGGCATCGGCGCACGGCTTGTCTTCGCGGCCGTTCTCCTTGGTCCAGGCTCCCATACTCTCGATGAATGCTTTTTTCTTCTCCGGTGCATCCTTCACTGCAGCCCAGAGTTGCTCGCTTTTGGCCTTGAGGTCGGGCACGGTATTCAATGCCTCGGCGCTGGTCCATGCTTCGCAAGGTGTGCCGCCCACGGAAGTGTGAATCAAGCCCACGGGGACGCTCAGTTCTTTTTGTAGCATTTTCGCAAAGAAATATCCGACGGCGGAGAAATTTCCGACCGTTCCAGGCGAAGCGGCAATCCACTTCCCTTGGACATCGTCCATGCGCTCGCTCGTCGCGGTCATTTTAACGGCGAACTGGCGCAAAAGCGGGTTGGCAGGCCGGGCCATTTCCTCTTCGGCTCCGATCGCATTTTTAATAATGAACTCCATGTTGGACTGGCCGGAAGCAACCCAGACCTCTCCGACCACGACATCGGAAACTGTCAGTTTGTTTTTGCCTGACACCGTCATTTCAAACGGCCCGGGCGCTGAATCCTTCAGGTTCAGGGCGAGCGTCCACTTGCCGGCGGCATTCGCTTTGGCCGTGGCTGCGATGCCATTGAGCGATACCGTCACTTCCTCGCCTGGGTCGGCGCTGCCCCAGATCGGAACCTTTGCGGCCTTCTCCAGAACCATGTGGTCGGAAATGATGGCGGGAAGTCTAATGTCGGCCCACGCGCAGTTGGTGGAGACGGCTGCTGTAACCGCCAAGCGCAGGAACAATGGAGTTTTCATCGGAGTGTATTAAGATTTTTTCACGGCAGGTTGTATCGCCACTTCTTGCTGCCCTGATGGGCGACGGAGATTCAGCGAGAGGTGTCCATATTCGTCGGAAACAAACTCACCATGCGGTTGGCCGTCCAGTGTCACGGCGTAGCGGGTCTTCCCGCAGCCCATATTGACAAGGAGGTCGTGGGTTTTCGAAGCGAGGCACGGCGCGCTCAGCGTGAGGCTGATCGCATCCTCCGCGCGATCCACGGATTTTTTGAGAATGACGACGTCGTAGAGTGTCGTTACTTTATAGGTGGTAAAGTAGGCCGCGTTCATCGGAAGCAGCACGGCGCTAAGACCGCCGAAGTTGGGTGCGCCGTTCATTTGTTCCGGGGCAATCATGAAGTGCTCGCCGAGGTAATGTTCCGTTTTTAAGAAATGCTGCCAGGTTGTCAGGATTGTTTCTGCCACCTGCCGGGCAAGCTTGGGTTCACCCGCCTCGAGCAGACCTCTCCAGAGGAACCATTGGAGTACCGGCCAGATTCCTCCATTCCAATAGCCTTGAGGGTTGTAAGAAGGGGCGAGCATGTCCACCGAGGAAATGCCAAAAGGGGTGTTGAAACGCTTGGGATCCATCATCTGCGTGATGAGGTGATCCTTGTGATCGGTCAAACCGGCGAAGAGCGGCAGGAACGCGCAGGCGGAGCGATCCCCAGCAGATCCTTGGAAAATCACTGGTTCCACTCCCCGTTCGCTGCGGCGGGCCCATCCGTAGAGACCGCTCTCCTCATCCCACATGCGGCCTTCGATGTTGCCAGCCAGCAATTCGGCGTCTTTGCGGAATTGCTCGGCGTCCGCCCCGTGCTCGAGAAGGATGGCAATATTCCGCATGATGCCGGCGAGGCGAAGGATCTGCGGCATGAGGATGAGAGAGTAAAGGCCTTTGCTCGTTAAATGACACTCTTCGGCCCAGCGTTGGATCGGGTGGTCGTCGATGCCAAGATTGTAGTTGTAAGCGTAAGTACTCAAAAAGCCTTCGCCGTTGTGATTCACCAAGCTGCCCGGAGTTCTTCCGAGGTAGAAATCATACATCCTCTTCGCTCCTTGGTAAGCTTTGGCGAGGCCATCCAGATCCTGCGTGGCCTGATACCAGTCCCACAAAGCGTAAAGTGGTGTCGGAACAGGCGATCCACAGTAAATCATGGGAAAATCATGTTCCTCATCCGCCATGAAGTACGTGGCTTGTTGCAAGGCTAGGTCGGTATCGATTACGGCGAGTCCCACCGCCGCTAAGCCGCCATCCCACGAATAGGGGATGGGAAAATATTTTGCAGGAACATAATAGGGGGATGGATTCCCGAATAAGCGCAAGGGATAATTGACATTGAATAGCAGGACGTCCGCCATGCGTGCAGCCAACTCAGAGTAAGGTTGTTCGACTCGGACTGGGGCAGGGGTGTTTTCCCGTTTTGTCACTTCCTCTGTGGCGCCATCCCAAGAGATCGTGAAGGATATAGTTCGTTCGGACTTTGGCGCGACAGTGACGGCCGTGCTCTCGATGGCTCCCCAAGGACAAACTGTCGTATCGCGCGGCAATCGCGCCGGGGGCAAGTGCATGCGATCGCGCAGGTGCGCAACGAACGACCCAGTGCCGCACTCGACGCTGGCGGGTTCTGACTTCATGGAAATCTTGACCCGCCGAGGGCCTTGATTGGGAAGCACCACGTCGAAAGAGTTGGGAGCATCAGGGGCTTTTTGCACAAAGGCATTGGCGCGAAGTTCCTGATCTACTAGTGAGGTCGGAGAAACCTCGCCTGCGTCACCGGGGAGAAGGCCTTCGTGGAACAGCATTCCATCCAGCCAAATGCGGGCCATGTCATTTCCCGGTGCCTCAAGGCAACG
>Ga0114966_10006165_pt1 | contig 10034 bp, 10 predicted proteins | sample M_130207_XF_Meta_FD_87029 | JGI IMG/M metagenome (GOLD analysis project Ga0114966, IMG submission 87029) | Freshwater microbial communities from Lake Montjoie, Canada to study carbon cycling - M_130207_XF_MetaG | ecosystem: Environmental > Aquatic > Freshwater > Lake | place: Lake Montjoie...
CGGCATCGTGCCATGGGCGAGCGCGCCAGCTGTTGAGGGCGCGCGCTCGCCCACCCCGACCATGGCGTTACAGACCGCCGTGTACTAACAATGAAACTGGATCACCTCTCGGGGGCTGGCCACAGCATCAGACATTCAGTTTGAGACACTACGGAAGCGTCGCGACCGTTGCCTATCCTTTGCGACCGTACGGACTTAATTCGATGCTGCTGGAGCAGCAGCGCCGGGCTTGCTGATCGCCGCACGCGGCGAGCGGTACTTGATCCCCTTGAGCCAGATCCGCAGCGCCTCCCAGTGGATGGCGGTGATGACCTTCAGGGTCAGCAGGGGGTGTGACAGCCAGGCGAGGAAGAGCTCGCGGTCGTCAAGCTCGCGGCGCTCTCCGGCAAAGCCCGCCGTTAGCCACAGTTCGCCCGCGCGCTTCATGTGTATGGCAAGGGCGAACGTTTCCGCCGGCTCTGCCAGCTGAAAATCGTAGGCATAGTCCATGTCCATGAACGGCGAGACGTACATCTGCTTGTCGGTGCGCTGGCTGATGGCGCCGCCACCCGCCGCCGGCAGCACATAGAAGATGCGCCCGCCGATGGTGTTGTTGACCTCATGCACCACGGCGGTCAGCGCGCCGTCCGCATCGTGGACGAAATAGAGGGTGATCGGGTTGAACACAAAGCCCAGCACCCTGGGCATGGTCAGCACCCGGACCGCCCCCCCGGCGGCAAGTCCCGCGGCGGCGACCCTGGCGGTGATCTGGGCTTTCAGCGAACGATCCGACCCGTCCCCATGATCCTTTTCGTGGAAGGACAAGAGGGCGGGCCGGTTGAACCCGAAAAGGCGGAGACTTTGCGAGAGAGACCGCGCTTCGTCGAGGTCGAGAAAAATCTGGAAAACCCGGTAGGCCAGGGCGTGAACCTTGGGCCGCAGGCGCCGGTGGGTGACCCTGCCGATGTAGAGGGCGCTGGCGCTCATGTGAGAACCCGAGCCGCCGGGATGCGGGCTGACTCGCCTTCCACCGACCAGGGCCGGCGAACCCCGCCCAGCTGTTCGGCCACCGCCAGGCCCGACTGGATGCCATCTTCGTGGAAGCCGTGGCCGAAGTGAGCGCCGCAGAACCAGGTATTGCGCGTTCCCTGCCGGGCCCAGAGCAGGTCCTGGGCGATCAGCGCCCGGGCGTCGAACAACGGATGGTCGAACTCATGACGCGCGATCTCGCCCTCAAGCTTGATCCGTCCGGGTGGATTGAGGGTGACGAAGAGGTCCTGGTCGGTAGCGAGGGGCTGCAGGAGGTTCATCCAGTAGGTGACGGTGGCTTCGGAATGATCGCCGGTATGGCCGAGGTAGTTCCAGCTCGACCACCAGTTTTTCTTCTTCGGCATCATCACCGGGTCGGTGTGCAGCACCGCCTGGTTGCGGGTGTAGGAGAATGAGGAGAGCAGCCGCGCCTCGTCCTCGTCCGGGTCGGTCAGCATGGCCAGGGCCTGGTCGGCATGGGAAGCGATGACCACGTGGTCGAAGACGTCCTCCCCGCCCGAGGCGTCACGGATGCGGACCTTGCCGTTCGTTCGGGTGATGGCGGAAACGCCGGCGCGGGTGCGGATCTCGCCGGCGAAGGCTCTGGCGATGGTCTGGACATAGGCGCGGCTGCCGCCGACCACGGTGCGCCAGATCGGCCGGTTGGAAAAACTCATCAGCCCGTGGGTGTCGCAAAAGGCGATGAAGGACGCGGCCGGGTAGTCGCGGATCTCATGGATCGAGCACGACCAGATGGCGGCAGCCTGGGGCAACAGGTGGTCTTCCTGGAATTCCCGGCCATAGCCGCAGCGATTGAGAAACTGGCCGAGCGTCAGGCCCTCGCTGACCATCTGGCGCATGGCGTGGGGGCCTGTTGTGTAAAAGCGCACCAATTCGCGCAGCACTGTCCAGAAGCGCGGATTGATCAGGATGCTCGGGTCTTTCAGGTACGAGACCACGCTGTTCGAGGAATATTCGAAGCGGCCCTTGTCGAGGCTGACCCCGAAACTCATGTCCGAAGCGGCGGTGCGCACCCCCAGATGAGCGAAAAGGGCGGTCAGGTTCGGATAGGTGCGCTCATTATAGACGATGAAGCCGGTGTCGACCGCGATCTCTCGCCCGCCGACCTGGGCGTCTACGGTCAGCGAATGGCCGCCGAGGCGAGCTTCTTTTTCATAGAGAGTGACATCGTGCGCCTTGCCCAGCAGCCAGGCCGCCGACAGCCCCGAAATTCCCGAACCGACGACAGCGATACGAAGCGGCGGAGATGCGGGCATGATGTGATCCAGATAAAGAGAAACAGTTGACAGGACTACGCGGCGGGCCAACCACTGGATCACTTGGCCCGGGACTGATCCGGCAGGCGATGCTTTGCGTATCTCCTTCGATGATCACCCTGGACTCGACATTGGACAGCCGCGCCGGATCGCTTGCCGCGAGTCCGGCTTTGGCCTGGTCATATTCAGGAGGACGCCGTTCGATGCCGGCCGCACGCAGGGATGAGCCGGACACCGCAAGCCTGGTGCTGCGCATCGCCGAGCGGCAGGACAAGGAAGCGTTCAAGGCGCTGTTCGTAAGTTTCGCGCCGCGGGTGAAGACCTATCTCATCCGCCACGGCGCGGCGCCTGACCGGGCCGAGGAACTGGCTCAGGAAACCCTGCTGACCGTCTGGCGCAAGGCGACCTACTATGACCCGGCCCGGGCCAGCGTCGCGGCCTGGATGTTCACCATCGCCCGCAATTTGCGCATCGACACCCTGCGCCGTGAGAAATCGGCGGTCGCGTATGCCCTGACCGTTCACGAGCCGGAGAGCTCGGAGGAAACTCCCCACACCGCCCGGCAGACGGCCCAGGAAGCGGGCCGGGTTCGAAAGGCCATCTCGGAGCTGCCGCCTGAGCAGCTGCAGGTGGTTCAACTCTCATTCTTTGAAGACAAGGCCCACGCCGAAATCGCCGAGCAGCTCTGTCTGCCGCTCGGCACGGTGAAATCCCGCCTGCGCCTGGCGCTGGCGCGGCTGCGCGGGCTTGTAGGAGACCTCGCATGACCACTTCCCCCGCCAAGTATGGCCCCACCAAACACCCCACCGACGCGGTTTTGACCGACTATGTGTCCGGCTCGCTTCGCCAGGCCTTTTCAGCCGTCGTCGCCGCCCACCTGGAGCATTGCGCCGACTGCCGCGTGGCGGTTTCCGGTCTGGAAGCCATCGGCGGCGCCCTGATCGAGTCCCTGCCGGCCGGCGACATGGACGCCGAGCGGCTGATCGAAGCCATGGCCGCTCTGGACAAACCCGAGCCGAAGCGCGCTCAGGAGGGCAAACCCACTGAAGGGCGCGTTCCGTTCGGCGGTGAGCTCTGGCTCTCCCCCGGCATGGGCATCCGCAGGGCGCGCCGGGCGGGCAAAGGCAAGGACCTGTTGTATCTGCTGCGCCTTCCGGCCGGTCAGATCACCCTGCCCCACGGCCATAACGGCGTGGAATTCACCACCGTACTGAAAGGCGCCTACAAGGACGGCGACCAGATCTTCGCGGCCGGTGACTTTTGTGAGCTCGATGCTTCCTGCGATCACCAGCCGCAGGTCCAGACGGACGGCGAATGCGTCTGCATGATCGCCAGCGAGCGGCCTATGCGAACGACCACGCGGATCGGCCGCATCGTCCAGGCGCTGACAGGGGTCTGAGCGTGATCAGCCTGCCGATCCTCGGCCTGACCCTGGTGCTGATGGCCGGGGTGATGAATGCCGCCTGGATCTGCCAGCGCGCGGTGGGCAATTCCGGCTGGATCGACGTCTTCTGGACTTTCGGGACCGGCGCGGCCGGAATCCTCGCCGCACTGCTGCCTTTCGCCGGCGAAGGCGCGCCCTCCACGCGCCAGCTGCTGGCTGGAGCGATCATCCTGATCTGGGCTTTGCGCCTCGGCGGCTATATCGCCCGGCGCGTGGCGACCAGCGAGGAGGACGCCCGCTATGCCCGGTTCCGCCAGGTGTGGGGCGCCGGCTATCAGCGCACGCTCTATCTTTTCGTCATGCCCCAGGCGGCGATCAGCGCCGTGCTCTGCGCCTCGATTATGGTCGCCGCGAACCGGCCGGTGGCGGGACTGGACGGGCGGGACATCGCGGCCGCCGCCATCCTGCTCATCGCCATCGCCGGCGAGGGTCTGGCGGATGCGCAACTCGCCGCCTTCAAAAAGGCCGGCCCGCCGAAGGGCTCGGTTTGCGACCGGGGCCTGTGGGCCTGGTCGCGGCATCCCAACTATTTCTTCGAGTGGACCCTATGGCTGGCCTGGCCGGTGATGGGTCTCGATCTGACCCGCCCGGTGAGCTGGCTGACCCTGGTCGCGCCCATCGCCATGTTCGGGGTTTTGCGGTTCCTGACCGGCGTGCCGCCGCTGGAAGAAACCATGCTCGCCAGCCGGGGCGATACCTACCGCGCCTATCAGGCGAGAACCTCGGCCTTTTTCCCCCTTCCTCCGAAATCAGGAGCCTGATCCATGTCGCTCGCCGCTGCCGCCCTGCAGGCCTTTGAAGGTGCTCCCATTCCCGATCCCCTGCGCCGGGGGGCCGTGGCCTTTCTGGTTGGCTCGGCCGCCCGCCGCATGGCCGGCGGCGCGGACATCGATGCTGTGTTCGCCGCCGAGATGGCCAGCCACCCGATCGCCGCCCATACTGAGGCCGCCAACGACCAGCACTATGAGCTGCCCGCCGAATTCTTCTCCAGGGTGCTTGGCCCCAACCTGAAATACTCTTCCTGCCTCTATCAGCCCGGCGCCGACCTCGCCGCCGCGGAGGCTCGCGCTCTGGCCGAGACCTGCGAACACGCCGCCCTGACCGACGGCCAGAGGGTACTGGAACTCGGCTGCGGCTGGGGCTCGCTGTCGCTATGGATGGCCGCCGGCTATCCGAAATCGAAGATCACGGCGGTTTCGAACTCCCATTCCCAGCGGCGGTTCATCGAGGGCCAGGCCGCCGCGCGCGGCCTTTCAAATCTCAACGTCATCACCTGTGACATGAACGCCTTCGAAGCGCCCGGCGCCTATGACCGCGTGGTTTCGGTGGAGATGTTCGAACACATGTCCAACTGGCGTGCGCTGCTCTCGCGCGTCAGGGGCTGGCTGAAGCCGGACGGCAAGGCTTTCATCCACGTCTTTACGCACAAATCGACGCCCTACCGGTTTGACGTGAACGACAAGACCGACTGGATCGCCCAGCACTTCTTCACCGGCGGGGTGATGCCCAGCCACGGGCTGATGTTCCAGTTCGAGGACCTGTTCACGGTCGAGGCCGACTGGCGCTGGTCGGGCGCGCACTATGAAAAGACCGCCGAGGCCTGGCTCGCCAACTACGATGCGAACTTTGATGAGCTCTGGCCGGTTCTTCAGTCCGTCTATGGTAAGGAGGCGCGGTTGTGGTCGCGCAGATGGCGGTTGTTTTTCCTGGCGACCTCGGGCCTGTTCGGCCATGCGGGCGGGGCCGAGTGGGGCGTGAGCCACTATCGTCTGACCCCGGCCTGATCATGCTCAAATATGCAGGTGCTTACCTCGCGACGGCGGTCGTCTTTGTCGGGCTGGACGCTTTCTGGCTGACCTTCATCGGGCCGAAGCTCTATGCGCCGGTTCAGGGCGTGCTCCTGACCGGCGGTGTCAGGATCGGTCCGGCCATCGCCTTCTATCTGATAATGATCGCGGGCCTCGTTTTTCTCGCCGTGCGGCCCGCGCTCGCCTCCGGCCAGGCCAGCCAGGCCCTGGTCTCCGGCGCCGCCCTTGGCCTGGTTTCCTACGGGACCTACGCCCTCACCAACCAGGCGATCATGAAGGGCTGGACCCTCTCCATGAGCCTGCCGGACATGGCCTGGGGGACCCTGATCGGCGGTCTGGGCTCCACAGCCGGGTATTTTGTGGCAAGATGGCTGTCGAAATGAGCGTATCGGCTGACGTATCGCCGCCACCTCGCCGCTTCCGCTGGGTGGAACGGGTCCTTAAGGAAAACTGGCGCGACGGCGCCCTGACCTTCGTGCTGCCCGGCGGCCGCGAGGTAAAACTGTCTGGCGTGGGCAATGCCCCGGCCGCCCGGCTGGTGATCCGCGACTATCATTTTCTCGACCGGGTATTTTCGCGGGGCCTGCTGGGCTTCGGCGAAGGCTATATGGCCGGCGAGTGGGACAGCCCGGACATCTCGGCCTTGCTGCTGGCCTTTTCGCGCAACCTCGACCGACTGGACGAGGTGATCGGCGGTAATCCGCTAATGCGCTGGATGGTCACTGCCTGGCACAAGCTGCATCCCAACACCCGGGCAGGCTCAAAGCGCAATATCGAGGCCCACTACGACCTGGGCAACGACTTCTACGGCCTCTGGCTAGATCCCTCGATGACCTATTCCTCGGCGCGTTATGAGAACGGCGCGGTGGGGCTGGTCGAAGCCCAAACCCAGAAATACGCCCAGCTCTGCCGCCTGATTGGCCTGAATGCCGGCGACAGCGTGCTCGAAATCGGCTGCGGCTGGGGCGGGTTCGCCGAACATGCGGCCAAGGAGGCGGGGGCGGAGGTGACCGGCATCACGCTCTCGCCCTCACAGCTGGAATACGGCCGCGAGCGCCTGAAGCGGCAGGGGCTCTCAGACCGGGCGCGGCTGCAGCTGATCGATTACCGCGACATGACCGGCCAGTATGACGCGATTGCCTCCATCGAAATGTTCGAGGCCGTCGGCGAGGCCTGGTGGCCGACCTATTTCGCCAAGATCCATGAGCTGCTCAAACCCGGCGGCAAGGCGGGGCTACAGATCATCACCATCCGCGAGAACCTGTTCGCCGATTACCGTCGCAAGGCGGATTTCATCCAGCGCTACATTTTTCCGGGCGGCATGCTGGCGCCGCCCGAGCGTCTGAAGGCGGAGATCGCCGCGGCGGGCCTGGAGCTGGTCACGGTAGACTATTTTTCGGATGACTATGGCCGCACGCTGCTGGAGTGGCGGCGGCGGTTCGAGGCGCAGGAGAGCAAGATCCGTAAGCTCGGGTTCGACGATCGCTTCCTGCGCATGTGGCGGTTTTACCTCGCCTATTGCGAGGCGGGGTTCCGCACCCGGCGAACCGAAGTCGGCCAGTGGATCGTCAGGAAGCCGGCCTAGCGGACTTTATTCGTCGATACGAACGCGGACCTTTTGTGGTGCGGGCCAGCAGCGAAGGACGACCGCCAAAGTAATCGCGCCGGCGATGGCCACCAGGCCATAGAACCACTGATCGGCGGTCATGCCGCGGGCGGCGTACTGGCCGACCAGTCCCGAGACCACGACAATCGCTGCGGCTGAGGCGCCGAGGCTGAAATCGGGAGAGCGGAAAAGCTTGAACATGGGCAATCCTCGAGTGATGCCCCCCACTAATAAGAGGCTTATCACTAAGAAATTCCTGACATGTCTGTGCGACAGGTTGACCCGGGCGCTTCGACCTTCGAAACATTGGCCCGGAGACAACCATGCGGCTCGTCGCCAGGATCAGGCGTGAAATAGCGTTCCTGCGGAATCTGAACCGCACCCTGGCGCGCGTGAGGTCGATCTCGAAGAGCTCGCACAATCTCGCCTGCGATGATTTCGAGGCCGCGGTGGCGGTGCACCGCGAACGGCCCGCGATCACCTTTGAAGGCGTCACCCTGACTTATGGCCAGTTCGACCAGCTGGCCAATCGCTACGCCAGCTGGGCGCGCAGCCAGAACATCCTGCGCGGGGCGACTGTCGCTCTGGTGATGCCCAACCGGATTGAGTACGCGGCGGCCTGGCTGGGCCTGTCCAAGGTGGGTGTGACCACGGCCCTGATCAATAACCAGCTGACCGGCGGGGTGTTGACCCACTGCCTGAAACTGTCGGGCGCCAAGCACATCCTGGTGGACGAGGAAACCGAAGACGCCGTCGAGGCCGTCCGGGCCAGCCTGGATCCGACCATCATCTGGACCCTGGCGCCTACCCGGGGCCAGCACCGGGACCTTACCAACGCCCTGCGCAGCGCCAGCTCCCTGCCGCCCGACCGGGCGACACGCCAGGGCATGACGGCGGCCGACACCGCGCTTTTCATCTTCACCTCGGGCACCACCGGCCTGCCCAAGGCCGCCCGGATCACCCACGCCCGGCTGCAGCTCTACATGCGCGGCTTTGCGGGCGCGACGGACGCCCGGGAGACAGACAGCATCTATCTGACCCTGCCGCTCTATCATGCGACAGGAGGGCTCTGCGGCCTCGGCGCCGCCTGGCTAAACGGCGGGCGGGTAGTGCTGAAACGCCGGTTCTCGGCCAGTCAGTTCTGGAGCGATATCGCGGCCGAGAACTGCACCATGTTCGTTTACATCGGCGAACTATGCCGCTACCTGGTCAACCAGCCGCCCGGCAGCCATGACCAGGGCCACAAGATCCGGCTGATCTTCGGCAATGGCCTTCGAGCCGATGTCTGGCAACAGATGCTGGACCGCTTCGGGGTTGGCAATGTGCTGGAGTTCTATGGCTCCACCGAAGGCAATGTTTCGCTGTTCAATTTTGACCACAGGGTGGGCGCGGTGGCGCGGCTGCCCAAATACTTGCGCAACAGCTTCAACGTCCGGCTGATCCGCTTTGACGTGGAGTCCGAACGGCCGGTGCGCGGCCCGGACGGCCTGTGCATCGAAACCCTCGACGGCGAGGTCGGCGAATGCGTCGGCAAGATCAGCGACGACGCCCGCTATTCCTACACGGGCTATGCCGACAAGGCGGCCAGCGAGAAGAAAATCCTGCACGACGTGTTCGAAAAGGGCGACGCCTTCTTCGCTACCGGCGACCTGATGCGGCGCGATGGCGAGCGGTACCTCTACTTCGTCGACAGGATCGGCGACACCTTCCGCTGGAAAGGCGAGAACGTCTCAACGGGCGAGGTGGCGGTGGCGCTCTCGGCCTATCCCGGCGTCAAGGAAGCCAATGTCTATGGCGTGGCGGTGCCCCACGCCGAGGGCCGCGCCGGCATGGCCTTGCTGGTGGTTGGCGAAGAGTTCGATATCGCCGGGCTCGCCGCGCATCTGGACGAGGCGCTGCCTGCCTATGCCCAGCCGCTGTTCGTACGCCTGGCGCCTCAGATCGAGACCACCGGCACCTTCAAGTACCGCAAGGTTGACCTGGTGGACGCCGGCTATGACCCCGCTTTGACGAAGGCGCCGACGTTCTTCAGGGTTCCTGACAAGGGTTTCGTGCGGGTGACCAAGGTGACCGTGGCCAAACTGGCCGAGGGCGGCTACCGACTCTAGTGACCCGCCGCGGCGGCCACGCCGACGAAGATGGCCGCGTAGTGAACGGCGGCGGCTGAAACCACGAAGCCGTGCCAGACGGCCCGCCGGAAGGGCAAGCCGGCCTTGAGATAGATGAGCGCCCCGCTCGTATAGATCAGGCCGCCGATCACCAGCAGGATCAGGGCGCTCATGGTCACACCCTGGATCAGCGGCCAGATGGCGATCACCGCCACCCAGCCGAACGCCACATAGAGCGAGGTCCAGGCCCGGTTGGAAATCCGGGTCGTGAAGAGCTTTCCTGCCACGCCGACGGCCGCCAGGGCCCAGACAAGCACGGTCATGGCGATCGCCCAGCCGCCTTCCAGCCGCTGGGTGGTGAAAGGCGTGTAAGACCCGGCGATCATCACGAAGATAGCCGCCTCGTCGAGCCGGCGCAGCACGGGGCGGGCGCGCGAGACGTGGGTGAGATTATAGGCGGTCGACGCCGACAGCATGGCGACGAGGCAAAGAGCGTACAGGCTGGTGGCCGCGATGAGGCCGGCGCCGCCCACGAGGACCGAATAGATCAGCAGGGCAACGCCGCCAGCGATGGCCGCCGCCAGGCCGATGCCGTGAACCCAGCCATCGGCTAGCCGTTCGGCCCGGGTGGGGTAGTGCTCGACCAGATATTCCTCGAGAAGTTCGAAGGCCTTCATAAGGTTGACAATACCTTTGCGAGGCGGGGGTTCCAGCCTGTTACCAACATGGGGGCAAATCATGTCAAAATAAGTATCTTGCCAAACACAATACCTGTTGTTATAG
>Ga0114966_10006166_pt1 | contig 10033 bp, 4 predicted proteins | sample M_130207_XF_Meta_FD_87029 | JGI IMG/M metagenome (GOLD analysis project Ga0114966, IMG submission 87029) | Freshwater microbial communities from Lake Montjoie, Canada to study carbon cycling - M_130207_XF_MetaG | ecosystem: Environmental > Aquatic > Freshwater > Lake | place: Lake Montjoie...
AACACTTTTTAGGAAAAAGTGTAGCAAAAAACACTTTTTAGGAAAAAGTGTAGCAAAAAACACTTTTTAGGAAAAAGTGTAGCAAAAAACACTTTTTAGGAAAAAGTGTAGCAAAAACACTCTTGTTGACACATGGTACAGTTGTGCATACGCAGTAGTAGCACATATGCAGTAGTAGCACATATGCAGTAGTAGCACATACGCAGTAGTAGCACATATGCAGTAGTTACACTTGGTGCCGTAGTTGCACTTGGTGCCGTAGTTACACTTGGTGCCGTAGTTGCACTTGGTGCTGTTGTTGCAGTTGGAAGCGCGGTAGATTTAGAACAAAATACTTGTTGTCAAATAGTTGCAATATAAAATTATTTGTTATACTTTTAAAAAGGTATATAACAATAATTTTATATATATAAAACAAGTATGAGTGCAAGCAAAACAAAGGAGAAACGCGACCCCCAAGACAAAAATGTTACTCATTTCAAAGACGAAGAACTGCCCTGGATAATTATTGATAAGTATTTTAACGATAATCCCTATATCCTAATCGCCCATCATTTAGACTCTTATAACGATTTTTTCCAAAATGGCATTCATCGCATCTTCAAAGAAAAGAATCCAATTAAGATTATGAAACAACAAGACCCAGACACCAGCGAATTTAACTATACCTGCAGTCTCTATTTAGGAGGTAAGGACGGCACCCGGCTCTACTACGGCAAACCCGTGATTTATGACGACGAACGCGAACACTACATGTTTCCCAACGAAGCCCGGCTCCGGAATATGACCTACGGCATCACGATTCACTACGACGTCGAGGTCGACTTTGCGATTCGCCAGAGTGACGGCACGCTCATGCAAAAATCCATTGTCATTGAAAAAATCTTCCTCGGGCGATTTCCCATTATGTTATCGTCCAATCTCTGTGTCTTGAATGGTTTAGACCGCTTAGCCCGGTTTGAGCTGGGCGAATGCAAGAATGACCGGGGCGGTTATTTTATTATTGACGGCAAAGAGAAATGTATCATCGTGCAAGAAAAATTCGCGGATAATATGATTTACATTCGCGACAAGGGCAACGATATTTATTCCCATTCGGCCGAAATCCGCTCGGTCTCCGAAGACGCCTCCAAACCTGTGCGGACGCTGGCCGTGAAAATCGTCGCCCCCACTACCAAATTAACGAACAATCAGCTTGTCGTAGTTATCCCCAACGTCCGGCTCCCTATCCCTTTTTTCATTTTAATGCGGGCTTTAGGCGTGGAAGCCGATAAAGACATTATCGAGTATTGTTTACTCGATTTAGAAAAATATGCGACTTATGTGGACTTATTTATTCCCTCGATTCACGACGCCAACCGGGTCTTTAGTCAAGAAGTCGCCTTAAAGTTTATCGCGACCTTCACCAAGGGCAAGACGGTACCCCACGCGCTAGAGATTTTAACGAATTATTTATTACCCCATATCGGCGAAATGAATTTCTTAGACAAAGCGTATTTTCTCGGGCATATGGTGAAACAATTGTTGAAAGTCTATACGAAAGAAATCAAAGCGACCGACCGCGATAATTTCAAGTTTAAACGAGTCGAGTTAGCGGGGAATTTACTCTATGACCTGTTTAAAGAATATTATAATTTACAACAAAAGAATATTTACCAAAAAATCGATAAAGAATACTATTATAAACAGGGGATTTATCAAGCCGATTTTATCGGGCTTATCGAAAATAATTATAAACATTATTTCTCTGAGCGTTTAGTTGAGACGGGTTTTCGCAAAGCGTTCAAGGGCAATTGGGGTTCGGTCGAGCATACGAAGCGGGTCGGGGCGGTCCAAGACGTCAACCGGCTAAGTTTCAATTCTTTTATGGCCTTGTTACGGAAAGTAAACCTCCCCTTTGATGCCAGTGCCAAAGTCGTCGGTCCGCGACTACTCCATACGTCCCAGTGGGGCATCATTGACCCGGTGGATACGCCCGACGGCGGTAATGTCGGCCTACATAAACACTTGGCCATGTCGGCGTCCATCACCAGCGGTTGTTCAGCGTTTCCCCTCATAAAGTGGCTACGCTTGCATACAAATATGCGTTTATTGGATGAATGTACGCCCCGGCTCATTGCGCAGGCGTGCAAAGTCTTTGTCAACGGTAATTGGGTGGGGGCCGTCAGTAAACCCCGGGAGGTGCTCGACCTGTTCAAGGCCTATCGTCGCAGTGGATTAATCTCGGTCTATACGAGCATTTATTGGGATATTAAAGAAGCCATTCTGTTTATTTACTCCGATGCCGGTCGGCTCTGTCGGCCCGTGTTTTATGTGGATACGGCGACGGGTTTACCGAGTTTTGAAAAAGGCCCGATTTTAGAATTACTCCAAAAAGATAAATTCACGTGGGAACAATTAATTACGGGTTTTGCGCAAAAGAAGGATAAAACCTTTAGTAGTAAAACGTGTGCCAGTTATGAGCACGTGGCGCAACTGTACGACGCGACGGATTTAAAAGACTTGCAAAAGACGCAGGCCATCATCGAATACTTGGATTCTTCGGAAACGGAATCCGCCCTAATTGCGATGAATAACGCGCAACTGTGGCAGAAACATGCGACCAATCAACCGTATACCCATGTGGAGATTCACCCCTCGCTTATGTTGGGGGTGATGGGTAACCAAATTGTTTTCCCCGAAAATAATCAATTGCCGCGGGATTTATTCGCGTGTGGGCAGGCCAAACAAGCCATCTCGCTCTATCACACCAATTTCCCGAACCGGTTCGATAAGTCCGGCTTAGTACTAAATAACGGCCAAATCCCGTTGGTGAAGAGTCGATATCTCGAGTATATTAATCAGGAAGAACAACCGTGTGGTGAAAATGTTATTGTGGCCATCATGTCCCTGAATGGTTATAATGTCGAAGATTCCATTCTCTTTAACGAGGCTTCGCTTAAAAGAGGGCTCTTTCGCACGACTTATTACAGTATGTATGAGAGCCGTGAAGAGAGTTCGACCGTGAATAAAACGCGGACGGATTCTTATTTTGCGAATGTGGAAAAAGAGAATGTTATCGGGTTGAAGCCGGGGTATGATTACTCGGAACTCGATGAATATGGCCTAATTAAAGAAAATACGTACATTGATGAAAAGAAAGTCCTCATTGGTAAAGTTATTACCAATTTGGATAAACCTGACACGGTGATTGATGCGTCTTCCTTTCCGAAAAAGGGGCAGATGGGCTATGTGGACAAAACCTTCATCACCGAAGGCGATACGGGGTTTCGCTTGGCCAAAGTCCGCTTGCGCAATGAACGGATCCCCGCCATTGGGGATAAATTTTGTAGTCGTTGTGGACAGAAAGGCACCGTGGGGTTAATTATTCCCGAAGAAGATATGCCGTTTACCGCCGAGGGGATAAGACCGGACATTATCATCAATCCCCACGCGTTACCCTCGCGGATGACCATTGGGCAATTAGTGGAAACTTTGATGGGCAAAGCCTGTGGCTTTTACGGGGCGTTCGGGGATTGTACGGCGTTTGTCAATAAAGGCTCAAAACATAAAGTCTTCGGGGATTTGCTCACGCAAGTCGGGTTTCATTCGAGCGGGACCGAGGTGCTTTACAACGGGAATACCGGCGAGCAATTAGAGTCGAATATTTATATTGGGCCGACCTATTATATGCGGTTGAAGCACATGGTGAAAGATAAAATCAATTATCGGGCGCTGGGACCGCGTACGGTGTTAACCCGCCAACCCGTGCAGGGGCGGTCAAAAGATGGGGGTTTGCGGATTGGAGAGATGGAAGAATGGTCTTTGTCAGCTCATGGGCTTAGCAAATTCTTACAAGAATCCATGCTGGTGCGGAGTGATGATTATTATATGGCAGTATGTAATAAAACCGGGACGATTGCGATTTATAATGAGAGTTATAACTTATTCCTGAGTCCTTTTGTGGATGGACCGATTAAATTCAACGGGACCTTAAATGACCGCTTAAATATTGAGAATATTAGTAAATTTGGGCGGTCATTTAGTGTGGTGCGCGTGCCTTATGCCTTTAAATTGCTTATCCAGGAATTACAAGTGATGAATATCCAATTACGGCTCATTACCGAAGATAATGTGAACCAATTAACGAGCATGTCCTTCTCGGACAATATTGAGAAATTAATGGGGCGGAGTGTGACCATCAAAGAATTAAATACCTTGAATTATAATAATATGGTGGGGACGGCTGCGGTGGGGGCTCTGAGTGGGGAGTCGGCCAAAGCCACGGGCACGGCAACAGGCACAGGCACAGGGGCGGCGGCCGCCTTCCAAAAATTGACACAACCCTTCTTTTTAAAGTGGCTTATCCCTCCGGTCGGCACCGATGTCGTGTCAGCTCTAGTCCCGGTGAGCCAATTAGACGGGTCGGGTAATGTGCCGCCGGTCGCCGCCGAAAAACCGTGGCTGGAGATGACCGCCAAATTAAACGCCACGAAAAAATTACTGGACCCTATCCCGAAAGAAACGTATCAACTGATTAACCAAACGCTGGACCTCTATCGTAATCTCCGGAACTTGATGAGTAGAAAATACAGTATGTTTGATGCGACGAATGCGTCGTTGAAAATGTATGAAATGCTGATGCAAATGAATTTAGTGGATTGTGCTACGCTGGCAGATAACGCACTGAACTCGTTTTCCAACGCCGAATTACCCGGGGCCTTTATTATTGCGATTAATCATTATCTTAAGAGCAAATGTCCGGGGAAAATATTTAATTGGTTGGCGTCTTCGTATTTGCCGGCGGCGGCGGCGGCCACGGGGAATGTGACGATTTTGGAAGACAAGTTTAAACTTTATGAGCGTAATCGGGACCGGTGGTTAATGGGTCCGCGACCCAACGCTTTACCGGAGGGTATCGAGGATATTAGCGGCGATGTCACTGACCCGAACACGACGATAAGTTTGGGTATTGGAGTAAAGACGCGCTTTAGCAATACGAAGGGCGCGGTGCTCTATACTAGTGATGCGGGTATTGACGTGACGAATGATTACGCGGGCCAAGAAGCCAATACTTCCGCCATCAACTACGGCCAGGTCTTGTCTGGTTTGTTAGCTTTAGCCCCGGGGGGTAACTTTGTTGTCAAGCAATATACGTTCTTTGCTCCCTTCAGTCGGTCGTTGATTGCATTAGTGGCGGGTTTCTTTGAAGAAACCTATATCGCCAAACCCGTCACGAGTCGGCCCGGTAACTCGGAAATTTATGTGGTCGGTAAAAGGTTTAAAGGCATTAGCACCGAGATGACGGAAGCGTTAACGGAGCGAAGTGAGTTATTTAAAACCTTGGGGGTGAATCCCACCACGTTAGGCTCCTTGGTGACCCCCGAGATACTGGCGAGCGTGGACCCGATTTTATATAAAATCGCCCAAGAGTTTTTCATGGAAATTCAGGTGAAATTCCTGGAAGAATATGTAGGAGTATATAAAAATTATAGTAATCACATGGATATAATTGAGTCGAATATAGAAACGTTGGTCAAGGAGACGGAGAGAAAATGGTTGCGCGAAAATGCTGTACTGGGTATTAAACCGGAAGAAAGTTTAACCTGGTATAGATATCGTAAGACTATGCGCGGCGGTGACGGTGATGGTGGTGGTGATGGTATCGGATACGGTGACGGTGACGGTGACGGAGACGATAACAATTATCCTTCGGGTGTTATGAATGATATTCCGGTGGGTGACGTAAAGGGGGATGTGGTGGGGAGTGAATATGCGGACGCAGAACACGGGGCGGCTTTTATGGAAGCAGTTAATGCCGGGGGGGCGACTGAGTTTGAAGGGCAGGTGGCCGTATATGCTGAAGGGCCCAGTGCTCAAGGACCCATGCAAACTGCTGGTGGGGGCGAAACGGCTGTGGTCTTGAATAGTTCTCTCTTAGAACCCCCACCCATTGATGAACTAACGATAGCTACTGAACCCTTGGCGAGCGGGGATGTGAAGAAAATAATTACCATGACTTGAACATTATATTATAATAACACAGGTCTTCTACTGATTAAACGAAAAAATGTTAGTGATTTAAGAAAAACTGCCTACGGAGTGCGAAGGAGAATATAATATATATTATATAATATATTGTTGTATATTATATATCAAATTTTTCATTTCCAGGTTTGGCGATTGGTTTTCGTTTTTGGACATTTATAAATGTCCAATTTGTAAAACCCTGTTAAGAAATGGAAGAAATTTTTTGAAAAAATCTGTTTTCCTCGAAGATGGTCTGTTTTTTCTGCCGGCGGTGAAAAATTTGTGATGCTAATTTTTGAGAAAATAATTAATTTTAATTAGGTAAGATTTAGGCATTTTTTTATTCTATTATAATAGAATGGAAAAAATGCCAGAAACTGCCGAAAAATTCTCGTGTGTTTTGTGCGACTTTACATGTAGTAAGAAAACTAATTATAATAAACATTTACTAACTAGTAAACATAAATATAGAACAGAATTGAATAAAAAAATGCCAAAAATGCCTGAAAAGTACGAATGTGTAATTTGTGACTTTACATGTAGCAAACAAAGCAATTATAATGCACATTTATTAACTAAAAAACATGAGAATACAGCTTCTGTAAAAACTATTGGTGAATTTTCATGCAAGAATTGTAAAAAAATATATAAAGCACGTAATAGTTTATGGTATCATGCGCAAAAATGTAATATTAGCGAAAATATCACAATAACTTATTATAATATTTAGTAATATTATAATTCAATAAAAACACGGAATTATTTAATTATTATTACAATATAAACAAATATAAACATTATAAATAATTAAAGATTTTTCTCTCAATTTATATAAGATATGCGAGTAAAACTTTGCAATAAATATAAAATAGAACGTGAAGAAATATGTAAAAAAATTATGGATATTTTAAAATTAGATGCCAATAATTCTTTCTTATTATTGGAATTAGATGAGGATACAGAAAAACAAATGACTATTCTAAATATGAAAGAGGAAATCCAAAAGTGTTTCGCATGTTCAGAAATATCATCTTTTAAACCAAATTTTGAATGTAAAAGACCCTATTTAAATGTTGTACGTGGTATTCTAAGAAAACAAGGATATACATTTGTATCAACTGATATTGATATAAAAATAAACAATGTTGTAAAAAGAACAAAAAAATATATTATATTAAGGAATAATTAAATAATTCCGTGTTTTTATTAAATTATAATATTTAGTAATATTATAATATGGAACTCACCGAACGCTTACCACTTAAACCGATTCATTGGTTGTCGCAGTTGTCTTACTCGGAATTTGTAGAGCAATGTTTAAACAAGGATAAAAAACATACCAAGGAAGAGTGTAAAATTAAATATTCCATCTTACAGCAATTTTGTCAAACTAATTTGAAAACTGGCGGTATTACCAAGCGGATTTATTCTTATGCTACAGGAACATCTGCAGAATTAGGCGGTCGTTTATTTTCAGGTGGGTCATTACAAGGGTTGCCTTCTACTATTAGAGGATTATTTATGCGCGATGGCGTAGGTACTGATATTGATATGTCTTGTGCACATCAAGTTATTCTCAAGTATATTTGTAAATTACACAATATACCATGTCCACATTTGGAATATTATATTAATCATCGTGAAGAATGTCTTATGAAGTTTGAAACCAGAGAAATTGGTAAAGTATCATATTTAACCGCTTTAAATAAAGACACTTTAAATCGTACCAAAGGCTTACCATTAGAATTTAAAAAATATGATATAGAAATTAAACACATTCAAAAGAAACTTTTTGAAATAAAAGAATATACAGAATTAATTAGTTCAGTGCCTGAAAATAAACCCTATAATAAATTAGGCTCAGCAGTTAATCGGATTATGTGCTATTATGAAAATATTATTTTACAACACGCTATTCACGTTATAAATAAAAAGGGCATCGAAATTGCAATCTTAATGTTTGATGGCTTGATGGTTTATGGAGATTATTATAAAGATAAGTGTTTATTAGAAGACCTAACCAACTATGTTGAAAAACAGATGAATGGACTGGGCATGAAATGGTCTTATAAAGAACATAATACTGAACTGAGTGTGCCAGAAGATTTTGTAGTTAAAAATACGGAAAAGATTATTACTAAAAATGAAAATAGTTTTGAAAATATCGTAAAAGAATTTGAAAAAACTCATTTGAAGATTATCAATAAATCATTATTTGTTAAACACGACAGTAATAATATTATATTTTTAACACAGGCTCAATTAAAAATGTCTTATTCGCATTTATCCTATGATAATGCGGTGTATAATGAAAAAGGGATTTTTACAGGATTTAATACTTTACCTTTTATAAATAAATGGATTGGATTTACACACAATATTAGACGAAAAGATGATGTAGATATTTATCCAAATAGTAGTGATTGTCCTGAAAATATTTTTAATTTATGGCGTCCTTTTGCTATGGAATTATTAACGGATTCCTATACACATAAACAAACAGAGTTGAACTTTATATTAAACCATATTAAGATTCTCTGTAATAACGATGAAAATGTCTATGATTATTTTATTAAATGGATTGCTCAGATGATTCAATATCCACATATAAAAACCATTATGCCGACATTTATAAGTGGAGAGGGTGCAGGTAAAGGAACTTTATTTAAATTATTTGAAAAGATGTTGGGTAATGAAAAGGTGTTTGAAACAACTAATCCAAGTCGTGATGTATGGGGGGACTTTAACGGAATGATGTGTAATTGTTTTCTGATAAATTTAAATGAATTATCCAAAAAAGATACCATGGAAGCCGAAGGCAAAATAAAGGGTTTAATCACGGATAATACCCTCGCCATTAATCAAAAGGGCATTCCGCAATACAAAATTAAATCATATCATCGGTTTATTACCACAACTAACAAAGAAGAACCCATAAACTCTAGTAACGGCGACCGCCGTAATTTAATTATTCGGTCAAGTGATGAGAAAAAAGGTGATTATATATACTTTGAAACGATACACAAATACTTAGAAGATAATGACGTGATTAGAACGTGCTATGATTATTTTAAGGGCATTGAAGGAATGGAGAAATTCAAAGATATATCTATACCTAAAACCGAATATCACACAAACTTAAAAGAACTTTCAAAATCACCAATCGAACAATGGTTAGAAAGTTTTACCAGAGAACATATGAACGATAGTAAAGAATGTATAGAATTACTTGGTACAGAAATATACGAGTTATTTAAACATTGGTCTAATTCTAATGGTATAAAATATGATATTAATGCTGTTAAATTAGGTGTAAAATTAATTAATATGAAAATAAATGGTGTTTCTAAGGGAAGACACACTATGAAAGGTGATACAAAATTATTTAATATTAACGAATTAAAGAATACTTTTAGTTTAGGATGTCTTATTAATGTATAAATATGAGGGGATGAGGGGTGAGGGGTTGTTTTTAGATTAATTCAATATTTTACAAAAAAAAAGTGTTTTTATACAAGTTTTTTGTAAAATGTAATATTTTATTACAATATATTTTATTAAATATAAATTAGTACTAAACCCCTCATCCCCTCATAAAAGTCGGCGAGTCCAACCTCAGCGTTACATATCTAAAAAATAAAAAAATCGACTGGCAACCACGGGGAAATTTCCGTGAGTGAAGACAAAATAATCCGCCCAAGAGGAAAGGATATTATTATAGATAAATAAAGTGAATATATATACATTAGAAAATTTTCACTTTTTTGAAAAAGTGGTTTACTCGAAGATGGTCTGTTTTTCCGCCGGCGGTGAAAAAAGTGTGATGGTAATTTTTGAGAAAATAATTAGGTAAGATTTAGGCATTTTTTAATTAGGCTATTATAAACGCATTAATCCTAACAATCCTAATAGAAAAAATGCCGAATTATTTCAATGCAAACCTTGCGTCGTTACTACGAGTAAATAAAGTAATTATACCGCACATTTATTCACTCGTACGCATTAATCCTAATAAATCCTAATA
>Ga0114966_10006171_pt1 | contig 10031 bp, 11 predicted proteins | sample M_130207_XF_Meta_FD_87029 | JGI IMG/M metagenome (GOLD analysis project Ga0114966, IMG submission 87029) | Freshwater microbial communities from Lake Montjoie, Canada to study carbon cycling - M_130207_XF_MetaG | ecosystem: Environmental > Aquatic > Freshwater > Lake | place: Lake Montjoie...
CCTGCACGCCTTCACCGTGCCCTTCGGCCGGGTGGAGCAGGTGTTCCACATCGGCCCTGCGTCATGCGCGGTGCCGGGCATGCTGGCGGGCCTCGACCTGGCCTCGCGGCGTTTTGGCCGGCTGCCGCTGGCCGACCTTGCTGCGCCCGCGGCGCGTCAGGCGCGCGCTGGCGTGGTGGTTGGCGAGCAGGCGGCGTACCTGCACGAGATCCTGGCCGAGATGCTCGTGCACACGCCATCAAGCGCCGCGATCTACGCGCAGCACGGTGGCACGACCACGCCGCCCGGCGGCACCATTCTGATGCCCGATCTGGCAGAGACGCTCGAGCGCTTTGGCCGCGAGGGTGCGGCGTGTCTGTACGAGGGCACGCTGGGCGAGGAGATGCTGCGCGCGCTCGAACGGCAGGGTGGCCTCATCACCCGGGACGACCTTCAGCAGTACGGCGTGGTGGAGCGCGCACCGCTTGAGGTGTCGTTTCGCGGCGTCACCGTGCTCACCAATCCGCCCCCGTCAAGTGGCGGCACGCTCATCGCCGCCGCTCTGCACCACCTCGGGCGCCAAGCCCCGCCGCCCGACGACACCGCGTTCTACGTTGAGTTGGCACGTGCGGGTGCAGCGGCCAACGAGTTCCGTGGCCCGGAATTCGCGGCGGGTCTTTCCGACGACGACTTCCTCGATCGCTTCTGGGCGGCCCTGTCGGGGCACGAGACCTCGGGCGAGCCCCCGTCGCAGAAGCCCACCGGCACCACGCACGTGAGCGCCATCGACAGCGAGGGCGGCATGGCCAGCCTGTCGTCGTCAAACGGCTCGGGCTCGGGGGTGGTCATCCCGGGTACCGGAATCATGCTCAACAACATGCTGGGTGAGAGCGATCTGAACCCGGGCGGCTTCGGCAGCCTGCCTGCGGGGGTGCGCATGACGTCGATGATGGCGCCCACGCTCATCATCGATGGCGACCGCCCGGTGGCCTCGCTCGGTTCTGCGGGGTCGAACCGCCTGCGGTCTGCCATCCTCGCTGTCGTCGCAGGCATGGTGGACTTCGGCGCGGGCCCCGCAGAGGCGGTGGCCAGACCGAGGGTGCATCACGAGGGCGGCGGGGTGGATGTGGAGGGTGGCGTGCCCGAGCAGGCCGTGCAGGCGCTCAGGGATGCCGACTTCGACCTGCGCCTCTGGACGGAGGCCAATCTCTACTTCGGTGGCGTGTCGGCCGTTGGCCAGACGCCGGGCGGGCTTGAGGCCGCAGGTGATCCGCGGCGCGGGGGAGGGGCATTCGGAGTTGATGAGCATGGGGAGGTCGTCGAGCTGTGAGCACACGTGATCTGGACATTGAGGGCACCGCGTACGTGCTGCGGGCCGAGCCACCGCGCACCTCGCTCACCGACGATGCCCACACCCTGTGGGGTTTCAACGTCGAGGTGGTGAAGGACGGCGTCCCCATCTGCATCAAGACGTGCTTCGTCGGCCGGGTGAGCGTGCAGGCGCGTCACCCCGAGGCCCTCGAGGGCACTGCCGAAGACATCTCGGCCGTGGTTCACGGGCTTGCCTTTGCCAAGGTCGAGGAGTCGTTGGCCAAGGGGGATTTGGACGACGGCATCGTGTTCGCCTGACGTGTTGTCGGCAGGGCCGCGCCCGGGGGTCGGGCATTGGCCTTGCTCCCTATGACGGTCGCTGCGACCAATGCCCGACCCCCGGGCTCCTCGTGCCGGAGCACGCCACGCGAACCCGCTGGTTGGGGGAACTGCCCTGCCGTACTCCAGCGCGCAGGGCAGGGGTGGGGTGTTGGTTGAAGCGACCGTCATAGGGAGCAAGGCCAACACCCCACCCCTGCCCGTCCGAGGAGTCACGAGGGAGAGGTCCAACACCCCACCCCTGCCCGTTCAGGAGTTCAGGAAGAGGCCGTCCCGCTGGGAGTGGGTCGAAGGGCGCTGATCTCCACGGCGAGCGCGACGGCCTCGGCGCGGTGCTCGTCGGAGACGGTGTCGGCAACGTTCCAGGCCTCGCGGGCGAGCCACTGCAGACGCTTGGCCTCGTCGGGCTTGCCCTTGGCCTCACGCGCCTGGGTGCGCAGGTAGTCGAGAATCTCGCCGCGCTCGCGTTCGGACCACTCGCTCTGGGTGTACCCACCGCCCTGACGCATGATGATCCAGAACACGAAGCCGAGAAACGGCAACTTGATGGCGAGGAACACGATGATTGCGCCGAGGGCCAGTGTCTCGGGCCCAGCGACCGCGCCCGCGAACGACACGCCAACCGTGCCCACCACGATGCCGGCCACCAGCACCATGACGATGCCGAGCACCCGGGCCACGCGCATGTCGCCGTCGCGGTCGTAGAACACACGCACGAAGGCCGACTGGTTGGCGGCGCGCGCGCGTGTATCGCGGTCAAGACTCATAACGCGCCGAACGTAGCACCGGATGTGGCCGCACCGATGACGCGACCCACCACACGGTCGCCGGCCGACACCTCGGCGCCATCGGCCACCTCGCGGCGCACCATGGCGAGCGCCATCCAGCCCTCGCCCGGCACCTCGGCCGCGCTGGTGAGGGTGCCGGCGGCCACGTCGCCCGAGGTGAGGTCGGTCCCGGTGGGCAGCGGCGCATCGAGTGCGATGCGGCACAGCCGACGGTTGGCGTGGCCGCGGTAGTGCAACCGAGCCACAGTCTCCTGGCCCAGGTAGCAGCCCTTTTCGTACGACACCGCCGCATCGAGGCCGGCCTCCTGCACCAGCGTCTTTGCGCCGGTATCGATGCCGATGGCGGGAATACCAGCGGCAACGCGCAGTGGCTCGAGCGCCTCGACGGGGGAGAGCACGAGCCCGAGTGATCCGGCCAGTGCCACTGGGTCGTCGGCGAGCACCTCGGTGGTGCCGGGGATGGCACCGGGCACCGCGATGTCATCACCCGTGGTGTTGCCGGTGACCACCAGCACCTCAACCGACTCGGGCCCGATGACCTCGGCGTCTTCGCTCACGTGGTGCGCGGTGATGACGGCCACGCCGTCGGGCGCCGGCGCCGGGTCGAGCAGCAGCGTGAAGGCATCGGCCGCATCGCGGTGCACGTGCATGCGCGCCACCACATGGCCCTGGGAATCAAGGATGAGTGATGGCGCGCCGCCGCCAACGGGGATCGCCTGCACGTCTGCGGTGAGCAGGCCGTGCAGCAGCGCTTCGGCATCGGGGCCCTCCACCCAGGCGATGCGCCGGGCAGCCACGACCGCCAGCGGGGTCACGGCAGGGCGACCTTGCCGTTTGTGCGCGCCCGTGCCGCGGCGATGCGCTCGCGGTCGGCACCGTCGAGTGCGGCGGAGAGGATGTCGCGCACCATCACCAGGCGCAGGTCCTCATCGCGGCACTCGAGCATGTCCTGCTTGGGCTCGAGCGGCATCTCGATCATCCCGGCGATTGCGTACGACAGCGGCAGGTCGTCGCGGATGAAGGGAGGGGGCGAGTTGGGCGCGATTTCGGCCACCAGGCGCTGGAAGAGGTCGTGCACCTCGCCGATGCGCTCCTCTGATCCTTCGGGGCGCTCGTCTGAGACGCCCTCCACCCACGCGGTGAGGTACATGCGCCCTGACGTCTCTTCCAGAAGGCGCACCACGCGCTCGCCGGTGACCGTCACGTTCATGCGCCCATCGGCAAAGCGCCGTCCAAGCCCTGTGAAGCGCGCCGTGCAGCCGATTGCCGATGCACCCTCGCCGTGCGCCTGCAGAATGACGAACGGAAGATCCTCAAGCACGCAGTCGGCCAGCAGTGCGCGGTAGCGCGGCTCAAACAGGTGGAGCGGGGCGCGTTCACCCGGCAGGAGCACCAGTCCGAGCGGGAAGAGTCCGAGGTCATCGAGATCAGGCATGGGCGGCGAGTGTAGCCTCCGAAAAGTGACTGACGGACCCACGTTCGACCCCACCCTGCTCCGACCCGTGCTTCAGGCGGTGGAGCCCTACGTGCCCGGGCGACCGCTCGAGGACATCCGCCGCGAGCTCGGCGACATCGAGGTGGTGAAGGTCGCCTCGAATGAGGGCCCCATGTCGCCCTTCCCGGGTGCGCTTGCGGCCATTGCCGCCGCCGCCGACGGGCAGAACCTGTACCCCGACCCCGGCTCGTGGGCGCTGCGCGACGCGCTGGGTGCGATGCACGGCATCGACCCCGCCTGCATCGCGGTGGGAAATGGCGTGGACAGCCTCATCAAGATCCTCTGCATGGCGCTGCTCGACCCGGGCGACGAACTTGCGATGTGCTGGCCGTCATTCATCTCTCATCGTCAGGGCACGGCAATGCAGGGCGCCACGTGGACGCCCGCGCCACTGCGTGCCGATGGTTCGTACGACCTCGACGCCCTGCTCGCGACGGTTGGCCCGGCAACGAAGATGGCCGTGGTGGTGAGTCCCAACAACCCCACGGGCGGTGCGGTGGGTGCCGACGAGTTGGAGGCGTTCCTCGACGCCCTTCCCGCGCACGTGCTGCCGGTGCTCGACGAGGCCTACTTCGAATACCTGCCCGAGGGCGCGCACGACGGCGTGGCCATGCTGCGCAGTGGCCGGTCGCTCGTGGTGATGCGCACGTTCAGCAAGGCGTACGGCCTGGCGGGGCTTCGCATTGGCTGGATGGCCGGGCCGGCCGACCTGATCGCGGCACTCACGCCGGTGCGGAATGCATTCGACGTGAATGCCGTTGCGCAGGCCGCGGCACTGGCATCGCTGGCCGATGCGGCTGATCACCTGCCGCCGCGCATCGCGATGGCACGCGAGGGTCGCGCGCGCCTGGACGCAGGCCTTCGTGAACTGGGGCTCGACCCGCTGCCGTCGGAGGCCAACTTCGTGTTCGTACCGGTGGGCGAGGATCGCGCCCGGGCGCTCGACGCCGCACTCACCTCACGTGGGGTCATCGTGCGTCCGGCCGGTGCATTCGGGGCCCCCGAGGCACTGCGCATCACCGTGGGAACACCTGACCAGGTCGAGCGGGTGCTGGTGGCCATGGCCAAGGCGCTCGAGGAGACCGCGTGACGCCTGAGGAGGTCATCGAGGGCATCCGGGCCGGCAAGCGACGCGCCATCGGCAGGGCGATCTCGATGACCGAGCAGCCGGGCGCCGACGGCCGCGCCGTGCTGGCTGCGCTGCACCCGCACACCGGCCGGGCCATCCGCGTGGGCCTCACCGGACCTCCCGGGGCAGGCAAGAGCACGCTCACCGCCGCCCTCGTGCGCCACCTGCGTGCCGCCGGCACCACGGTGGCCATCGTGAGCGTCGACCCGTCGAGCCCGTTCACCGACGGCGCCGTGCTGGGTGACCGCATCCGCCTGGTCGACCACTTCCTCGACGAGGGCGTATTCATCCGCAGCATGGCCACGCGCGGTCACCTGGGCGGCCTGTCGGAGGCCACCGGGCACGCCGTGGAGATTCTTGACGCTGCCGGCTTCGACGTGGTGATCGTTGAGACCGTGGGCGCCGGCCAGAACGAGGTTGAGGTGCAGGCGCTCGCCGAGACGGTGGTGCTGGTGCTCATCCCGGGCAGCGGCGACGCCATCCAGGCCATCAAGGCGGGCGTCATGGAGATCCCCGACGTCATCGTCATCAACAAGGCCGACCGCCCGGGGGCCGACGTGCTTGCCAGCGAGATCGATCAGGCGCTCACGTTGGTGCCGATTGATGGCTGGAAGCCGCCGGTGCTGCTCACGCAGGCGATCGACGGCGACGGTGTTGTCGAACTGTGGGGCGCCATCAACGAGCATCGCGCGGCCCTGGCTGCGGGCGACGCCCTCGATGCCAGACGGCGCGATGGCATGCGCCGCCGCCTGCGCGTGCTGGCCCTGGAACGCATGGCCCGCGATCTGGACGCGGCAATTGACGACGCCGCGCTCGATGCCCTTGCGGCTCGCGTTGTTGCCCGCGAGGTCGACCCATCCGCGGCCGCTGACACGATGACAGCGGCAACGCGCAAGGAGGCAGACGGTGAGTGATCACGGAGAGCGGCAGGCGCCGCAGCGTCACAAGCAGAAGAGCGATCGCCCCAAGGTCATCGCCACGCTCATCGTTGGCCTGCTGCTGGTGTGGTTCATCGCCGCCAACGCGCAGGAGGTGTCGGTGACCTGGTGGGTGTTCAGCACCCAGACCAGCCTGATCGTGGTCATCATCCTGTCGGCCATCCTCGGCGCGGGTATCACCTACTTCTTCACCCGCGTGCGCCGCCCGCACAACGCCGACCGCGACTCGGCCGACCGCGACGCCGGAGACCGCCGCTCCCGCTAGCGCCCGGTGATGGTGACGTCGCCGGCGGTTGCGCTGGCGCGGATGACATGCGACGAGGCCTGGTCGCGGGTGACGCCATTGAGGTTGACCGACCCTGCCGTGGCGCTGGCATCAATGCGGTAGGCGCCCCGCGGCACCTCGACGTCAACGCTGCCTGCCGATGTGGACGCCGTCACCAGCGAGGGGACGGTGATGGTCTCCACCCGTACGTCGCCCGCGCTGCTGCTGGCCGACACCGTGGACGCCTTTGACCGCAGCACCGCGACACCCCCCGCCGTGCTGGCGGCGGTGACCGGGCCGGCGATGCCGGTGACCATCACCGATCCGGCCGTGCTCTTGGCCTTCACCGTCACCCCGGCCGGCGCAACCACGTCGAAGTCGGCCGAGCACGCGCTGATCACGCCGAGCAGCGGGCAGTCGGCGGTCATCGTCACCTTGCCTGCACTCGCGACGGTGGTGATCTCAGGGCCCCAGAATGCGTACCCGCGCGTGATGCGCGCGGTGAGGGCCGAGTCGGCACCGCCATCAACCGTCACCCCGCCCGTGTCCACGTCAATGGCCACGTCGCTGATGGGCGCGGGGGCCGTGAAGAGGTCGGTCACCTCGGTGCGGGCCACCGTGCGCATGAGCAGGATGGCCACGCCGGCGGCGATGGCCATCATCAGGATGAGGGTGAAGAGCCGTTTCACTTCAGTCGCGCCACCCGCTCGGCCAGCTCGGCGGCCAGACGCACACCGAACCCGGTGGCGTAGTCACCGTTCATCGCCGTTCCCGCCACGTCGAGGTGGCACCAGGGCTTGCCCTCGGTGAAGTCGCGCAGGAACCTGGCGGCATACACGGCCCCGGCCTGCCGCTTCTTGGCGGAGTTCGACAGGTCGGCCACGGCGCTCTTCACCAGCGGGTCGTACCCGGGGTGCAGCGGCATGTGCCAGCACAGGTCGCCTGTGTCGTCACCCACCTGGCGCACCAGCTCGGTAAATGCCGGGTCGCTGCCGAACAGGCCCGCGTACACGTCGCCGATGGCCACGATGATTGCGCCGGTGAGCGTGGCCATGTCGACGATGCGCGTGGCGCCCTTGCGTGCCGCGTAGGTGAGCGCGTCGGCCAGGATGAGCCGGCCCTCGGCGTCGGTGTTGGTCACCTCGATGGTCGTGCCATTCATCGCGGTGATGACGTCGCTCGGCTTGAGCGCCGTGCTGCTCGGCATGTTCTCGGTGGCCGGCACCACGGCCAGCACCTCGCCGGGCACCTCCAGCTCGGCAATCAGGCCCATGGCTGCGATGACGGCTGCGCCACCCGCCATGTCCATCTTCATCTCCTCCATGCCGGCGGAGGGCTTGATGGAGATGCCGCCGCTGTCGAAGGTGACGCCCTTGCCCACCAGGCCGAGCACCTCCTTGCCCTTCTTCACGCCCTTCGGCGGGCTGTAGCGCATGACGATCATGCGCGGCGGCTCGGCCGATCCCTGCGCCACGGCCAGCAGGCCGCCGGCCTTGAGGCCCGTCAGCTCGCGCGGACCCAGTACCTCAATTGACAGGTTGCGCGACCCTGCGGCCACCTTCTCTGCACGCTTGGCGAGGATGGTGGGGGTCATGCGGTTGGCGGGGGTCTCGGCAAGCTCGCGCGCCAGTGAGATGGCCTCTGCGGTGGCCTGCACCCGCGCGGCGTCCTTCGGCGTGATGTTGCCTGCAACGGCGATCTGCGACGGGCGCCCCTGCGTGCCGTCGCCCTTGCCCGACCTGAACCCCTGAAGGCGCCATGCGCCCGTTGCGAGGCCCTCGGCCATGGCGCGGAGGTCGCCTGCGCGCACGTCGTCACCGGCCACGAGGGCTGCCTTGGTGGCACCCAGGTCACGGGCAGCACGCGCAGCCGCGGCACCGGCCGCGCTCCATGCGGCGCGGTCGGGCTCGGCCCCCACGCCCACCAGCAGCACGCGCTTGGCAGGGATGTCGCCCCGGCTGTGCAGCACACGCACCTGGCCGGCCTTGCCGGTGACCTCGCCGTCCTTAATGACTGCCGACACCAGGCCGCCGAGCGCGGCATCGACCGCGGCAAGGGGGCCCGCGAGGGTGCCCGGGGGGTCGGCCACGGGAATCACCACCACATCTGCGCGGATGCGGGTGGGGTCTGCGGTGCGGCTCTTGGTGACGTCCATGTGTCCTCGCGGGTTGTGTGTGTCCTCCTTATACTGACGCCCCTATGGGACGTCCTATTCGCATTGTCATCGCAAAGCCCGGTCTCGATGGTCATGACCGGGGCGCCAAGATCGTTGCCAGGTCGCTTCGCGACGCGGGCATGGAGGTCATCTACACGGGTCTGCACCAGACGCCCGAGCAGGTGGTGGCCACCGTTGTGCAGGAAGACGCCGACGCCGTGGGCCTCTCGATTCTCTCGGGCGCGCACATGACGCTGGTGCCCCGCGTGATGGAGCTGCTGGCGGCCGAGGGTGCCGACGACGTGCTGGTGATCGTGGGCGGCACCATCCCGTCCGACGACGCCGAAGAGCTTCGTGGGCTGGGCGTTGCTGCCGTGTACACCCCGGGTGCTCCGGTGGACGACATGGTCACGTTCCTCGAGAGCCGCGTCGCCGCCTAGCGTGGGCATCACCTTCGAGCGCCGTGGCGCGGTGCAGATTCTGGTGATCGATCGCCAGGAGGCGCTCAACGCCCTGTCGCCGGACATGATCACCGAGCTTCGCGCCGCATTGGACGCCGCGGCCAACGACCCGCAGGTGCGCGCCGTGGTGCTCACCGGCGCGGGCCGCGCGTTCTGCGCGGGTGCGGACATCACCGAGATGGTGAAGATGGACCACGACGCCGCCCTGGCCTTCGCCACGCAGGGCCACGGCCTGTGCCGCGACATCGAGGGGCTGCCGGTGCCGGTGATCGCCGCCATCAACGGGTTCGCGCTCGGTGGTGGCTGTGAGGTGTCGCTTGCGTGCGACGTGCGCATCGCAGCCGAGGGCGCCAAGATGGCCCAGCCCGAGGTTGCACTGGGTATTCCACCCGGCTGGGGCGGCACGCAGCGCCTGCCGCGCATCACCGGCGAGGGCTTCGCGATGCAGATGATCCTCACGGGCGCGATGGTGACTGCCGAGCAGGCACTGGCCGCAGGCCTCGTGACCGCAGTGCACCCGGCCGACGAACTGCTGGACGCCGCGGTGGCGCTGGGTGATGAGATCGCCACCAAGTCGCCCTCGGCCGTCGCGCTGTCAAAGCAGTTGGTGCATGCCGCCCTCGGCGATCGCGACCCGCTGCTGGGTGCAGAGGCCACTGCGTTTGCGCGGCAGTTCGACAACCCGGAGCGCAAGGAGGGCATGACCGCCTTTCTCGAGAAGCGACCCCCGAGTTGGGTCGTTGCCGATCGGGGTCAGTAGACCCCCCGCAAACGCGAATGGCGCTGGTATTATCATCGGCCGTTGATCCCCGGTAGAACGAACACTTCCAGGAGCACGTCTTCGTGAAGATCGCCGTCTGCGTTAAAGAGGTGTCGGACACAACCGCTGAGAAGCGGATTGACCCGAGCACCAACCGCCTCGTCCGTGACGAGGGCGACCGCATGCTGAATGAATTCGACAAGTACGCGGTCGAAGAGGCGGTTCGCCTCAAGGAAGCCGGTACCGCCGACGAGGTGATCCTCGTCTCGCTCGGTCCGGAGAAGGCCGTGGAGTCCCTGCGTCAGGGGCTCGCCATGGGTGCCGACCGCCTCGTGCTGGTGTCGGACGCCGCTGCGGCCGGGTCGGACTACCTGGGCACCGCGCGTGCCCTGGCCAAGGCCATCGAGGAGA
>Ga0114966_10006172_pt1 | contig 10031 bp, 8 predicted proteins | sample M_130207_XF_Meta_FD_87029 | JGI IMG/M metagenome (GOLD analysis project Ga0114966, IMG submission 87029) | Freshwater microbial communities from Lake Montjoie, Canada to study carbon cycling - M_130207_XF_MetaG | ecosystem: Environmental > Aquatic > Freshwater > Lake | place: Lake Montjoie...
ACGGCAATGAAGCCAACCAGCAATGAGTTTTGACTGCCCACCAATAACAAGGAGGCAATGTCTCTGCCAAGGCTGTCGGTGCCAAACCAATGTTGTGCACTGGAGGCTGCCAATTTATGGGGAATGTCAATGTCGCCCACTGGGTATGGCGACCAAAACAAGGAGACGACAGCACTGACAACAAGCAGCAACACCACGGCAGATCCGGCCACAAAACTAGGATGTTTGAGGGCACGTTTGAAAGGGTGATTCAAAGTGATCATGAGCCAGCGGCAACTGTCTTGAGTCGCGGATCGATCCACGCATAAAGCAAGTCGATTAAGAAGTTAATCAAAATGACCATGGCCGACAACAGCATGACCACATCGCGCACCACAATCAAATCGCGGTTGGCAATGGCTTGAAAAATAAGGCGCCCAATGCCTGGTAAAACAAATACATTTTCAATCACGATGGCACTTGTAATCAGATTGCCAAACTGCAAACCCATGACAGTGACCACGGGAATCATGGCGTTGCGCAGCACATGTCCCCAAAGCACTTGCGACTTAGACAAACCCTTGGCCCGTGCGGTGCGTACATAGTCTTCCGACATCGATTCAATGACGGCAGACCGCGTGACGCGCGTGAGGATGGCCGTTTGCACAGCCGCCAAAGCCATGGCTGGCAAAAGAAGGGCCGCTACACCCGCCCAAATTCCACCGCCATCTTCTTCTGACCAACCTGGAAATCCACCCGCACTCACCCATTGCAAATGCACTGCAAACAACAATATCAAAAGGATGGCTAACCAAAAATTGGGCAAGGCTAAACCCAATTGGCTGAGTGTCATCACACCTGCATCAGCCGAGCTGTTTTGTTTAGAAGCAGCATACAAGCCAAGACTCAGCGCTATGATTACCGTGAAGCTCATGGCCATGATGGCCAAGGGCAGCGTCACATGCATGCGCTCTAGCATGAGATCTGCTGTGGGGGTGTCGTAGGAAATGCTCATGCCAGATTGGCCTTGAAGCAGGCCGCCAGTCCATGCCAGATACCGATTGAGGGCAGGCTGGTTCAAGCCCAGCTTTTCTTCCATGGCCGCCAAGGATTCTGGGGTGGCAGTTTCGCCCAAAATAACCTGTGCTGCATTGCCAGGCAACCACTCAAGCACCCCAAAGACGACCACGGACGTCACGGCCAATGTCATGAAAAAACTAAGCAGGCGTTGGAACACAAACGAAGACAAGCGTTATCCTTGTAACTTCAGTCGCTTAGCCCACTGAGCCATTTGAGCAACAGTGGGGCGTGGCATGGAAAAAAGGTTTTCAAATGACATCTCAGAACATTGTAAACACCCGCTTGAGCCAAAGGTCCAACCCGCATCAGGGCAGCATTGCCGATATTGCAGGCTTGCACATCGGGCATTTCACCTCAAGCCAACGGCTGACCGGTTGCTCGGTGATCTTGGCACCCCTAGGGGCCGTAGGGGGTGTCGATGTTCGGGGTGCTGCGCCTGGCACCCGCGAGACTGACTTGCTAGACCCCGCCAATTTGGTCGACAAGGTGCATGCTGTGTTGTTGTCGGGTGGCAGTGCGTTTGGCCTAGATGCCGCCAGTGGTGTGATGCGCTGGCTGGATGAGCGCAACATGGGGTTTCAAACGGGCCACGGTTGTGTGCCCATCGTGCCTGCTGCGGTCTTGTTTGACTTGCCGCTTGTGCGCCAGGGCGACAACCCCAAAGCAAGGCCCGACGAGGCAGCAGGTTATGCCGCCTGCGAAGATGCCATCTACCAAAAACCTCTTTCAGCCAGTTTGATGCGCGCAGTGGGCTATCCACTTTCGGGCAACGTGGGTGCAGGTGCAGGCGCTGTGGTGGGTAAATTGTTTGGTATGAAACGCGCCATGAAGGGCGGCATTGGACATGCCCTCGTTCAAGTGGGCCCTTGGCAGGTAGGTGCCATGGTGGCCTGCAATGCCGTGGGTGATGTGACAGATCCAGTCACTGGCAAAGTACTGGCCGGCGCGCGCTCTGCAGATGGCACAAAATTACTCAACACGCAACAGGCCTTGCTAGCAGGTCAAAAGGCTGGCAAACCGATGGCGGGCACCAACACCACCATAGGCGTGGTGGCCACCAATGCAACGCTGAACAAAGCCCAAGCCAAGCGATTGGCCATGAGCGCGCACGATGGCTTTGCAAGAAGCATTCGCCCAGCCCACACCACTTTGGATGGCGATACTTTGTTTGCCATGGCTACTTGCGCTGAAACCGGTGAGCCCGACATGCTGCTGCTGACCGTGATGGCCGCAGAAGCAACAGCACAAGCCACCGTGAACGCCATTTTGTTTGCCAATGGCGTGCACACCTTGAAGGGCTATTTGCCCGCAGCGATGGAGCTGAACCCCTAAGGTTTGAAACCGAAGGGTTTTAGATTTATTCCACGCTGAAGGTTAGACCCGCATGCGACTGCAGGCGTGCAATGAGGGCATGACCCATGGCTGAAGCAGGTGTCCAGAAACCGCCCTTCGTGGCGGTGGCGTCTTTCAACAAACAGATGGCCGCTTCGGCAATCATCTTAGAAGTGCTGCCGTAACCAGGGTCGCGATCGCCCTTCACGCCCACTTGCACAGTCTGACCTTGCTCGTTGGTGGCAATGAACAAGACATCGTAGCTGCCCGCTTCTCGTTCGGCCTTAGACGGACCTTCACCGGGTTTGAGTTTGTCTTCGCTCATGCTCTTGTCTTGGGCGATGGCGTTGGCAATGGCTTCGCCTTTTTCGCCGGGGCCAGTGACGATCATTTCGTCGTACGCAAAATCTGAGCCCCATACATGGTTCAGTAAAAAGTTGGAGCGGTGCACATTGCGCGTGTTGATGGTGGCCATGATGAAAGGTGCCACCCAAACGCCCATCACTTCGTCTAGCATGGGCTTGTGACCAGCGGGTTGGCGGGGGCCTTCAAAACCGGGCGTGAGCGAGAAAGGGTTTTTGAGCAAGTCAATGACGCCAGGCTGCGAGGCGGCAGCGGCCATGGTGGCTTTGAAACTGGCGGCGGTGCCACCAGAAAATGTGCCCTTCATCTTGCGAACGCGGCCGCGCACGCGCTGTGCGGGCTTGCCAAAACGTTTGGTCATTTCATCTTGTGCCATGAACACGCCCAAGTCAAAGGGACTGGAGTCAAAACCACAAGAGAAGACCAAGCGCGCGCCACTTTTTTCTGCATTGCTTTGGTGCTTGTCAATCATGTGGCGCATCCATGCAGGTTCGCCGCACAAGTCGACATAGTCAACGCCTGATTCAGCGCAGGCTTGAACCAATTCGTTACCGTACAACTGATACGGACCGACAGCAGAAATAACCAAACGAGTGCGAGCCATGAGAGACTTCAAAGAGGCTGCGTCGCTGCTTTCAATGACCACCAAGGGTGTAGAAGCTGGCGCGCCAATTTCATTGCGCACGGCTTGCAGTTTGTCCATGCTTCGGGCACCCATGGCCCATTTGAGCCCTGTGTCTGATCGGGTAAGTAAATACTCTGCAATGAGGCGGCCCGTAAAGCCAGTGGCGCCGTGCACCACAATGTCGAATTCTTTGGTCATGAGATACCTGTAGGAAAAGTAGCCTTAAGCATAGCTTTTACTCAATGGAAATGATGTCACCAAAGAGAAGTCATTCAAATCCAATGCTTGATAAGCACGCCAAGCAACCCACAAACCCCAATCACCTGCATCACATTGCGCTTGAATTTGAACAGCGCAACGGCAGCGGCTACTGCAATGAGTCCGGATGGTATATCCAATGATCCACTAAAGCCCTGCGGCCAAAGTGTGTGATAGCCGAAGAACAGTGCCAAATTCACAATCACCCCAACCACCGCTGCCGTGATGGCTGTCAATGGCGCTGTGAATTTCAAATCATTGTGGGTGCTCTCCACAAAGGGCCCACCTGCTAATATAAAAATAAACGACGGTAAAAACGTGAACCATGTGACCAGTGCAGCAGCCAAGGCGCCAGCCAAAAACAAACTGTCAGGGCCCAATACAGCTTTCACATAGCCACCTACAAATCCTACAAAGGCCACCACCATGATGAGCGGCCCAGGCGTGGTTTCACCCAAGGCCAAACCATCCATCATTTGGGTGGCCGTGACCCAGCCAAACTGTTCTACCGCGCCTTGGAACACATAAGGCAATACGGCATAAGCACCGCCGAAGGTGAGCAGCGCAGCTTTGGTGAAGAACCAACTCATTTGGGTGAAGGTGTGATCCCATCCGTTTTGAATCACCAAGTAGCCCATAGGCAAAGCCCATAAAACGGCACCTGCCAGCAAGACTTGCAGCAAGCGCTTCAAAGAAAAAACGGCATGCCTAGGCGTGAGCGTTTCATCGTCTATGAGTGCTTTACCAAAGGTGGCATGTGAAGCGGCATGACCACCACCTGCGCTGAAGGACTCAGGCCACATGCGGCCACCTACAAAACCAATGATGGCTGCCGCAAAGACGATGAGAGGAAAGGGCACCTTTAACGCAAAAATGAACACAAAACTGGCCGCTGCGATGGCTATCAAAAAATTATTTTGCAAAACGCGAGAGCCTATTCGATGTGCTGCCTGCATCACGATGGCTGTCACGGCAGGCTTGATGCCATAGAACAATCCGGCCACCCAAGTCACTTGACCGTAAGCGATGTAAACCCAAGACAGGGCAATCAAGAGGAGCAGCGAAGGCAAAACAAACAAAGCGCCGGCCACAATGCCGCCTCTTGTTTTGTGCATCAACCAACCAATGTAAGTGGCCAATTGCTGAGCTTCAGGTCCCGGCAAGACCATGCAGTAATTGAGTGCATGAAGGAAGCGTTTTTCAGAGAGCCAACGCCTGCGCACCACCAACTCTTCGTGCATGATGGCAATTTGGCCAGCAGGCCCACCAAAGCTGATAAATCCCAACTTGAGCCAAAACCCAAAGGCTTGCCAAAAACTCACAGGAGCAGGCGGTTCAGTCAGAGTTGTGTTCACGATTGGGTTTGGAGATGACATGCTTGGCCAAGTCTATCGGGTTATGGCTAATGTCGCCATGGCAAATTGGATTCACAATTCTTTTAAAGCCAAAGGGTCTGAAAGTGGGCAATGACTTATTTTGCCGATAGACTTTCCCTCATATTTCAATGGAGTAACGCATATGAATTCTTTAAGTTTGACTCAAGCACAGGCCATCATTGCAGGAGCCCTTGCCGCTACCCGTTACAAAGGCTACAAACCCATGGGCGTGGTCGTGGTTGACGCTGCGGCTCAAGCCATTGCCTTTGCGCGCGAAGATGGTGCCAGTGCTTTGCGTTTAGACATTGCGCATGGCAAAGCAGGCGCGGCCATTGGCATGGGTGTCAATAGCCGTGCTTTGGCAGCCAGGGCCAAAGACATGCCGGCATTTTTTGGCACCATTGCCACCAATGCACAACATCCCTTTGTTCCCCAAACTGGCGCTGTTCTCATAACCAATGCGCAAGGTGACGTCGTGGGTGCGGTAGGTGCATCCGGCGGAACAGGCGATGAGGATGAAGAAATTGTGATCGCTGGTATTGCAGCAGTTGGTTTGAACCACCTCTAAGTTGCATCAGCGGATGAAGAACATACACACAGTAGGCTGCGGCTGCGGCGTCGACATTCATGCTCATTTGGTGCCTGAAAATTTCCCCCGTTATTTAGGGACCACGGCACCCTCTCCGTGGCCCTATACCGAAGCCGCGCCCGATGCCAAAGGCATGTGCCATCGTCAAGTCATGTTCAATGGCAAGCACTACAGAACAGTCTCTGAACAATGTTGGTCGGCCAAACGCAGAATTGCCGACCTGCCAGACATGGGCTTGTCGCACCAAGTCATTTCGCCCATGCCCGAGTTGTTGTCCTACTGGCTGAACTTGTCAGATGCTCAGCGTTTGGTTCGATATCTCAATGAACAAACCGCAGTCATGTGTGCAGAGTCGGATGGCCGTTTGTTAGGCTTGGCTGCAGTGCCATTGCAAAATGTGGATGCGGCCATTCTTGAATTGAGGTATGCGAACGAAAAGCTGGGCTTATTGGGTGTTGAGCTTGGCAGCAACATCAACGGCACGCCCATTGGCGATGCCAAATTCGATGCGTTTTACGAGGCGTGTGTGGCACTTGATGTACCCGTGTTTGTTCACGCCTTAAAACCTGCAGGCATGGAGCGGTTGATTGGCCCGCCAGCGCTTGAGCAAGTTTTGGGTTATCCCACCGATGTGGGTTTGGCGGCAGCCTCTGTCATTACAGGGGGGGTGATGCAGCGTCATCCTCAACTCAGAATTGCTTTCAGCCACGGCGGCGGCACACTGGCTTCTTTGCTTCCGCGTTTAACGCAAGGCTGGAAAACTTTTCCTGCGCTTGCCGATCGATTGCCTGAATCACCAGCCGAAACGGCAAAGCGACTTTACTTTGACGCATTGGTTTATGACGCCTCAACATTGCGTCACTTGATTCAAACTTTTGGTGTAAGTCAATTGATGTTGGGCACCGACTATCCGTTTAATTTTCACGAGCCTAGGCCGATGGATCGATTAAGCGAAGCGGGGCTAGATCAGCCCACACAAGATGCTTTGGCATTTGCCAATGCGCTTCGATTTTTAGGCCAAGGTGCTGGCCTCAACGCCGCCTGAAATCAACCGCATTCAAAAGGACTACCGATGAAATCTCCTTGGATCTCTGGACTGAGAAGTGTGTCACTCACTGTGCCCGACTTGGCAGCGGCAGAAACTTTTTACACTCAAACTTGGGGCTTGACCGTGGCCGACAGAAGTTGGGGCACGATTTACTTTCGGGGCAGTGGCAACGATCACCACTTGCTGTCATTGCATGAGGCGGCCGGCACCCCTCAGTTGCGCTTGGTCACATTGCGCGCGCGCAGTGCAACAGCCTTGGATGAAATTGCGCTAGCCGCAGTGGCTGCTGGCGGCTCGGTGGAGCGCAGAGGTGCCGCATCCGATCCTGCTGGCGGAAGTGTGGTGGTCATTCGCGATCCAGACGGACGCCGAATTGAAATTGTGCATGGCGATGCGCAGCGTGCAAACGATGCACCCGTCCCTCAAGATCAGCCCCTTCGATTGGCGCATACTGTGCTCAACAGCCATGCCGTGGAAGCCACACGTGTCTTTTTTGAAAAGGCATTGGGTTTTGTATTGGCCGATCGCACACGCATCATGGCCTTTATGAATTGCGACAACGATCACCACACCATTGCCTTGGGAGATACCGACAACGATGCACTCAATCATGTCGCTTTTCTAATGCCAACGATTGACGCTGTCATGCGAGGGGGCGGGCGTCTAAAAGATCTTGGGCTTCCACCACAATGGGGCCCTGGGCGGCATGGCCCCGGTGACAATGCATTCAATTATTTCGTTGACCCTTTTGGCATCGTCATTGAATACACCGCAGAAATAGAACAAATTGACGAAACCTACCAAGCCGGCCGCCCAGAAGATTGGACTTGGCCTGCAGGACGAATTGACCAATGGGGCATTGGTCAAATGCCCACCGACCATTTGAAGCAAGCACAGCGCAGAGTGCTGTTCATGCCTCACCTCGATTGATCAATGGCCGAGTTCATTTCACGGAGACACCCACATGCATTTGTCTAGACGAACACTCATTGCAGCAGGCCTCAGTCTGTTTGATTTAGCAACTGCACAGGCTGTTACTTTTCCACTGCGGTCTGCAGGAAATTGGCCTCAAAGGCCGGTGAAGTTCATCATTCCCAACGCACCTGGCAGTTCTGTTGATACCATTGGCCGATTGCTCATGAATGAAATGGCCAAGTCGCTTCAGCAAGCAGCAGTTGCAGACAACAAGGCTGGCGCAGCAGGTGCTTTAGGCGCTGAAGCCACTCGGCTGGCTTCCCCCGATGGCTATACCTTGTTGATGGGTTCCACCACTGCTATTTCAACAGCACCCTTGTTGCAAAAGGCCGCTCGCTACGACCCCTTGGTCGACTTTGAATTGATTAGCTTGGTGGCACTGTTGCCCAACGTATTGGTTTGCAATCCTTCGCTTCCCGTCAAATCCACCAAGGACCTCATTGCTTATGCCAAAAGCAAAGGCGACAAAAGCAACATGGCCTCTGCAGGTGTCGGCTCTGCCAGTCATTTGGCAGGCTTGGCATTTCAGTCAGCAGCAGGTTTCACTTCACTGCATGTTCCCTACAAAGGGGGCAGTCAAGGCGTAGCTTCTGTGGTGTCCGGCGAAACCGATTGGGTGCTCACTCCTGCGCCTGCCGCCATGTCTTTGGTGGCAGGCGATCGTCTGCGTTTGTTAGGGCACAGTTTGCCAGTGGGTGCTGCAGGCGTGGGCGATGCACCTTCACTGGCTACCGCGGTGCCAGGTTTTGAATTTGCGGGGTGGATTGGCTTGCTTGCACCCAAGGGCTTGCCCTCCGCCATTTCGACGGCCTTGGCCGAAACAGTTCAAAAAGCATTGCAATCGCGTGAGGTCATTCAAGCTTTTGAAACCAATGGCGCGGTCCCTTCTTCTTCCACTGCCGCAGAGTTTCGTCGATTCTTAGAGCGCGACATTGCCACCAACAAAAAGGCCATCTCCATGGCGGGCATTCAAGCCGAATAACATGGCGTCTCATTCAGTCACTCAAGTCGATGTGGCCATTGTGGGCTGTGGGCCTGCTGGCGTTGTATTGGCTGCATTGCTTGGGCAAGCTGGTATTCGAGTTCACATTTGCGATCGACTACCGGGCGTTTATGAAATTCCTCGCGCTATTTCGCTCGACCATGAAATTTTGCGTGTGTTTCAGCAGATGGGTGTGATTGATCAAGTCATGCCTTTCACGGAGCCCTTCACCAACTCAGAATTTTTGGGTGTCGATGGGCAATTGATTCGCCGAATGACCATGGTGCAAGCGCCGTATCCACAAAGCTACACACCCTCGGTGGTGTTCTCTCAACCACCCGTTGAAAGAATTTTGCGCAAGCATGTTGAAGGCTTGTCGCAAGTGAGCATGTCACTGGGTTTGACCATGACCCAATTTTCACAAGATACACATGGCGTGACATTGAACTACGACGACGCAAGCCAAGTGCATGCGCGGTACGCAGTGGCGTGTGACGGAGGCGCCAGTGCCATGCGGGAAAGTTTGGGCATTGGCTTTGAAGATTTAGATTTCGACGAACCTTGGTTGGTGGTGGACGTGCTCGTGAACGACAAGGGGCTGGCCAAGTTACCCAAAACCAGCGTTCAATATTGCGAGCCCGATCGGCCATGCACTTTGGTCATTGGTCCTCAAAATCACCGTCGCTGGGAAATCAGTTTGAAGCCCGGAGAAGATCCTGTGCAGGCTGCAACACCAGAAGCCACTTGGAAATTATTAAGCCGTTGGCTGACGCCAGAAGATGGGGAACTGTGGCGACAAAGCAGTTATCGTTTTCATGCCTTGGTCGCAGAGCGTTGGCGCGAAGGCCGTGTATTTTTAGCAGGTGATGCAGCCCACATGCAGCCTCCCTTTTTGGGCCAAGGCATGTGTCAAGGTGTGCGCGATGTGGCCAATTTAGCCTGGAAACTCACTTCTGTTTTAAAAGACGAAGTGAAAGGACAGGCTGCAGAGAAACTACTCAACAGTTATGGCAATGAGCGCAAGGCCCATGTGCGTGAACTCACCTCTCGAATCAAAGGGGTCGGCGCTTTGGTTTGTGAACGCGATGTTGAAAAAGCACGTTCAAGAGATCTCAAACTTTTAGCCGATTGTGGTGGAATTGTAAAAGACACGCCTAGGCAAGATATCTTGCCTGCACTCATTACAGGTTTGATTTTTCCTAGTCCAGGCGCTGGAACCTTGTTTCCACAACCGCATATGCAAGCAGGTCAGTTGATGGACCAGTTGTATGGGTACCTATGGCGTTGGGTGACCGATGGCACCGTGAAAACAGAACTGCCAAAGGGTATCAGCGTCATTGATTTGTCGGAGCAGCCAGAAACAGAAGGTGTGGCGGCGCTTTGGATGCAGCGTCATGGCGTTCATGCTGCCTTGGTTCGTCCTG
>Ga0114966_10006174_pt1 | contig 10028 bp, 11 predicted proteins | sample M_130207_XF_Meta_FD_87029 | JGI IMG/M metagenome (GOLD analysis project Ga0114966, IMG submission 87029) | Freshwater microbial communities from Lake Montjoie, Canada to study carbon cycling - M_130207_XF_MetaG | ecosystem: Environmental > Aquatic > Freshwater > Lake | place: Lake Montjoie...
ACGTAAGGCTGCAGATATCTCTTTTACAAAATCATCTCTTAAAAATCTTGTAGATCCATATCCATGGGGCTGAAACCAAGCAACCACTTTTTTTGCCACAGGCTGACAAGCTTTAATAGAGGCAGCGCATTTAACGGGGTTATGAGCATAGTCATCTATAACACTGGTACTGCCCTTTTTCCCAAGCAACTGATGCCTTCTATAGATGCCTTCATATTTCTCAAGTGCCTTGGCACAAACTTCCAAACCAACGCCAAGTTGCTGCGCCACTGTTATTGCAGCAAGGGCATTTTCCATATTATGGGCACCAACTGTGTTAATGGTAAAGGGCACTTCTTTCACTGAAAAATAAATAGTAAGTCCGCGCTGCTTAAATCCTGAAGGCTGAAATGCGGCAGGCTCATTTTGTGAAACAGAAAAATCAAAGTCAAGTCCTTTTGAAAGTTGAGCAGCAAGTAGGTTACTTCTATTGGTAATGAAAATTCCTTTGGTATGATCGCGAAAAATAGAAAATAAAGAAATTAATTCATTGATCTCTTGATGATCTTTATCTACATTAAGCAACACTCCTATTTCGGGTTCGTACTGCACTATGGACCCATCACTTTCATCAGCTTCAATAATAAGCCAGTCTCCTTTTCCTACCCAAGCATTCCCTATCATTCCTTTATTGATGATACTTATCAACCCAGCTCCACTGATGATACCTGGCTGCAATCCTCCTTCATTAAGAATATCAAATAACATGGCGCTGGTGGTACTTTTTCCTGAGGTACCTGCTATTGCTATTGTTTTCTTTGTTTTAGATATGAGCGAAAGCAATTCGCTCCTGCGCATGATAGGAATATTCATAGATCGTGCCTTTTGCACTTCGGGCACCGTATCTTCAATAGCAGTAGAAACTACCACCAACTGAGTAGTATTAGTAATCCCTGATCCATCCTGAAAAAAACATTGGATACCTGAGGCCTCTAATTTATTACGAATATCATTGGCAAATCCCTGTTCGAAATAACGATCACTGCCACTCACCTTTACCCCGCTACCCGCAAGATATTGAGCCAGTGCACTCATGCCTGTTCCTGCGACACCTATAAAAAAAACCTCCTTGTAATTCATATTAAGGAATATTTTAAGCAGCGATGCGAAGATAATCCATATTAGCGGTTAATTTTTCAACATCAGCACACCTAAAAAATCTAAATACCATCATAAAATTAACTACACACTATGTAGCTGCTGCCTATGCTTGAGCAAGTCATATTGAATGTCTTCATGCAAAGAACTAATAGACTTATCTATTTTTTTTAAAATACCATTGTATAAGTTGGCAAGTGTCTGGCTTTTTTTAATATCCAGCCCCAGCGCTACAATTTGATGAGCAACATATAATAATATCTCAGGCTCTGTTATATCATTACCACTATATCGTATGTATTTATTTGCTGTTCGTAGAATTTTTCTGATATTCTTCTTTGCATAATAAAGATTCTTTTTGTTTACTTCAGCAAACATATCATCCAGGGTACTTTTTACATTATTAATATAGGCGGTTTCATCATGAGCTTCAAAAAGTAAATAAGTAAGCAGTTCCTTATTCTCTTTTTTAAATTTAGAAAGCCTGAGGCATATCTCTGTAAGCTGGGAGTGCCCTAGATCCTGAAGCGTATCCTTAATTTCTTTTATGCTTGCTGTTTTCATTGCCCTTAACAGATTACTCTTAATAAAAAAACCTTCTGTTAGGAAGGTTTTTTGGTTTATTTTTTCAACGGTTAAATAAGGTTCTTCAATATTGATATTAATAATAATTTATACAGGTGTAAGATAGGTGTTGAATATTATAGAAGATAGAAGTAATTATCAACGTGATGTTGATAAAGCAAAATAGAAAATACTAATAGAGACTCCTTCTCCGTCTATTTTACTGAAGTTTTGAGAAGATTAAACTCTTGATTAATGGTAGTATTTATAGGCTCTGATTCACATTTAATATTCAACCCACGCATATCCTCGTCTGTAATTTTATCATTAATGTCAGCGAGATGCTTTTGAATTTTTTCGTAAGTGGCCTGGTCACGATAGGGAGTTCCATAAGACAGGGTGGACCTGAGATACTTAATAATCCTCATAGTGTGATATTTTAATCAAAAATAGGGTAAAATAACCTCTGCTTCTAATCTGTGGAGAAATAGCTGCACATTTTCATTAATTCTTAATAAACTAAAATAAAACAGACTTTTAGATACTGATATTCAGGGTATTTTGTAACATTAATGAATTAAAAATAAAAGAGACTTATTAACTATTAAAATTGCTATTTTAAAGACTTTAGGGCATTTGCAATTAATCTGCCATTATAGAAAGCTCGAAGGACATATTTACCCTTTTCAAAAGAATCTGTATTAATTACAAAATTTACTTTTTTCGACTCTCCCACCGCACAATCAAATCGTAGTTTACAAGTATAAAGTTGATCTCCGCTGGAAACTAATCCTCACTTCCTAGAGACAACTAGTAGCTATTAAGAAAATTCAACTTTAAGGCCCATTTGGCAATAATTACTAGTTAAAAAAGATTTTTCCAAATTCCTAAAATACTGATTTTTAAGTGTTAAATATCCCTACTTTCGTACTTTATATTTATTTTACTATCAACTAAAGTATAGATTCAATGAAGATTTTTGTAGCCGGACTTCCTTACGACCTTGACGATGCAGAATTAGTAGAGATTTTTGAAAAATTCGGCGAGATTGCCTCAGCAAAAGTAGCTATTGATAGGGAAACAGGTAAAAGCAAAGGATTTGCTTTCATTGATATGCCCAATAAAGAAGAAGCTATGGATGCCATAGAAAGTCTTAATAATTTATCATTGGGAAAGAAACCTCTAGTTGTTAAAGAAGCTGAGGATCGCCCGTCGGCCCCTCGTAATTTTCCAAACAGACCTGACTTTAATCGCAGAGGAAGAGAATAATCTCTTTTTTACAGGAACTTAATCACCTTTATCTTTTATTAATAAGATGAGTAGTCGCTTGCAGATTATTATTAAATTTTTATTTGCCAGCTTACTTTTACTCATTTTTATTGCCGGTGGCATTTTTATCTTATCCACTTTTGGCACTACCTCTTTCGATACAACCTCTTTTACAAACGTAGGTTTCGCCATTTTTGCGGGATGCGCTTCTGTTAGTTTTGCTTGGGCTAGAAATACAGAAATAGAAGATCATAAACAGGCTGCTAAAATAAAACATCATGGAGAAAGCCTTTTTCTTTCAGCACTTTGTTTTTAATGGCTTCTCTGTCTAAATATATCTTTATTCATAAAGATGAGCTCATGAGCAACAATATCTTCAAATATTTCAGCTTTCTTTTTCCTATTATTAATATCCTGGGGGCTACTATGTTCCTACTTGCTTATATCAATGCCTGGTCGGCTATGCTAGCCTTAATGAAGATTCTTTTCAGAAGAACCCTTTCTCGGATTTGATAGATTTTATTAGCGCCTACACATTGATAAATAACTTATATTTGAATTACTCAATTATTATTAATTAAAAACTATAAAATGGATTCGCAAAAAGTAGATATGTTCATGATGACAAATAATAAATACTTTGAAAGCTATCAATTGAACTTAATTAGAGATAGATTACTTACACTTGATGACTCAAGATGGGGCATGATACAAAGCATACAATACAAAGATCCTACTACAATGCTTATTGTATCCTTCCTAGGCGGAAGTCTTGGCATAGACCGATTTATGATTGGTGATACTGGATTAGGAGTAGGCAAATTATTAACCTGTGGTGGTTTAGGAATCTGGGCACTTATTGATTTATTTTTAATAATGGGTGCTACTCGTGAAAAAAACATGTTCATGCTTCAACGGGCTTTGATGTAATCATGATCAAAGACAGAACGATATACTTAACTTTCACTCTTCTTTGCCTGGCTAGCTATAGTTGGTTATTCTACCAGCTTACAGGCAATATTGTTTATTCTAATGAAAGTATTTGCATCTTTCACAATATCACTCACCTGCCCTGCCCATCTTGCGGAATTACTCGATCTGTAATTTATATTTTAGAAGGCAACTTTTCAGCTGGCTTTTTTTTAAACCCTCTAGGATTGATCGCATTTTTAGGTCTAATTATAATACCTATATGGTTACTGTATGATTTACTCAGTAAGAAATATTCACTTGCCCTTTTTTATAGGAATGCTGAAAAGTTCATGCAGAAAAAACCCGTAGCCATTACTCTTATAATTTTAATCTGTGCTAATTGGGGTTGGAATATTTTAAAATGCTTGTAAATGACAGGAATATCCTTTGATTATGTTCCCCGCGATGATGAAGCAGAAAAAGCTTCTAATAGCTACCTCATGTCGGTAATTGCAATTATGGTAGGATTGCCTCTACCTATTGTAAATCTTGTAGCTACCCTTTTCTTTTATATAGCAAACAGGAAAAGCACCTGGTTTGTTAGATGGCATTGTACTCAGGCCCTGCTTTCTCAGGTTACTTTACTCCCGCTTAATAGCTTTGGTTTTTGGTGGGCAATTTCAATAATCACAGGGCCCGATTCGGTCAGTAGCAACTTTATTGCTTATATACTTACTCTTGTTTTATTTAATACTACCGAATTGATTCTTACTATTTATACCGCTATTCAAACACGAAAAGGGAAGCATATCTCATGGTGGTTCTATGGCGCATTAACCAATCTAATCTGTAAACCTCAATGAAAAAAGTAATTATTCAGGGGCTAATCACCTTATTACTTTTTGCTGCAGTCTTTTTAGGGCTTCGACAGCTCGACTGGATGAAAGTACTTAGGGTGGAAAAAATAAAGAATAAAACAGAAGAAAAACTGGGTGAAGAAGTAATGAAAGCTGTTTTAGAAAATTCAAAAGAAATCCCCTATCCTGAAGTAATTGATCCTTTGGATTCCATACTGGTTGCAATTTGTAAAAAAAATGACATTGATAGGGACAAAATTAAGTTACATGTAATAGATAAGGATATTATCAATGCCATTTCCCTACCTGGAGGACATCTTGTTGTTTTCAGTGGCATTATTAATAAGGCAGAAAATCAGAATGAGCTTATCGGTGTAATGTGTCACGAGATTGCTCATCTTCAATCTAATCATGTAATGAAAAAGTTAGTTTCAGAGATTGGATTAACAGCAATTACCCTTTCTTCTGGTGGTGGAGAAGCTGCCAGGCAGGCCCTGAAGATGCTTTCATCATCAGCCTATAGTAGAAATATGGAAAAAGAGGCTGATCTAAAAGCTGTAGATTATATGGTAAATGCAAAAGTAGACCCAGAAGGCATGGCCAACTTTATGTATAAGATAGCTTCTGAATCAGAATCTAAAATGAATATTGATTGGCTAGCCACACATCCAGACAGTAAAGAGCGTGCTGAATACATTCTTTCTTATAGCAAGGGAAAACTAAAAGATTCTAAAGAAATATTATCATCAGCTACCTGGAACAGACTTAAAAAGAAATTTAAAAAATCAGATGCAGACTAAGTATCTATGATTTCCTTTAAAAAAATTTCAAAAAAATACTACCTAATTAAATAGCTAAATAAAAATAAAAAATGCGGAGAATAAAGTGCTCATTCTTTAAACTCCGCGCCGCTCTCATCCTTGTAAATATTTGAACAATACTTGCCTAGCATTTAATAATATTTAAACACAAGATCTATGTTCAAACCTCTACATATTTCTCAGGGTACGAATTAAATACGTAAAGTGTACGGAATAATTTAATAACTCAACTACTATTGTTTTTTTATACTATCTAAAAAATCCCTGCATTGAATTAGCGAAAATTATAAACAAAAAATTATTGCCAGAAAATGAACTCATTAAGTAATCGGCTGGCATTTTAAGAAACTGCCATAACATCATCAAATCCTGTACTTCTTCAGGATTTCTCAAATCCTTCATAGTTGTATGCACTAACCTTCCTGTTGCAATAATATATTTACTTAAAGTATACATGCTCTGAATTTTAATCTTCGCAATTAATTTCAAAACAAAAATACCTAATAGCAGAAAGCAATAAAATGAGATGAATGAATTATAGAGCTGACTTTCGTCAGTTATACTAATTCATAGTAAAATTTAAAACGAGGTATATGAGAAATACGATAGGACTTATTTCAATCGCTTTTTAATGTCCAGGTCTTGTTCAAAAGCAACTTCCTTGGCAATTTCATACCCTGCATCTGCATGGCGTATTACACCTATTCCTGGATCATTCCTTAATACGCGACTCAATCGGGCTGCAGCCTCTGGAGTTCCATCTGCAACTATCACCATGCCTGCATGGATACTAAAACCCATTCCTACTCCGCCTCCATGATGCAAACTAACCCAAGATGCTCCTCCAGCCGTATTTACTAAGGCATTAAGGATTGGCCAGTCTGCAATAGCATCACTGCCATCTAGCATACTTTCAGTTTCCCTATTGGGGCTAGCCACTGAACCTGTATCTAGGTGATCGCGACCAATAACTATAGGAGCCTTTACTTTTCCAGTTCTTACAAGCTCATTAAAGGCTAATCCTGCTTTTTCACGCTCTCCTTGCCCAATCCAACATATTCTGGCAGGCAAGCCTTGAAAAGCAATTTTTTCCTTTGCCATCTTCATCCATCGCTGCATAGAAGCATTGTTAGGGAAAAGATTCATCATTACCTCATCTGTTACACTAATATCTTCTGGATCGCCACTTAAAGCTACCCAACGAAAAGGACCCTTCCCCTCACAAAATAAGGGCCTTATATAAGCAGGTACAAAACCCGGAAAGTCAAAAGCATTTTGAAGCCCTCTTTCTTTTGCTCTAGCACGGATATTATTTCCGTAATCAAAAGTGATGGCCCCCATCTGCTGTAATTGCAACATCTTTTCAACATGCATACGCATGCTGTCATAAGATAACTCAATGTATTGCTTGGGATCCTTTTCTCTTAAAACATTAGCCTGCTCATTAGAAAGCATATGTGGAATATATCCTATCAGAGGATCATGGGCTGAAGTTTGATCAGTTAGCGTATCTGGTACAATCTTTCTTTCAATAAGCCTTTCAAGTAACTGTACTGCATTACACAAAACTCCAATACTCTTGGCCTGTCCCTCTTTTTTAAATTTCAATGACAAATCAATGGCTTCATCAATATTTGTACATTTAATATCAAGATAGTGCGTATCAATTCTTTTATCAATTCTCCACTCTTCCACTTCTGCTACCAAGGCCACTCCTTCATTCATAGTAATAGCAAGAGGCTGAGCACCACCCATACCCCCTAATCCTGCAGTTACATTTAATGTTCCTTTTAAAGTTCCTCCAAAATGTTTTTCTGCACAGGAAGCATAGGTTTCAAAAGTTCCCTGAACTATACCTTGACTTCCTATATATATCCAACTACCTGCAGTCATCTGTCCATACATGATAAGACCCTTTTTCTCTAACTCATCAAAATGTTCCCAATTAGCCCAATTGGGAACTAATTGAGAATTTGATATCAACACTCTTGGTGCATCTGTATGTGTTTTTAAAATAGCAACAGGCTTACCACTTTGAATCAAAAGAGTTTCATCATTATTAAGATCTTTTAACCCTTTAATGATAAGATCAAGCGCCTCTATATTACGAGCTGCTTTTCCACGACCTCCATATACAATCAAATCCTCAGGCCTTTCTGCAACCTCAGGATCCAGATTATTCAGAAGCATACGCAAAGCTGCTTCTTGAATCCAACCCTTACAATTTAATTTAGTCCCTGTAGGTGTTTTATACTTTGCAAAATCGTATACAGGTTTGACAGTTGAAGACATAGCTGAAAATTTTAATAATTTGACGCAAAAATACTTAGAATTTTGATTACCTAAATACAGATAATCAACAAATTACCATGAAATAATTTAATAAGGAAAGTAATAAGCTCAATAAAATATGAGTAAAATTAACCCAGATTAGTCTGGGGATAACTAATATGGTTTTTCAGATACTAATTAGCTGGAGTTTGCCTGATAAATTCAATCGATTTTATCATGTCATCATGAAGTACCCTATCTGCATCATTAAAAGAAATCTTTTTTCTATAAGCAGACATAATATTTTCAATAAGCGGCGAACTCTTTAAAGGCCTTCTAAATTCTAGTGCTTGGGCCGCATTGAGTAATTCAATAGCCAATATTTTTTCTACATTATCAATAACCCGCTTACACTTAGTTGCTGCATTGGCCCCCATACTTACATGATCTTCCTGATTGTTTGACGACGGAATAGAATCAACAGAAGCTGGCGTACATAATTGCTTATTTTCACTGGCAATACCTGCTGCAGTATATTGAGGAATCATCATACCCGAATGAAGACCAGAATTTTTTATAAGGAAAGGAGGCAACCCTCTTTGTCCGCTGATTAACTGGTAAGTGCGCCTTTCAGAGATATTTCCTAGCTCCGACATAGCTATTGAAAGAAAATCAAGATTAATAGCAAGTGGTTGGCCATGAAAATTTCCGCCACTAATTATCAAGTCGTCATCAGGGAAAATATTGGGATTGTCTGTTACTGCATTTATTTCTCTTATAAAAACCTGCTTTACATATTCTATAGTATCTAATGTAGCTCCGTGAACCTGAGGAATGCACCTAAATGAATAAGGATCCTGAACATCGTATTTTTTCCCAACAGCAATCTTACTTCCTTTAAGATGCGACCTCATAGTTTTTGCCACTTCTACTTGTCCGGGATGAGGGCGTATAGCATGTATATGGGCATTAAAGGGCTCAGTTAAACAATCAAACCCATCGAAGCTGATAGCGGCAATAATATTAGCCCAATTAAAAAGGTGTTCAGCTCTTATAAGATTATGAATGCCATAAGCACTCATAAATTGCGTTCCATTAATCAATGCCAATCCTTCCTTGCTTTGAAGTGAAAGCGGACTCCATCCCAACTTATCATTTACTTTTTTTGCAGGCTGCTTCTTTCCTGAATGAAAAACCTCACCTAGCCCTATCAAGGGTAAACATAAATGACTTAAAGGAGACAGATCGCCTGATGCACCAAGCGAACCCTGGGTATATACGGTAGGAATTATATCATTATTGTACATCGCAGCAAGTCGCTTTACCGTTTCAAGCTGCACCCCTGAATGGCCATAACTTAATGATTTTACTTTTAAGGCCAGCATGAGTTTAATAATATCATGGGGCACTTCTTCGCCCATTCCACAAGCATGGGATTTAAGTAAGTTACTTTGCAGTTCAGATAATTCCTTCTTATGAACTTTTACATTCTGCAAAAAACCAAACCCTGTATTAATCCCATAAAATAATTCATCGGAACCAGCTAATTTCTTGTCGAGATATTTTCTGCAATGCTGAATATCTTTTTCAGCCCTTGCATCCAGCACAAGCGACTTTTTCTCTATCAACATCTCCTTGATCTCTTCAAAGCCTGTATGACTTTTACCGATCTTAATTTCACTATTTTTCATATGATTCAAAAGTAATTAAAATGTAGTAAACCTAGTATTTGGCACCAAAGGCCTCACTTCCCTGTAAGCAACCAAAGGTAACCTCTGAAACAATTAAACTACATTTACTCTATGAAATATATTGCTTTTGCTTTGGCCTTTATTTTTATCAGAAATACCTGTATTGCTCAATCGGTAACCTTACTTACAAAGGGTACAAAAAGTTCTTTACGTGGATTAAGTGTTGTTAATGACCAAACTGTTTGGGCAAGTGGAAGCGGTGGAATGGTGGCCCGTTCTATTGACGGAGGCTTAAGCTGGACTTGGATGCAGGTAAAAGGTTTTGAAAAAAACGACTTTAGAGATATCGAAGCCTTTGATTCAAATACTGCCCTTATCATGGCTATAGATTCCCCTGCCTATATTTTACGCACTACCGATGGAGGCCTTAATTGGAAGGTAGTTTTTGAAGACCATCATTCCGGAATATTTCTTGATGCAATGGATTTTGATAAGTCAGGCAATGG
>Ga0114966_10006177_pt1 | contig 10022 bp, 10 predicted proteins | sample M_130207_XF_Meta_FD_87029 | JGI IMG/M metagenome (GOLD analysis project Ga0114966, IMG submission 87029) | Freshwater microbial communities from Lake Montjoie, Canada to study carbon cycling - M_130207_XF_MetaG | ecosystem: Environmental > Aquatic > Freshwater > Lake | place: Lake Montjoie...
CCCCCCGGCGCGTCTGAACGCCCCTGTCCTCCCCCCTTAAAATGCCCATAATATGGGCAAAAGTCGATTCGTGTTGAATGTCCCCCGTGAACGGTCACAGGCAGCCCTAAGCCGCCGCCAGGCGCGTCAGGATGACGTTGATGGTGTTACCGCCCCACTTCGCCCCCCGGCGCGTCTGAACGCCTCTCCGGTTCAGCTCCGCTGCAATCCGATCGAACCCCAAGCCATCGGCCCGGAGTTGTTTCATCAGCTCCACCGTCTCCGCTTCACCGGCATAGTGGCCGAACGGGTAGGAACCTACCGCCTTCTCGCCCCTCGCCGCCTTCCGCGCTCTCGCCCCCGCCAGCTTCGCCACCAGGTTGGACTTGTCGAGTTGTGCCACCGCGCCCATCACCTGCCGCATGAACACCCGCCCCGGGTCATTCGCCATCAGGTCCGGCTCAGCGACGCTGACCAGCTCGAACCCGTCCCGCCGCAATTGGGAAATGGTCATTTCCTGAATCATCAAGTCCCGCGCCAACCGGTCCAACCGTTCGACGATAACGGCCTTGGTTCCGTTCGAATGCAGCCGCGTCATCATCGCAGACCAGGCCGGACGGTCCGCGCTCTCCGTCGTCCCGCTCACGCCCCGTTCCTCAAACCAATCGACGATGGTGACCCCCGCCGCCGCCGCATATTCGGTGATGGCCTTCCGCTGTCGGTCGAAACCGTCGCCGGTAATCTGACCTTGGGAGGAAACGCGGATGTAAGCGAAGGCTTTCATTCCTCAAGCCTAGGCTGATGTGATGGGAATGTCAATAAGTAATCTGTAGAAAACTTATGACGCTAGTGTTTTCAATGACTTAGCAAATCCCATCCCCGCCGCGGTCACCGTCGTGCGCGTGCAGAGATTTACCCTTTCACGGGGAACGGCCCGGGCGGATCCAGACGCCCCCGGGGGTCATCGGGTGACCTTGGATGGTTTGTTGGGCGTCTTTTCGGAAGAGTTGTTCATAGCGCTTATAGCAGGAGAGTCATTTTGTGGTCTCGGAGGGGATTTGTTGGGTATGTCGGGTGTGTTGGGCGTCTTTTCCCGGAGAGTTCCTGGGGATTTATAGCAGCCAAGTACAAACGGCTACTATACTTCTGTTCCATGATTTTGAGAAAAAGACACCCTACATACCTACAGCTATGATTCTATTGAGTTTAAGGTGCAAAATAGACACCCAACAGACACCCAACATACCCAACAGACACCCAACATACCCAACGGATTATCTGGTCACCCGGAAGAAGACTTCCCCCTTTCTGGTTGACTTCGACTCAAATCCCAGAGCCCTCAGACACTTTCCAACTCTGACGCGTTCAGAGTGCGTCATGCGAGGCAGTTCCACCCCAATATCGGTCAGGACCTGGACTATGGTCGTCCTGTCGAGTCCCTCGACAAACTCGGCTATCTTGGTGTGCCAAACGTCGCTCTCCATGCGCTCGCCTTGCTGGGCGGTCATCTCCGCAATCAACGTATCGGACGCCGGCCACCACTTTTCCCCGGCCTTGAACAGAGCCACCGCTTCAGCCCAAAGTTGGTCGCGGTCGCGGGTGATGCCCTCGACATCGGCGGCGGTACACTTCACCGGCCAGAATCGGCGGTTGCCGGTCTCGTCCTTCAGGTAGTCGCTTCTGTTGGTAGAGCCAGCAAAAACGCAATACCGTTTAACCTCTTCGATGTGGTGGCCGTAGGGTCGTCGGAACTTCTCAGTTTTTCGCGTAATGAACGCTTTAACGGCGGTTACGTCGGATTTCCTCAAAGCATCCAACTCGCCCCATTCGATAATCCAAGAAGACAAACACTGGAGTTGGGAATCCTTCGATTCAGGGTCTAGAGTGTTATCGCTAAAATATTCAGCACCGGCCAGGGCCGACAATGCTGTACTCTTCCGGAGCCCTTGTTCCCCTTCTAGGACGAGCATATGGTCAACCTGACAGCCAGGCGTCAAAGCTCTTGCAACGGCGGATATCAGCCAAAACCGGCCCACTGCAGAAACGTAATGGGACGTTTTGAGGTCGGAACAATCCACTCCGAAGTAGGTGTGCAGCCAACTATCGACGCGGTTGACGCCATCCCAAACGAGACCATTGAGATAGTCCCGGAGCGGATTCACAGAGCGGTCACGCGCTACCGTCTGAACGCAAGAGCCAGCCATATCCCGGCCCCTAATTTGGATGCCGTTATTTTGCATCCAAATGGTGGTCTTGATATCGTCGGCGTCGGTCCAATCTCGTGGAGCGGAACCACCGAAAGGAGGCGGCTCGGCCACTTGAACCACCTGGCGCAATTCGTTGTAGATTAGGACGCCATCCCACTCGGGAGCATAGCGAAGCGCGATGTCCACATTAGTTTCGTTGGGTAAGGGTTTACCTACGGTTTCATCTCGCTTGGGTTCGCCACGCTGTAGCCTAGCCTGCCATCCGCTCGTGTTGTCCCAATCGACCGCCAGTAGGCTAGCCAGGACCTTATCCGCCCCGACGTTGTAGAGGCGGTCGTCGATGCCCTTTCCTTCGATCGAATCCCAAGTGAGAGAAGCGACGACGGCCCCAGCGCTTCGCAACTCTCGCGATAGCTGGCGGCGTGCTTGTTCAACTAGCGGTTTTACCGGCAGGTCAGCATCGAAGGCTATGACAACGCGGCGGCCTTCCCACTTCATGCGGCGAAGGTCGGAGATAACACCTTTCTCGTCTACTCTCGTGCCGTCTGAAGCCGACTTTTTTCCATTAACGCCACGCCAATTCCAGACGCCAGAGAGGCCCACCGGAAGGAATCGAGCCGCGGCGCTCTCGTGATTGGCGAGACGCAACAGAGCCAGCGCCTTGAACTCGCCTTCGGTGATGACAACGGGCAGCGAAGTGTCTGCCATATGAGCGGCGGTGATTCCGGTCGGGAAGTACGCGTGGTTCCGTGATCCGTATGCCCCCTGATACTTCGGAGCCTCCTTCCGTTTGCCGTTGAGTCCAAGCTCAGTAGGCCTAGCGGCATCGTCAACGCGGATTCGTTGCAGCACGACGCTACTAGTTTCTGGGTCCCGGTAGGGTATGCAGATGCCGGGGATTTGCTTGCGCTCCATGCTCATCAAATGGCCCCCGGTTGGCCCGTCAACGCGGTAGAGCCCCGCAGCGGCGGCGTCCTCTGCGCGTATCCATCGTCTCGCCAGGTTGTGCAGGTCGTCAGCCGTTAGCGGCATTTCAGGACGATTGGCGTAGAACGGTAGAACCGATGCCCCGCTCATTTCTCCGGTGCCTCTGACATCGGTACGCCTACCTGTGCGGTGAACACAGCGGCCCCCCAGCGCATCAGGTCGGAGGCTTTGACTATCTCCCCCGTCTTCATGCGGTAAGCCCTGGCGGCGGCCTGTAGCGCGTCGTGGTCGGCGTGTGAAATTCGCACCGACATCAGACGGTCTTTTCTCGAACGGTCTTTTTCAATCACGGTGGTGTCCCCCTCTATGGGTGTGGACAGCAGCTCTGAATGGGGATCAACCGTTCCATCAGCAATCTAAGCGCCTGCTTACCGCTAGCGCTTATGGTATTTCCGTGTGATGTAGTACACTGGGAACGGCTACCTTGTCAGAGGCTAGCTGTCTGAAAAGTGGTTAACAAATGGGCTGTCACTGCGTCGGGAAAACTAGGTGACAGCCTTTTCTATTTTCGGTTGAATCCAAAACCGGGATTCGGGGGAGATGTTTAATTCGCCCTAAGTACATTATACCGCTGTACGCTTCTTATTCCCCGAATATAGTGTGCATTGCGTTTTAGGTCAGCTACCGGTTGTGGTTGGACTTCTGGGTTATCGATTATGACAGTCAGCGCGCCTGGTCTCCGATGCGGTACGGGATGGCCGCCGCCGGAGATTGAACCGGCCCCCGCCCCTTATCGGTGCGTCGTATGAGGTCGGCCCGCAAGAACTACCCCCGCGGAAACCACCATAGGTATCCCCCCACCATAGGTACCCCAGAAAACGGAACGGTCGACTACCCTGCAAAGACTACCGCGGGGGAGCGGTTGGAGGTCCATGAAATGGAGCAGCTCTATTCCATATGAGATGTTTTCTTTCGTCGCTGCGTGTGATCCGTTCCGTATGGAGCGACCCCATACGATGCAGCGGCACGATGCTGGGAGCCTTGGAATTCCACAGGGCGATAGCCGACTACTACTAGAGACTACCTTTACTACTACTTCCTTATAGAGGGGGACCGTTTCAGCGTTTAGAGGGGGACCGTTTCAGCGTTTAGAGGGGGACCGTTTCAGCGTGGAAAACTACCGCAATTCACACCCTCAACGTGAACTAATAGAGGGTCGACTGGCTGGCAGGACGATAAACCCACCAGGGTAACGCTTCAGTTTCAAACCTGGCATAACGGCAGTGATCTTCCGCAGGGAGGCCACTACTTTGCGGCGGAAATCCTTCAGGTCGGTATAGTCCGCCCCTAGTTGCTGGTGCAGGTCTCCCCAAGTGCAGGTTTGGTCCTCTTCTCTCCGGCTGGCAACGAAGGATCGATAACTGAGTAGCGCATACAAGTCTAGAGCGAGAGGGGACCGCTTTAGGGCTCTAAGGGCTCTCGTGTCGAGAGGGATTGGGGCAGAGACAATTGCTTGGTAGAAGTCCTGCCCAAGCTCAACCCAGCTATCCCAGAGCGTAGGAGAGTGGGGATCTTTCGGGCTCCACCACAACTTGCTCTGGCGGCTGATTGGCATGGACCCTTTGCTCTCTGCGACGCGGCTACCGTCCGGCGCCTTCTCGTGGAAGTGGACACTGGCAGAGAAAAGACGATTGGCTTGGTCCTTTAGCCTATAAGCGTCGCTCCGCTTGCCACCACGAGAGGGGTCTAGCCCCAGCTCCCGCATGAAGCTTGCCAGATGGTCGCCTAGATGCAGGACGGGGCTCTTGGTCCGAACTGCCTCAGTCACCAGCCAATACAACAGCAGGCGGGGAATTGTGCCGTAGGGAATTCCGACGCTCTCACCCGTAAAGCCATCAATGCCGGGTTGCAGGACGAATGCCCTGCCGCCACTTACCCGACGCCAGGACAGTACGTTTCCGGGGTCAGAATGGGGCAGAGTGGCCAGGACAAGGTGACGCGCAAGGTAAGCGATCTCCGCGGATTCTGGAAAGCTCCGGATCTCTGCGCCGGCATCGATCAGCTTCTGCTGTTGGCGAGTGGGCAGAAGGGCGTTCAGTATATCTCCAGCCCGCTGTAGCCCTTTTTCTTTAGGTTTCATGGTGAACCATAACGTCAGTTGACATTAGTCAACTGACAATTGCTAACGACTCGCTTCTGCTTCCAAAGTGGAGCGGTGGGCGTCAATAAGGCTTTCGATAACTTTAGAGACACTGCGCCTTCCACCCTTCTCATCAGAACGGGCTTCTGCTACGCGACGCAGTAGCTGCCAGTCCCTCTTTCGCAAGTTCACGGCAGAGCCCGCATAGGGTTCTGAGCCCATCTCTTCCAAGGGCGCAGTTAAGCCGACCCGCCCATTCTTCATACCGGCAGCAATCGCAGTTGCATCCCCGGAGAGCGAAACCTTTTTCTTAATCATTTCCTTTTTCTCCTCACGGCATCGGCCAGTGACAGGACATCTTTGTGAGCGTCGCTATTGGGCGCATACGAACCGACCCATTCCCCAGCCGTCATGGCGTCGACGAAAGCAGCGCGTTGGTGGATCGTCGGCCCAATCGGTTCCCCTAGACTCTTCAAGACTTCGGGAAGTTCACGGCCCGAAGTGGTTCGTGTGTCGACTCGGCAGGGTATCAGCAGGCAGGACGGCCCGTTTCCCCTCCGAAGGTCACGAGCGCGCCTCACCAGGTCTACTGCCCTAGCGGTGGCAGCAATATCCGCAACGGACGGCCCAACAGGGACTAGAACAATGTCGGCCACACCAACGATTGCCTGAGTAGCTGGCCCTGTGTGAGGCGGGGCATCGATAACGAGATAATCAGCTTTCAGCGCCAGGATGCGCCCTACCCATTTATGAACGTCCTCAGCAGGGCCGAACGGTAGAGCCAAGCTTTCCACAGGCAGGAGTTTTTTGGCCGCGTAGTACGTGCTTGTGCCCTGCTCGTCAGCATCGACCAGCAAAGCCCTTCCCTTCGCCGTCAAGGCAGACGATAGGTTTACGGCCAGGGTGCTTTTGCCCACGCCACCTTTAAGGTTTGCGACAGCTATTATCACGTCATCACCATGTAGCGACAATTGTCTATTGGCAGTGGTCAATTGTCAATTCTTGGGCGATAGCCCCCGATACGGGAAACGGCACGCAGTAGATTAAATCTTGCAGCTTATGTCTGGTAGCGGAGGTCTTTGATTCGCCGTGGAATCGGGATCGACCTTGAGGTTGGCCGCCTCTCCGAAAGCCAAGAAAGCGTTGATTTCGGAGAGTTCCTTTCTCGTGCTGCTCGGATGAGCATAATACGCACATCGTTTTTCGTCTGGCGTCATCATTACAGCTCTCTTCAGCCTAGCCTCTTGCCGGTCAGGTCACTTCCTGGCGTTCCTCCACCGTTGCGCTTCTGCAATTTGAGCGGGCGTCATTTGTCTGGCTGTCCATTCCTTGCTTAACCGTTGCGCTTCTGCAATTTGAGCGGGCGTCATTTGTTTTTCCAATGTGTCCCGTGCCTGTTTGCCATTTTCGACACCTTGTGCCGCTGCGAGGTCTATCCACATATACCCAAGGATAAGGTTTTTGGGTACTCCGACTCCGGCGGCGTACATAAGGCCCAAGTTGAGTTGCGCTGAATCGAAAGCTTGTTCAGCAGCTTTCCTCCACCAGCTAACGGCGGCTTCTGAGTCTTTGGGTAATTCTGTCCCAAAGTAGTACATAGCACCCAAATTGTTCTGAGCTGCAGCGAAACCCTGTTCAGCAGACTTTCTGAGCCAGCTAACGGCTGCTGCTGAGTCCTTGGGCACTCCTTCGCCACGTTGATACAGAAGGCCCAAGTTAAACTGAGCGACAGCGACACCCTGTTCAGCAGCCTTCCTGTACAAGTTAGCGGCGGCTACTGAGTCTTGGGGTGTTGCTTCGCCGGTCATATACATATCGCCCAAGTTAAACTGAGCTGCAGCGAAACCCTGTTCAGCAGCTTTCCTCCACCAGCTAACGGCGGCTTCTGAGTCCTTGGGCACTCCTTCGCCGTATTGGTACATACCACCCAAATTGCTCTGAGCTGCAGCGAAACCCTGTTCAGCAGCTTTCCTCAACCAGCTAACGGCTGCTGCTAAGTCTTTGGGCACTCCTTCGCCGTTTTGGTACATACCACCCAAATTGCTCTGAGCTGCAGCGAGACCCTGTTCAGCAGCTTTCCTGTACAAGCTAACAGCAGCTGCTGAGTCTTTGGGTACTCCTTCGCCGTTTTCATACATAAGGCCCAAGTTGCTCTGAGCGGTAGCAACGCCCTTGTTCGCAAGAGTTCTGAGTTGAGCAAATGCAGCTGCATCGCCTTTGGAAGCAGCCTTGTAAAGGTCAGAAGGACTCTGCTGTGCTTGGGCTACCATCACCAGCATCACCAGCATTAAGCCTAATTTTTTGAAGAGTTGCATTGGGGTTCTAGTTTAACCGTTAAGGCTTAGGTTTCCACTCACGAGACAACCTTTGAGCTTCGGCAATTTGGGCTGGTGGCATTAATTTTTCCAGAGCTTCTCTTGCTTTCTTGGCGATCTCATTACCTTGAGCCGCTGCCAGGTTTATCCACATATAAGCAATAACCAAATCTTTGGGCACACCGTCGCCTTTGGCATACATCACGCCCAAGTTCAATTGCCCCGAAGCATCACCCTGCTCAGCACTCTTGCGATACCAAGACATTGCCTGATCCAAGTCTTTGGGCACGCCGAAGCCGTTGGCATACATCACGCCCAGGTTGAATTGCGCATCAGCAGCACCCTGCTCAGCACTCTTGCGGAACCAAGACATTGCCTGATCCAAGTCTTTGGGCACGCCGAAGCCGTTGGCATACATCACGCCCAGGTTGAATTGCGCATTAGCAGCACCCTGCTCAGCACTTTTTCGATACCAAGCCACGGCCTGATCCAAGTCTTTGGGCACGCCGAAGCCGTTGGCATACATCACGCCCAGGTTGAATTGCGCATCAGCAGCACCCTGCTCAGCACTCTTGCGATACCAAGCCACGGCCTGCACTAAATCTTTGGGCACACCGAAGCCGTTGGCATACATCACGCCCAGGTTGAATTGCGCATTAGCAGCACCCTGCTCAGCACTCTTTCGATACCAAGCCACGGCCTGCACTAAATCTTTGGGCACACCGAAGCCGTTGGCATACATCAAGCCCAGGTTGAATTGCGCATCAGCATCACCCTGCTCAGCACTCTTGCGATACCAAGACACGGCCTGAACTAAATCTTTGGGCACACCGTCGCCCCTGGCATACATCGAGCCCAAGTTCAATTGCCCCGAAGCATTGCCCTGTTCAGCACTCTTTCGATACCAAGCCACGGCCTGCACTAAATCTTTGGGCACACCGAAGCCGTTTTCATACATCAAGCCCAGGTTGTACTGGGCGTCAGCAGCACCCTGCTCAGCACTCTTTCGATACCAAGCCACGGCCTGCACTAAATCTTTGGGCACACCGAAGCCGTTTTCATACATCAAGCCCAGGTTGTACTGGGCGTCAGGATCACCCTGTTCAGCACTCTTGCGATACCAAGACACGGCCTGAACTAAATCTTTGGGCACACCGAAGCCCCTGGCATACATCGAGCCCAGGTTCGATTGCCCCGAAGCATTGCCCTGCTCAGCACTCTTTCGATACCAAGCCACGGCCTGCACTGCGTCTTTGGGGACGCCGTCGCCTTTGGCATACGCCACGCCCAGGTTGAATTGCGCCCTATCATGACTCTGCTCAGCACTCTTGCGGAACCAAGACATTGCCTGATCCAAGTCTTTGGGCACACCGAAGCCCCTGGCATACATCGAGCCCAGGTTGAATTGCGCATCAGCAGCACCCTGCTGAGCACTTTTTCGATACCAAGACACTGCCTCAACGAAGTCTTTAGGCACACCTTCGCCCGTTTCATACAGCAAGCCCACCTTATCTTGCGCATCAGCATCACCCTTGTTCGCAAGAGTTCTGAGTTGAGCAAATGCAGCTGCATCGCCTTTGGAAGCAGCCTGGTAAAGCTCAATAGCACTCTGCTGTGCTTGGGCCACCATCACCAGCATCAGAAGCATTAAGCAGTATTTTTTGAACAGTTTCATTGGGGTCTACTTCAACTTTACACATTGAAGCCCTTGGCATCGGCTCCTCCCCCTTTATGTCCCCCCGTTCGCCAGGGCCCAGCGCGGTTTGTTTAATGGTTAAAGACTCGGTGGGTCGCATGAGGTCACCCATTAGAGCGCCTGCTTCACACGCAGGAGGTCCGGTCGACACCTGGCACGGTCCACCCCCGGAAAGACTACCGCCGCCCAACTCTCTATGAGGTACCCGCTCTCTATGAGGTACCCCAAAACCTGGCACGGTCAGCCACCCGCAAAAACTACCGCCGCGGAACCCTCTATGGGTACGTCGCTTCCATGGGGTCCCCCGAAACTGGCATGAGGTACCCCGCTGGCATGAGGTGCCCCATGGCGCTCTCTTTTTGGATGTAAAATTCCGTAGAGCCAATCAGCGCCTTTTGGGTGTTGAATTGTGTTCAGCCCCCCCGACTACGGTGAAATGCCCCCCCTTGGTTGCCTAAGGCGCCCCTGGAAACTGTCTCATTATGAGACAAAAAGCAGGACCTGGCCGCCCCGCAACCTTCAGTTGGATTTACCTAAAACTAGAAAACGGAAAGTTTCTCACGCCTGAGTTCCGAACGTGGTGCTGCGTGTAGACTCGTCAGCAATCAACCCACCCCTCTCCACTCCCTACGCCGCCCCCCGGCGCGTCTGAACGCCCCTGTCCTCCCCCCTTAAAATGCCCATAATATGGGCAAAAGTCGATTCGTGTTGAATGTCCCCCGTGAACGGTCACAGGCAGCCCTAAGCCGCCGCCAGGC
>Ga0114966_10006181_pt1 | contig 10016 bp, 7 predicted proteins | sample M_130207_XF_Meta_FD_87029 | JGI IMG/M metagenome (GOLD analysis project Ga0114966, IMG submission 87029) | Freshwater microbial communities from Lake Montjoie, Canada to study carbon cycling - M_130207_XF_MetaG | ecosystem: Environmental > Aquatic > Freshwater > Lake | place: Lake Montjoie...
CCACCACGCGCTTAGCGCAAAGCCGCGCTGAACAATCCAGAGTCCGCATCAACTCTGGAAAAAATGCCGAGGAGGCGGCGGCTCAATATTTGCAAACCAATGGCTACAACATCATCGCACGCAACTTGCGCCTGGGACATTTGGAAATTGACCTGTTGGCCACGCTACCCAACACGAATATCTTGATCTTGGTCGAGGTGAAGGCGCGACGCGCCGGATCGCACGCGCCCGAACTGCGCGTGGACTGGCGCAAGCAACGGCATCTCATTCGTGCGGCACAAATGCTTCTGACACGGCGAATGTTTCGCGGCAAGCAAATTCAATTTGACGTGGTCGCGGTTGAAATGGACCAACTTCAAATTCCAATGAACCTTCGCCACATTCAACGTGCATTTGACGCGAACATGCGCTGAACTTTTGGCGCACACATTGATGCAATTCGTAGATGTGGCCCCAATGCAGATTCCCAACGCCGGGCAAGGCCAGCACGCGCTTGAACACCCGATTGGTCAAACTTAGCGAAAATATCGGGTCAACGCGATGGAAATCAATCGCATCTTCATGGACTCAAGATCGGAAGCCACCCAACGCGTGCGCAAATTGGCGTAGTAGCGCTGTGTCTCCATCCCATAGCGCTGATTCTCGATTTGTCGCCGCAGTTGCATTTGCAAGGGCGGATCAAAAATCGATCGCGCCTTTTCCTGTTGCGACGAAATCAACGTCAACCAAATCATTTGCGTCTTGCTTTCGATGGGTCCATCGATCTTGTTCAACTCCAGCGCCTTGATCCGCGTCTTCATGTCATCCACAAGATCCGCAATCGCGTCGATGCCGCCCTTGGGAATGGTCATCTCGCGCCAGAACCCGCCATCGGAAATTTTAAGATCGGCGGCCACTTGACTGAACGTCTTGCCCTGCGCAAAGCTGGCCTTCACCTGATCAACTTGCGCCTGATTGGATTTTAAAACGGCGATGCGACCAATACGAATTGTTGGAAGCGGATTATAGGTGGCGCTATTTTGATCGTACAGACGCTCCACGTCGCGCCAACTCACGATGGTGCGCGGACGAACGCGCCTATTTAAAAGATCGCCAGCCAGCGCCTGATTTTTCTGGCGATTCATAAACTCCTCAATCGTGGTGCCAGGAAATTCCTCCTCAATACTTCGCTGTGCGTCGGCGCGGCTACCACCACGATTTGCAATTTCCTTTTCCTGCAGATCCTTCAACCACGCCAACACGCCTTCTTGGCCCTCTTTGGGAATCATGGCCTCCGCCTCGGAAATAATCAGCAAATTGTTCACGTATTGGTCGAAAGCCTCGCTAATAATTTGCACCACTTGATTGCGCGCCTTCATGCGATCCGGATCCGCGGCGATGGTGATAATGCGGTCTTCACGAGTCTTTAGAAATTCGCTGGCGTAGAGCGGCTTTCCATTCACTTGCCCCACCAATGAATCCACTGGCCATTTCTGATTGATGGGAAGTTGCGCGTCAATCTTCTCGGGCAATTTTTGCGTCAGCGTTGTTCCATCCGGAGCCTTGGAAACCACATCGGTTTGTACCGTGGTCACTTGATTTCCATTGGCCACATCCACCGTGACATCATCGGTCACAACCGTGGGCGGCTCCAGATCGGCGTCTGGAATTTGCACAATGCTGGGGTTCACATCCGCGGGCAAATTACCTTGGCTAAACGCAATGGAGTTCACCTCCACGGCGTCCTTAGGCGTTCTGTCGGTTGACATGCAACCCGCCAAACACATCACGCACAGGATTGTGCTGGAATGGCCCGCAAAATTCGCGCGCGTGAATTGCATTGCAAGAAGTCTAGTCAATTGAATTCGCTTTGGTGGCAATGCGCCGTATACTAATTCCACAATGAGCGACAACAACCCGCCAGAAATTCAAGTTGATTCTGATTGGAAAGCCCAAGCGCAAGCCGAGAAGGCGCGACTGAGCCAGCAAGAGGAAAGCCGACCCGCCAAGCCCGGCAAGGACGAATTGCCCCCCGCTGATTTCCGCAGTTTAGTGGGCTTATTGGCCTCGCAAGCCATTGGTGGATTGGGTGGCTACACCGATCCGCAAGGCCGCGTCATGGTGGACATCATGGGCGCGAAGTTCGCCATTGATCTGATTGGCGTGCTACAAGAAAAAACCAAGGGCAATCTTCTGCCCGAAGAGGAAGCCGAACTTAGCGAAGTGCTGGGCGAGTTGCGTTCGCGCTTTGTGCAAATTGCGCAGGCCGTCGCCGCGCGCATGAAGAGTGGTCAAGGCGTTGAAAGCATGAGCGCTGGAGCTCCAGCGACTTCACGCAAGGCTCCCGACGCCGGCGCGGGTCCGAAGTTGATCATTCCATAAATTGGCTCGCCCAAAATCAATGCGTGTTGAAATAACTTTTGGCCGCCAATGCAATGCGCCAACGTTTCCCGTTTAGCGGAACAACATCGCCGACAAAAGTCGCTCCATGGGCGGGTAGTACAGCGACAAATACGCGCCAACAAAGTACAACACGATCACACCCAACAACACGCGGTCCTCGATCAATGTTTGCAATGGCTTGTCTGACAAGCCCAAGTTGGCTCTTCGATAAAAGCGATGAATGCTGATGGCGACAAACGGCGTGAGCAAGGCAAGACCAAGCGCGCGGCTTCCATACAAGCCGTTGGCGTGCTCCGACAGCGTGTACATGAGATAGGTCACCAGAACCAAGCCCGCGCTCAAGGCCAGCAACCAATTCAATTCGTCGCGGGTGTCGTAGCCGGCGCGCGACTTCCATTGCATGATTTCCCCATGTTTCACGGCATTTTCAGCAGACGCCTTGTCGCACAATCTTTTGGTGAAACCAAGAAACAGCGTGAGAAAGAACACGCACAGCAAAAGCCAAATTGAAATCTGCACTTGGATGCTGGTGGCGCCCGCCGCCGCGCGCAGGCAGAACCCTGTTGCGACAATGGCCACATCCACAAATGGCGTCACTTTAAAATACAAGTTGTATAAAAGTTGCAACCCAACATAGCCCAATACAATCACGCCGGTGTTGACGTTGACACTCCACGCAAGCAAAGTGCCCACTATCACAAGTAACACACCCGCGCTCAACGCGGTGGTCACTCCTATAGCGCCGCTTGCCACGGGTCGCTTGCGCTTCAATGGGTGCTTTCGATCCTCGGGGGCGTCAAGAGCGTCGTTCATGGCGTAGGTGCCGCTGGCCGTAAGGCAAAATGCAATGAACGCCCATGCCAATGCGACCCACTTCTGTCCCACAATATCCATTGACACGTCGCGTCCTTGGCTTGAAAGCCAGAAGACCATGGGCAACAACACAAAAATATTCTTCACCAGATCTCCTGGCCGCAATAAAGAAACCCAATTCTTCATGCGCTATTCATCGGACAAATTGCCCCCAAAACGCCAGACTTTCAGACACATGCTTGATGAAATTCCACACCACACATTGCGCCAGCAAGGCGATATTTGATGCTGACCATGTACTGCCTTGGCTTGAAAAAGTTGCATAGGCGCCCGCCACATTCAATATGCGCGACACGCCACATCACGAAACAGTGCTGGTCTTGCGCGCGTCTCCCGCTTCAACGCGTTCAATCTTTAGCGCCAAGCCAGTGTCGCTACTCACTTCAATCAACACGCCGGACACGCGCACTTCACCAGCCGAAACTTCATACTGCACAGGCAACGCGGTGGTCATGTGATGCACCACGCGGCTAGCGTCGCGTCCAATCACGCCATCGCATGGCCCGCACATTCCAACATCTGTAATGAAGGCCGTGCCACCAGACAGTATGCGTTCGTCCGCGGTGGGCACATGCGTGTGCGAACCAATCACGGCGGCCACACGTCCATCAAGATGGTGCGCAAGCGCCGCCTTCTCGCTGGTGACCTCCATGTGCGCCTCGACAATCACAAGCGGTCGTTTCTCTGGAAGTTCTTTCAGGACACGGTCAGCAGTTGCGAAAGGATCATCCGCTGGCAGTGGAAAATAAATTCGTCCAAGCATGGTGGTCACAAACACGTCACGCGGCCGACCCGCCGCCGCCGCGATGCGAACCCAGCGCTTGCCTGGCGCGCGATCGGACAAATTCGCCGGTCTGCACACAGGAATAGATGGGTCCTCTAGGGCCGAGGTAATTTTGGGATCACGGTAGACATGGTCGCCCAACGTCACTGCGTCGGCGCCCGCGTCGCGCAATGCCTGCAACAAATCCGGGGTAATTCCAGAGCCATTGCGAATATTTTCGCCGTTGACGATCACCACGTCAACGGAATGTTTTTCCCGCAGTGCCGGCAAATGCTTGGCCACGGCGGAGCGACCTGGGGCTCCCACCACATCACCAAGAAATAAAATTCGCATTGGACGGGCCATACTGGTTACACTCTACATGAAGCGTGGACTTTCCATTGGTGAAATTCCCCGCTCATTGAAATTCAAACATGAGTACAACGGCATTTCATAATGGCGACAAGGTTCGCCACAACGCCCGCCCTGAATGGGGTATTGGTTCTATTTTGAAAGTTGAAATGTTGACACGCGAAGGAAAACCGGATCAGCGCCTGTGGATTCGCTTTCCAAACATTGGAACCAAGACTCTGTTGGCCAGCGCGGCGGATTTGCAAATTACAAACGACATAGTCGAGAATGTCGAGAACGCGATTCACGCGCGCCCAACACTGGCGCAAGTGGAAATGAAGCGCGAAGGCGGATGGCTTGGCAAGGCCAGCGCCGAGAAGCCAGAGACCGTTATGACCGCGCTCACTCCGCAAGCCACCGATCCATTTCTAAGTTTGCGAAAGCGTTTGGAAGTCACTCTGTCGCAATATCGCTTTGAAGCCACGGGCGCGCGCCTTGTGGATTGGGCCGTTGCGCAAAGTGGCATTGATGATCCATTAAGCCGCTTCAATCGCCAAGAACTTGAGCAATTCCACGCCAAATGGCGCTTTGAATTGGACGCGCACTTGGGCAAGTTGCTATTGGAATGTCGCCGCGAACCCGATGTGTTGGCGGGTGAACTTTCCAAAGCGCCGCCACTCGCCCAGCGCGCGGTGCAAAAAATTCGAAGCCTGCGCTAAAGTCTATTGTGACGCTTGAACCTTTGCGACAAACGCCAAGCGCGTGACCCCACGCAAACATCCACCGCACACGCCTCGTAGTTCTGGGCTTTTGTCGCCACTTCGTTTCATCAGTTGGCTTTGGCGCAGTCATTCATTCTATTCCGTCTGCGCAGGCTGGCAACACACAATACATTTTTCAACAGCACACAACGCTTGCAAGCGCGTTTTTGTTATGGATATTTGCAGTGGAGGGCACACTATGAATCACAATTCGATGGAAAACAAAATGAAGGAAGCGCTTGAATCCCTGTACGCCATTTGCCTGGGCGCGGATGGGGTGGCGCCGCAGAAACGCATTCAAGCGCGCGAAAATATCGACGCCTTGCGCATGCTGTGCGCCTATCAAACATTCGATGTGGAAGCAACGCGCCGGGAGAACGTTGGACTTCGCGACATGATTCAAAGCAAAAAGAAACCGCGTCGTAAAGAATAAATTTCTATACATGTACTGCCCTTGACCAATTCCTGAAAATCACTTTCAGGTGTGCATTACATGCGACGCGCAATCAATTTCAGTACAAATTCTTAAGGCGCGCTTATAGACAGGATTCTCCAAAATGAATCAACGCCATTCCCACATCGGCTGAATCGACCAGTCCCGACTCATCCAAATCTGCTGGACCTCCCTCCGTATTCAAATTGATCAGTATAAAACCAATATCACCCGAATCAACAACGCCGGAACCATCCAGATCGCCAACGCACTTCAAACCCGATGCAATTGCCAGAGTATGGCTTGCTCCAGCGGCAATGTGATACGTCGTTCCGATGTCCAACGGGGTGTCGCACTCTCCAAACATATTTCCACCCCACGACACCACGCTTCCATCAACAAGCATGGCCACGGTATGTCCGTTTAAGTCATCGCCACCAGCCGCAATCCGCTGGCACTTGCCAAGGTTTTCAGGTACATCGCATTCGCCAAATGTATTGCGTCCCCACGCCATCACACTTCCATCGGGGCGCAATGCGGCGCTGTGATAACCGCCAGCCGTGATTTGAATGCACGAATTTGGCAACAACAATTCTGCCGGCACATCACATTCGCCGGAATCATTATTGCCCCAAGCTCGAACAGATCCATCGGCCAAAAGAGCCATCGTGTGATATTGGCCCGCGGCAAGCTGAGTGCACGGGCCAACATTCGCCGGAACGCTACTTTGACCATACTGGTTGTCTCCCCAAGCTTGCACCACGCCACCACGGTTGGGAAAATTATTATGAAATATATTCAATTTATATTTCGCATCTGTATCGTGCATGGCTTGAATGTTCTGGGTAATTTCACTGATGAACGCTCCAACATTTGGACCTTTTCCATGGTCATATGTTGTCAATCCAACCAACAAGGGCTGAAGCACATCGTTGTTTTTATATAAAATAATGTGTGGACTGCTGGAGTCTCCGACAACCAAGCCTTCGTAATAAGCCAGCCGCTGTGATGAATTGTTGGGAGGATGCAAGACATCTTGTAAACCTGAAAGTCTCTCTGTTTCATAGATCAGAGCATTTTCATCCTGATCAATCACAATCACTGGAGTGTTTGCGGGAATCTCATTGCCAAATGTTTGACCATAACCAAAAACCCCAATCTTCATTGGTGTAATCGAAGAATCCACATCATTTTCAAATTGAACAACAAGTAGATCTGGCTCAGGAATTATTGAGTCACCAGGAGTGGCCCATTCTCCAATTGGGGAAATTTTTTTCACAATTCCAACCTTTACTTCATTGTTTGTGTTGAGAAAGCGAATCTGATCTCCAATTGGTGATCCAGACCAATAGGGAAAATGCTTGGTAAAGAGCATGTGCCGCGGTGTGATCAACACGCCGTGTTTTGGCCCGATCGAAATAGCGGTTAAATCAATGCCACTCAGCCAACTCGACGGGAGATTTGTGGAATTGGCTCTCCACGGTTTAGCCGTTGCTGGATCACGATTGAAAATTCGACCGTCTATTTCGGTGGCGTATGAAAATTCGCTATCCATTTGCGTGATGTTGTACTTCGCTTTTTCACGATTAGAAATGGGAAACGCAAACGCATTTTTCATTGTGATCGCGGCGGTATGAAATCCGCCCGCGATGATTTCGCTGTACAAACTCCTGTCCGCTACTTGGCTGTGGTCACCACCGACTCCCCATGAGTGAATTACTCCACTAGACTCCAGGGCAACAGTATGGGCGTTCCCTGCGGCAATCTGAACGACTGATACCGCACTGTTACCCGTCTCACATTGACCGTCCCTATGTGATACCGCACTGGTACCCGTCTCACATTGACCGTCACTATTGTCGCCCCAACATACGATGGTGCCATCCGTTACTAATGCCACGTTGTGCTGTTTGCCAGCCGCAACCGCAATGCAATTTGTATCCAGCTGAGACTTTGTCCAGTACGGATCCCCCACAAGCGAGTTATCTATATCCCCATAGCCCGCTGATCCACATTGATTACAATTATTATTTCCCCATGCAGTAACAATTCCATTTGATTGAAGAGCCACAAGATGATCCGCGCCCGCGGCCAATTGCACACAATCGTGTTTGTCGTTTAATTCCTGTGGAACATCGCATTGTGTATACAAATTACTGCCCCAAGCGGAAATAGTTCCATCGTATCGCAATGCCGCTGTAAAACTTTCACCCGCCACAATTTGATTCACTCCAGTAAGAACTTGCCCCATGATTTTGACAGGTTCACCAGCTGGCGTTGAAGTAATTGTATTTCCATCAATGTCAGTTCCAAGGCATTGTCCGTTGTCGTTGCTACCCCAAGCAATCACCGATCCACCAGAGCGAATCGCAACCGTATGCATCGACCCTGCCGCGATCATGGTGCATGGACCAAGATCATTTGGAACAGTACATGGAGTCAAATGTTGAGTGATCCATGCTCCCCAAAGCACAACTTTTCCATCGGCTTGAATCGCGCCGGAATATTGATTTCCAGCGATTATTTGCTTATAACCCCCTCCAGTTGGAATTGCTGTTTGGCCATTTGCATTATTTCCCCACGCCCTGATAAAGCCGTTCAGTTTCAAGGCTACGGTGTGCTCGTCGCCAGTGGCGACATGAATACATGTGCCAATATTTTTTGGCGGATCACATTGTGCAAATGAATTGTCGCCCCAACACACTACGGCACCAGATTTTTTAATGGCCGCAGTATGACGAGCCCCAGCGACAACTTCGCGGCACTCTCCAAGATTCCATGGAACTGCATATTCTGCCAAGCTATTGAAACCCCATAGTTTCACTGTGCCATCTGAACGCAGAGCCGCTGTTTGAGAAGCGCTTGCCGAAATTTGGATGCACTCACCCAAGCCCTTTAAATTTGATGGCACATCGGATTGACCATGCTCGTTGTTGCCCCAAGCGTTGACCAGTCCAGGCCTTTGAGTTACAGAAGTTGCATCGTCGGCAAATGCAGGCTCCATCACAAATACTCCGATGGCAAATGCGGCGGCATGTATGGCAACAAAAAAACCTGAGCCAGTGCATTGATTTTGTTCCAGGTTTAAAAGTATTCCAGATTGTATTTTGTTACAGAAAGCCCGCTTATGCGTGCGCCTACAAATTTGGCTTAAGAAGCAAATTAAAAATACGCTATAGGACCGTACTATTTTTAACATGACTTCTCCTTTGAATTGAGAGCATCTATGTTCTATCTACGTAACGAACATGATATTTATAAATCTGAAGTCTGGAAAATGTAAAATATTTTTTTTTGGCTGAAGTTCTAATACATCCAAGCGAATAATGAGCTACAGCGACGCCCAATAACGTGATGTTCAATACGCATGTTTTTAGCGCGTGAAACCAAGCCACTGCGCCTCAAGGTCGCGCTCGCGAATGGGAGGCGTCAACCCCTGACCCGCTCCCCACGGCAACAATCGGGCGAAGCGAACTCGCCAGAGTAATTGTGTCCAAGTCGCCTCATCACAGCGCTTGGGCCGATGCTGGGAAAGCCGTGGCTTCCAAAGCGCATCAAATTGATCGCGTTGCGCGCGCAACACTCCCGCGCCTTCAAGTTGAGCCACGCGAGCGCGGTGCGCTTTGATCAGCGTTGAAGCCACCAGCAAATAATTAAGCGGCACGTCTTGCAACCAATCGCTCCGAAGCAAATCGTCGCGCTCGCTTTGTGCGTCTTGAAGAATTGGCGCCCACGACGCCGGCGCGGGACGCTTCAAGTCCGAATCAAGCGCCCGCACTTCATTGGCAAGCGCGGCCACGGCATACAGCACGCACTGCGAGGCCCCAAGAATTTTTTTGTCCACGCCCTCAATCTGCTGGTTGAATTCATCACGTGTTGGAAGCGCCTCTTTGCCTTCAAGCAAGATCAACTGCGCAATGCGCGCAACTAATTGATGTTTCCAAGCATCTGAACTACTGCCCGCCACGGATTGAATGGCCGTAAATTCGCCGTGGAAATCCAAATGATGCTCAATTGCGCCGCGGTTCAGTTGCAACACCAATTCGCACAACGCGCGCGACTGACTTTCATGCGCCTCTTGAAACGTGGCGAATTGGCGCAAACGCACGCCGCGATCATTGTGAACTTCTTGATCAATTGCATGCAAGCCACTTGTTGCGCCAGTCTTCACATGCGCGGCAGGATGGCGCACATTACTGCGGCTCTTGAAATACTCTTGACCATCACACATTTCAAGAGCGGCCCACGCCCGCACCTGCCCCGCTTGATGGCCAATGTTCACCAGCATTGGCAACACCGCGGGTAAAGGCGCGATCCACCACGCGAACTCTTTGCCAATAGGCAAGCCATTTGTGGTGCGCGCGATCACTTCGCGGCGCGCCAGATCCGATTGCGCCGCAAATTTTTTCACCAACCCCCTTGCGTCTCGACCCGTTGCCAACACGCGTCCATC